>Ga0208743_1000086_pt1 | contig 44361 bp, 30 predicted proteins | sample CryBogCBH04Jul08_FD_184615 | JGI IMG/M metagenome (GOLD analysis project Ga0208743, IMG submission 184615) | Freshwater microbial communities from Crystal Bog, Wisconsin, USA - CBH04Jul08 (SPAdes) (version 2) | ecosystem: Environmental > Aquatic > Freshwater > Lake | place: Crystal Bog...
GTGTGCTTCTTGACAATCTTGCGCACGCACTCGTCGACAAGCACACAGAGCTCGTCGCCGACGCGAACAGCCGGCCAGAAGGTCTTGTTGTTGAGGAGGCGTCGAAACTCGGCGGCATTGGTGTGCTGACCGGGCTCCATCACCACCGCGGTCACCATCTCGGGCACCAGAACAAAGAGCGCGCAGATGTCGTGCTCCCACAAGTCGTCGATGGCAACTTGCGCCGGCCAGTCCACCGTAGCGGCACCGATGCGGAACCGCGTGGTCGCCGCCATCGAAGTCGGGAGAAAGCCAATGTCCTTGTAGTTCTTCAGCTTCTGAGTGCGTCGCACGGTCTGGATGGTTCCAGTTGCCGCGTTGAAGTGCGGAGTCGGGTTCAGACGGTGCGACACACCACCCTCAACGAAGAAAAGGCGCATGCTGATGATGAAGAACGAGCGAACCATGTCCGCACGCACACTCGGAACGGGGAACCGACGCTCCGTGAAGAAGTGCCGAGTCACCCAGAACGCGTGGTCGATCCAATGCTGCTCGTTCGCGATCGACGCAGCAATGACGCGCGCGCGCGCCGACAGCGTGTGGTCAAAATCGTACAACTCGGCGTCGAACGCTCTCTGCATCTGGTCGATGATGACGTGGTCGCTGACATTGGTCATGTACAGGCAGTCCAGCGAAGCCAGAATCGACCGATACGCATTGCACTGGGCGTGGAGGCGATCGCTGCCCAATCGCGCGTCGAACGGTACAATGACGGGAAGCGCGGCCGGCATGACAAAGGGTGCGGCGGCGGCAGCCACAGGAGGAACGGCGGCGGCGGCGGCGGCCATGGGAGGAGCAGTAGCGGCGGCGGCAGCAGCAGCACCGAGTTCTTGAATGGGTCGATAGCGCGACGCGGTCTGCAGAGCCGGGGCGTCGCGCAGTTGAGACAGCGGCAGAAACGCGGATTCGGTTGACGGCATGCGCAAGAACGGGTCCGGAGGTTCGCCGAAGACTTGAGAAGACATCGGTGGAAGGTCAACGGCCTGCGACTGTTGCGAGCTGGGTGGAAACAGATCGTAGCGGCTGTCAAACGTGGTGTCGGTGCGCGCGTTGCTCGTGATTTGTTGGAGGCTTTTGGCCACTTCGTCGAAGGTACTTCGCGTGTGCGGGCTCGGGTTGAGCAAATCAGATTGACCAGGCGTGGCAACGGGCGATTCGACGTAAGTGAACGACGTGCGGTCCACGGCCTTGGAGACAGTGGCGGCTCTTTGCGTGAGGATCAAATCGTCGGCGTTCGGCGTACCAAAGGTTCGGCGTGACATGTTTCAAGTGTTGAGAAACCAGCCAAGTCGGCGAGCTAATAAGGCTGAAACGTCGGGTAAAAATCCAAAACCGACTTTCCGCAAGCAGGGTCTCAGATGCCCAGATGGGCCAAGTTTGCCGTGGCGGACTTTGCAACTTTACCCAAGTTTACCTCGACCCGACGTTGAGTCCTTGGTCAAAGTTTGGACTTGGCGAAATTTTCGTGTTTGGACCAGGTCGTCGAGTCGCGGAAAGTCGGTTTTGGAATTTGACCCGACACTTTAGGCTTATTAGGGGTTGGGTCTCGGGTCTGGGACACAACTGCTCAAACATGTTTCTCAACCACAAGACGCTGCACCTCCGCCCCCGCAACCCGTCTGCTCGAGCCAAGCTGTTTCGGTGTGTCACCAACCCCGCGATCGATCTGTGGAGCAACGTCGCCATTGTCTACCAATTCACTCACCCCGAGGACAAGGAGCCCGTTGCATTTCCAACTCTGACCGACTCGATCAGCAAGTTTACCTCCGCGGACTGGAAGCGAGTCTGCCAAGTCATCATGCGTGATCACGAACGCGATGTCGCTGCTTCCGGCGACTGGGGCCTGTTTGATGAGGCGCCGGCCCCAGCCGCAGCCGCAGTCGAGCAACCACTGAAGAACGAGCCGCTCTTCGAGGCCAACCCTGCAAAGCGCAAGAGCCGGCCTGTCGATGTCCCGGTCAAGGTCTGCCCACACCCCGCGGTGCGCAAGAGTCAGCAGCTTGTTCGGCGCACCAACCAACTACTTCGCCCGCGCAGCTGCAGACTTCAAGATTAAACCATGTGTTTCAGTCTGTTTGTTGTCTTTCACACGGATGTTGGACTGGCTGCTGGTGGCTTGGCTGATTTGGCTCTTTGCATTCTTCCAAATGGACACCTCGTGCGACGAGGAGGACCCGTTTCAGCTCGAGTTGGAACTGCGCACTGCACGCGAGCAAGTTCTGATCGACACCGCAGGGCTTGCCCTGATACACACACAGGACGTCGTGCACCTTGTGCGCCTCTTTGCGCGTTCGAGTTACCGCCCCGGCCTGGCCTGTCCAAGTGCGTGTGCAATTAGTGGCCGGAAGAGCGTGTACCGCGAGCTGCGCAACGAGGACCTCGTCGACCACGCGTTCTGGATGGCCGCGCGGTTTTTCCCCAACGACCTCGAGGCAGTGCGTCTGTACGTGATGCTTTCGGTGAACATCTACTTCCGCCGGGTCGACGCCGACGTGCAGCCCAAGGCACTGGAGCACTTGGAGCTCGACGAAGACGAAGCCAAGGGCAGTGCTGCTGCTGCTGCTGCTGCCGCGGGGTTGGACGATGTTGCCGAGTTCTCCGACGACGACGCGCCGCCAGCGCAGCCTGCTGACAGCAGCAAAAAGTTCAGCGTTCCGCTGAGTGGCAACTGGGTGCACGTGAAGCGTCCGCCCGGAGGCCGCGATCACAAAAAGGAGCGCGGCGAGCCGTCCCTTACCATGCGACATCCCGGCTTCTATGATCTGGACACAGTGCCTGTGCACTGGCCGGCCGACGTCGACCCGGCCTACATCTACGACAACGACGCAATGGCACTGCTCGTCCTGTCGCCCAACGCACACGGCGCACTGCGCTTCCGCCCGGGCCAGCCCATGACGGTGCCACCCGGGTGCAACCCGGACGCGACGCGGTTCCTGTTCGAGCACGCGGCGTGGCCTGTGTTTGTGGGCAACGTTGGCAGCAGAGTGCGGCGCCTCTACATGCCCACCGACGCAGTCGTAGTTGCAGCGGAGAAGATGCGCCTGATGCGCTTCACAGCACATGGCCTAAACGCGAAGGAGGTGGCCGCCTACTGGCCGACGGATGCTCGCACACTGCAGGACTTCAATCGAGCCGAGCGCCCCGACGGCTCGCGTCTCTGGCTTGTCACTGGGCCCACTCTGTGCCACAACACACTGCTCTCAAAGCGGCTTCCGACACTACCGAAGGGCGTATCGGGTGCGGCCAAGCTGGCATCTGACAGTCGCAACTCGCTGTACCGCCGGTTTCCCTCGTGGTACATGCCAACGGTTGATCGCATTGAGGTCTTCGTGTCCTACATTCTGACTACATCGCCGAGTCTGCTGCGCTCACTGGCCAAGGACCGTGCTATCGCTAACAGTGCCGAAATAAATCGCAAGTACAAGTAATGACAGAAAACTACAAGTGGTGTATTGTTCAACATCTCAATCCAAGTCGGCGGCACGCGGGTCTTGCGAGGCGTCCTGCAGCACCACCACCGCCGCCGGGGGCTCGGGAACAGTGTCGACGTCTGTGTCGGAGTCATCGTCTTGGCGTTGCGCCCGGATGCAGGTTGGCTGAAACGGACACATCTTGAACTCCGTAAGCGCGGCATTCAGCTCGCTGGCCAGTCGGCGCAGCTCCAAGTACGCCAGGCGGCAACACGCAAAGCCGGTGCTGCATTGCGCGAGAATGTACACCACCGTGCCACGCTCAATCAGCACGTCGTCGTACGTCTCGCTGTGGGCAGCGGCAACTACCGCAGCGTGCGCACTGCTGACTTGGGTGTAGAACAGATCGCGGAAGCGATCAAACATATCGCGGAAGGTTGGACTGCTGGGCCCGTTGATTTCGTATTCGTCAATGTCGATGCCACAGTCATCTGCCAGGCGCCGGTACGCGTTGCGAAGTGTTCGGACGCGGAAGTCGAGGCCCGGGAGTGCAGGCTTGAGTTGGCGTCGCGTGTCGGTGGGCAGCAGCTCGTTCACAAAATGAATGACTCCGGTGGCGGCCATGTCAATGTTCGAGCGCATGGCGCGGCGGCGCTTCTCTTCGTTGTCGGAAAACTCACACGGCGCCTTGGCGTACGTGTCGACGACGCCCAGCGGAGCTCTCATCAGAAACATGACCCGGTCTCGCAGATAGCATCGATCGCATTCGCAGGAACTGCGCGCAGCCCTCTTGGTCGGCTGTGTGGCCACGGCTTCTTCTTGTTCTTCGTCTCGTCGAGTGTGCTTGGTGGCAGCGGACATGGTCTTGGTGTCGAAGGTCGGGTGTGGGCGAAAGTGTGACTCGGCCCAGAGTCCATGGCCTAATGAGGCTGAAGTGTCGGGTAAAAATCCAAAACCGACTTTCCGCCAGACAACAAAAGTCAAAAAATGCCAAGTCCCGAGAGTCAAAAAATGCCAAGTCCCGAGAGTCAAAAAGTGCCAAGTCCCGAGAGTCAAAAAATGCCAAGTCCCGAGAGTGTCGGGTGCCTTGGGCCGAGCTGAAACACGTGTCGCGGAAAGTCGGTTTTGGATTTTTACCCGACACTTCAGTGTTATATGTGTAAGGTCACCTCGCGTGGGTGTACGCAGACTCAACACGCAACCATGGAAAATGCACCCGCCGACCACACGACGAAGAAGCGCAAGCCGCCCGTGCTATTGCCATTGCGCCGCCTGGAGGAGTTGCTGATTCCGGACAATGTCGAGCGCGCACGCGCTGCCCGGATCGGTGCGACACTGAGCAGCATTTTGTCGCGCGAGCCTGGCACCACCGTCATCAAGGCCTGGAAGCAGAGCATCCTGCAGACCATGCGCGAGTGCGACCCGGTCACCGGCTACCCGTGCCCAAAGATGTCTGCCGAAGACGAGGCCGCCACGCGAGCAGCAATGGAGGCAGCCAAGTTGCCGTTCAAGATGCGCGAAGACCCGTGGACTCCGCCACACAAGCGCCGCGACGCCCATGCCCAAGTCTGGAAATTTCGTTACCCGGACTGCGTTGCGGCCGATGCGCCTCCCTGTCCATCGAGCCCGATTTTTTAGTACAAATGTCGTTTTAACGTGCATCTTCCATGTTGAAGTGTGCCTGTGGACTTAAACTGCGTCTTTCAACTCAAACTGCGAAAGTTGACTTACAGCGGAAAATCGGTTTTGGAAACTGACCCGACACTTCAAGTATATTAGGTCACTGCTCGGCACACACACAAATCCAAACATCGTTGTCGTCGTCAGGCACACGAAGACTATGTCCGCCACTTTCACACTTCCCAATGCCGATGTGCAACTCAGCATCCCCGAGTCACCCTCGTACCACAGCGAGGACCAAGCTGCCGACGAAGACATTGACCCCGTCGCGGCGGTCGATACATCAGCGGCCGCCGCGATCAAAGCGTTTCGAATGACACCGCCTCCCGTTGTCGAGACACCAACTCCTGCTGCGACGTCAAAGCAGCCAAAGGCTCGACCAGCCGTCGCCCAAAAGCAGCCCAAGGTTAGCCGACGCGCCGCGTCACATTGTATGTTTGCTGCTGCAGTCCGCACCCCCAACGCCCGCGGCGGCTGCTGCTGCTGCTGCGAAGAAGGCGGTGGCCGAACCCGCAGCCAAGGCACCCATTGCGGCCCAGCGCAAGAACCAGACGCCGATTGCGAAGCGCTCCGCCGCCGCGGTGGAGGCGAAAGAAGCCGCCGACCCCGACGCGACACAGAGTCTCGACGCCGCGCCCAAGAAGCGGAAGCCCGACGCTGCTCCAGCCCAAGTGGCTGCACCGGTGGAGGCCAAGAAGAAGCCGAAGAAGGCGGCCGAGACGCCTGCAAAGCCGAAGAAGGCAGCCGAAGCGCCGAAGAAGCGAAGGAAGGCGCGCATCGCATTTACGCCAGAGTCCCGGAAACCCGGCAAGCGGGCGTCAGACGACACACGACCGCGGCGCCCGAGTGCGTTTATTGACGACGAGGCCGGCGCCGATGACGACGACGAAGAGGAGGACGACGACTACGAAGGAGACGACGCCGAGGAGGAGGAGGAGGACGACGACGAGGTCGACGTCGTGGAGAACGAGGGCGGTGCAGTTGGCCTCGGCGAGGATGAAGACGACGACGACAATGCGACGGTTGCCATTACCAAGCAGCAGCAGCACGCCGACGACGCGAAGCTGATGTCTTCGAAGCGCTCCAAGCCTCGCGGCGACCCGGACAAGGCGGCGGCGCGTCGCATTGCGGCCATCGAGTTCGACTCGGAGGATTCGGGCGACGAGGCCATTGCGGCAGCGGCGGCTGCTGCTGTCGTGGCGTCCAAGGGCAAGCGCAAGAAGGCACCTGCCGACAACGCGTCTGTCGCGACGGCCGAGAAGAATGCAGCCAAGTCCAAGCGCAAGACTGTTGTGCCCGACGGCGCCGGCGGCGACGACGACGCCTTTGACATGGACGCGGTGCTGCTGAAGAACGCGAAGAAATTCAAGCTGGTGTCGCGCAACCCCGACGAGCCAGTGACGACGGTCAGCGTCCGCAAGAACGTCACCCGGAAGTCGCGCGACGGCACGATGGTCACGACGGTGTACCGGCTGCTGCAGCTCGACAGCACCAGGCGATGCGCCTACTCGAAGGCCGAACTGATGAAGCCGAACCCGGACAACGTGCCGCGCATCGACATGAACAACTTTCTGCACTTTGCAGCGGTGGTCGACAACAAGTACAAGATGGAGGAGGTGCTGTCGTTCCTGGTGGACAAGACCGGCACAATGTGCGCCTGCCCGCATCGAGACATCCTGAAGCTGCTGTACCTGGACCACCAGCGCGACTTTGTGCAATTCCGCGACTTCTACGACAAGCTGCCCGAGTACATTGCGCTCAACAACAGCGACAAGGTGCCCCCGGTTCCGCCCGCACTCTACACCACCAGGGAGATCATGAACTCGAAACGTTAGTCGCCGCTGCTGCTGCTGCTGCTGCATCGCACGAGTGCTTGCAGCGTCGTGTCCGAGTGCGTCCAACCTGGACAAGTGGACGCAGGCGTACGTCGAGGGCGGCGTCGACGCCGGTGACGATTCCCGGAGCGTTGTGCCCGCGACGGAGTACGGAGGCGACGCCGACGACATTCGTTCCGTCGTCACGACCAAGCGTCCCAAGGCCGGCCCAAGCCGTCGCCCGCCACCGCCACCGCTGGTCCCGGCGACGGCGGCGGTGTCGTTCGGAGTGCACACCAACGTCGATTTCAACAACCCCGTGTACCGGGACCTGGAGCTGGTGTCGCGGCACTACGGCCCCGGGACGCAACTGCCACTGGCGCCGTTTGTCGGCAACCCGATGGCACGCCTGCTGCTCGAGTTCGGCCCGATGTGCCCGACCGAACAGCACGCCGCCTACTTTGCCCATCTCATTCGCGCGCAAATCAGCATGACCGGCGAGATCGTGGACGCCATGATTCGCGAAGTCAATCCGCCACCGGTGGCAGCGGCGGCGGCAGCGCATCCGGTCGCCGAGTAGTAAACATGTTTGCATAAAAGCGCTGAAACGTATGAGTAGCACCGTTGACAGCTGTACACCACACGTGAAACATGCCTCCCAAGTTGCAGACAAAGCCGATCGGCGCCACGCTGCTGAAAGCGGACTTCTGGCTCCAACACGTCACGGACACGAGCAACGACGACGCCGAAAGCGACTACAGCCAGTTCTGGCTGACGCAGACGAAGCAGAAGTGGCCCGACTTCTGTTGTCTGTGTGGCGCCGAGCCGCCTACGTGCGGCGCACACATGTTCAGCATCCGGGCCGATCTGGCCGGCGTCGTCATCGTTCCGGCGTGCGCCGCGTGCAACAACAACGTCTCGAAGACCGCCAAGTACGCTGCGACCAAGTTCAACGTCTGGGCCGCACACTGCAGCGCCGACGAGCTGCAGCGAATCGAACGTCGACAGCGGCAGACCGCGCGCCACGTGCGAGCCGAGGCACGCCTCGAGTTGATTCAAGCTCTGCCGCCGGCTGGTGTACCAATTCCAATTCACCCGAAAAAGCAGCAGCAGCAGCAGCAGCAACCCGAACGAAAGAAGTACGTGCCGCAGTTCTGCGTGCCGCCGGACGACGACGACGAAGACGAGTGGCCTGCACACACATCCACGCCGCGCCCACCGTCGCCCCAGGCCGACGAACCAGAGGTTGCGGCCGCGTTCCGACTACCGCCACCGGCCCGGGTGAAACTTGGCCCGCGACCCAAGCCGAGTCCCACTGCGGCGGCCGTCGCCGCTGTGGCCGAGTACAACCAGCTGGTTGATCGACTTGACGAAATGCGCCAGCTGTGCAGCAGCACAGAGGAGGCGGAGGCGGAGGTCACGCCGCGCCCAGTGCGTCGCCGCGAGCGTGCGCCCGCGCGCAAGGGTGCCGTCATCGATGCGCTGCGCGAGGTCAACCGTTGCAAGCAGCCGATCGAAAACGACAGCAAGTTCTGCAACAGCACGGTGTGCAGCAAGCTGCCATGCAGTGGCAGCAGCAAGGTCTACTGCTGTGCGCACTGCGGGTGCCTCAGCTGCGTGAAGCCGCCGTCGCCCAGCAAATCGAAATAAACGAATGGCGAATGTGAGACGTGATGTAATTTAACGCAAACCCAGTGCACTATCGTAGAAGACAGACACGCGTCATGACCGAGGCATCGTTTGCGACGTCCATAGCCGGTGGCGGCAACTCGGAGTTCGAGATGGCATTTGACGAGTTGGCTGCGATTGTAACACAAGGAGGCGGGCGCTCCCAAGTCACCATCACACAGCGCATCGAGCTCGAAGATCGCGCCAAGGAACCAATTGAAGTTCGCAACTTCATCAAAGCCGCCGAGCTCGTGTACACGGCAGACACAAACGCGCGCAGCGCAAAGCTGCTAACCGACGCGGACACGTTATCCGATGACGACGACGACTCAAAAAAGGGCACCGTCGCCGTGCAACGAAACAGATTGTACGATTGCGACGCGGACTGTACACACGATGCGTCGGGCATGTGCATGGTGGCGTGCAAGAAATGGAAGCTGGCTTGGGCGCCGATCCTGAAACTACTGGGCGATGCGTGCGACGACCACGCGGCGGCGTTCGATTCGCTGCCCGCCTCCACGACCACGATTTCGAGCCTGACCAGCATCCAGGCCAGGTTTGCTGCACTGGACAAGGAGGCCGCGCAGATGCTAAAACCAAACGCTCTGAATCGAGATGCGTTTGTCAACCGCGCGTGCGACGAGATCTGCCAGAAGCTCGGGCGCGAGTTTCACCAAGTGCGCGCCACCATACGCGGCCAGATGTGCTGTGTCGATAAGGTGTCGTGCGAGGTGAGCAAGCTGTGTCGCCGCGTGCTCGACGCGTTTGCCGGGTCGAAAACGATGTGGCTGACCGAGTCGCCGGCGGAACTGGGCCGCCACTTGTCCCGCTGCGACCCGGCGGCGATGGCCGAACACGTCAAGACGCTCGACAACACCGGGGCGCAGCTGGCAGTTTTCGAAAAGACGGTGTTCCAGCTCGCGGACGGCTGCGCGAAAATTACGGAGCGCATGCGCGAGCAGCTGCGGGCGCTGCGCAACGCCAGGCCGGCGTCGAAGACAAAAAAACAAGCACTCAGCGCCCAGTGGACCCGGAAACGCACGCCAAACGCCCAGATTGGCGAAGATTCCTACCTGGATCGCATCTACGGAGACGCCAACGGCACCGAGGACGAGTTTGTCGGCGCGCTGCGCGCGTTTCTCGACGCCGAGCCCAACTGCGGCCGCATTGTGTACGACGGCATCGTGTTCTTCCGCGACTGCTATCGCCACCTGGAGCGATGCATGGAGCAGCACTTGAAGCGCACCGAACAGATGCAGATCGCGTTTCACTCGCTCGGCGACGCGTTGGTGCAGCAGCGTTTCATTGTGCACCTCGGCGCGATGCTGCTGCGCATTATGGCCAAGATGCCGCTGCGCACCGAGCCCGACACTGGCAAAACCGAGACGCCGATGGAGATGTTCAACTTCCTCTTCGGCCCGACATTCCGCTCCACCATGCCAGACGCCGACTACTACCCGATCCAGCTCGAGCTGGCCTCGAAGGGTTCAAAACTGCCGAACACGCTGCGCACCTATCTGTACAAGGTCTACACAACGAGGCACATGAACGCAATCCAGAAGGCCGGGTGTGCGCTGTTCACGTCGGAGCTGAATTGTCTGGCCGATGTGGTGGTGCAGTGCGCGACACCCGGGTTCGATGTGTCCGACGTCGTAATCGAAAGTCAGAACCGCGATCGCGCACGAACCAGCATCGCCGAAATGAGTCGCCTGTGCCTGGAGGTGCTGAAGTACATCGACACCAAGCACGCGTGCACCACCGCGCACTGCAGCTGCTGCACCGCCTCCAAGCAGTCGTCGCGCTCGTCAACTGGCTCCTCGCTGGTGCCGCAAGGCCGATTTAAAAAATGAAATTGACGTTTATTGTTGTTGTTGTTGCGGCTGTAGAATGGCGGCGCCGTCGTGACTGAAGCACGCCAGCCACGGCGCCTGTAGGGTCGGGCCGCGTAGTGTTTGGTCTGCGAACGAAGCGTGATTCCACGCTCGAGTGAAGACGCAATCGAATTGGCCCCACGCGCCGTCGATCCACTTCATCGTGCCCTTGTCGATGTCTGGATCCAGGAGCACAGTGCACTTGTGTCGCGGACACGCGTGCACCATGCGCGGCAGAAACAGCAGGTCGGCCAGCTTCAGTGCCATGCCCAGCATGCCAGCTACGTGTAGGTAGGGCCTGGAGTAGGTCGCGTCGTCCATGAGGCGCGAGGTGTAGCCGGCACAGTCGAGGCGCGCTGCCGAACGCGAGAAGAGCGTGCCGCCAATGTTCTCAATCGCGGCGGCGTTGCAGGCAATGCCAATGGCGGCGTCGCATCGCGCCTTGCGCTCCAGTGGCGCATCCGACGGCGTGGCCCGCGCCTCCAGCAGCGCAGTCAGTCGAGTGATGGGCGCAAAGCGAATGGACTTGGGCGGCAGTGCGCCGAGCGCCAGACAGCAGTGCGCCAGTCGGCCAGCGGCGACCAGATGCTCCAGCACGCAGGGCAGCACCTGCAGTGCATTGATCACCAGGACGCGGTCCGTCGGCTTCAGACTGTAGATGACGCTGGTGTTGAATGCCGACGACACCTCGATCGGGCAGAGACTCCAGACACCGGCCGGGACCGAGATCGGCGCGCCGCAGCAGTCCATGTCCTCGGGGAGATTCAGTTTCGCCGCGTTCAGCTCGTCGAGCTGCGCCAGCTGACGCACAAACCCAAACGGACACTCCTGGCCGCCGAGCAGTACACAGAGTCGCGAACCATGCGCGGTCGACGTTCGCTGGATCAGCTCGAGCACGCGTCGCCAGTGTGTCGGGTGCGCCCACACCTCGCCGGGCACCACGGTAACGTGTGACCCCAGAGCGCCGTCGTCGGTGGCGCGTTCAAAGTGGACCAGCTGGTTTGGAACACCCAGTACGTCCGTCTCCGCCAGTGGGCGCAACGCGTCGTGGCCCAGCACCGGTGCAAAGTGGCGACGCGGGTCGGTAAACGGCGATACGGCGGGCAGCGGCAGGTGTCCGTACTGGAGTTTGCGCGCGGGCAGCTCCAGTGGAGGCACCATATTGTACGCGAAGCACAGCTGACTCAGTGACACGCCGAACACGACGAACGCGCGGTACGGCTGGCCGCTGGCCGCGATGACGCCCGGCTTCACCATCTTGGCGATCGCGTCCTGGAGGTAGGGCGCGCCCGACTGGCTCACGACCGCAAGCAGACTGTTGGGATCGCCGACAAAATGCGCCACACGCCGCAGCACGTCGACGACGTTCGGCATCTTCGAGTGTCGCGTCGCGATCTCGGCGGCCCACGCGCCGAACGACGCGGTGTAGCTGTTCACGCTGCGGTCCCACCGAGCGTTCGGCGTGCAGAGGGCCGCAACAAACTCCGAGCCCGGCGTCGAGTGCATCATCAGACTCGCAATGTCGAGCCGAGCAATCTGCTGGTAGCGCAGCCCCTGAAGCAAGGTGTCGGTCGCTACGACGCGCACGCACACACACCTTGTTCAACTGGGGCGTGTTGCAGAACACGGCCGACGTCAGTATACTGCTGACTTGCATCAGCTTCTCGCATATCGCGCGATCCTGCAACAACCAGTCGTTGTCACCGCGACAGTGACACACACGCGCCTGTGGCCGCGCAGTCGACGCAAGCTCGGTGTGCGCAATGACGGACGCCAGCACAGCGGCGATGTTGAAGACGCGCCTCGGTGCCAAGGGGTGCAGCGCGACAAGCGGGTGTTCAAACGCGCGGCTCCACACTGGCATGTCGGCCAGCGGCAGTTGGTGCTCCGGCAGCGTAATGTTGCGACGCTTGAGCAAGAACGCCACGAAGGGAATGGACGCGACACGGAACGCGGTCTCGATCCACGCGTCGTGGTGACTGTGCCCGCTGCTCTTGTTCACAGCAGTGGCCGCTGCGACTTGCTGGCCAATAATGTCCCAGAGGCCCTTCAGCTTGGAGCGCTGGTTCTCGCCAAACTGAATGGTGGCGGCGCCCCAGGACAGCACCGGCTCCGCTGTCAGCTGGCAACGCTGGCGCGTCTGGTCGGCCCATCGCTCGAGTGTTGCAGTGTCCGGCATGCCGTCGTGGCGCATGACGGGCGGGATGCTGTCGACCAGGTTCGCGGGGCCCGGGTCGCGCGCGACGTCGCGGTCCAAAATCAGACAGTGTGTGGCCACCAGAAGCGGGCTGCCGACGCCGTTCAGTTCGAGTGTCGTTGCCGCGCCAGGCTTGCCAAAGAAGGGTGTGAGCAGCAGTTCGCTGGCCTCGTCCAGTTCCGCGCGCAACTTCAAATCGCTCGACCCGGATTTCAGGAATGCGGCGATATCGGGCATGTGGGCCACTGCAAACATCACAAGGCGCGCGTAGAACTTGGACAACGTCAGGGCGCTGTCTTCGACGTCGTCAAAGTCGACCTCGTACGCCGGCCATGCATAGCTGGCCGTGGTGGGGCATTTCACAGAGATGGCTCGGCGACGCGCCGCCGGCTTTGTGGCGTTCAGCGCGCACGCAAACTGTGGCACATCCGGCAGCGTTTTCGCCACGTGTCGACCGACAAAGAAGCCGGCGTTCGTGTGCATCCAGCACGTTGGCACACCGGGCCGCACCAGCAGTCGCACTTTCCCACCCGGGCCGTCGGGTTCCTCCGCGCCGACCACGTGGTACAGAAAACCATTGGGCACGCGGCGCCCATCGCTGTCCGCTTTTCCGCCCGGTGTCGAACGGCGCACGCCTGCGCGTCGTTTTGCGGACGGTGGTGACACCTCTTCGTCGTCGCTGCGTCGCTTGCAACTTTCGTCGTCCACGGCGCTCATCGATGAAGAAAGCAAAATGAAAGTATGACAACCAAAACTGACCCAAACGATGACAACACCAGTTTGGTCGCACTGTAACCCCGGCCTTGCATGTACAGTCGAAATGTTTCCTTTCAGCCCCTGTTTGCAATTCTTGTCCGGCTTTCAACTGAAAGCCTGCCTGCAGACTTCAAGTCTGCTTTTCAAGTGAAAGCCTCCCTGCGGACTTCAAGTCTGCATAAACTGCTGGTTGGCCCGGCGCCGACATACAGCACACATATTCAAAACAACATGGCCGAGATCAATCCTTCGAGCTTACCCGCATCCGAAACCAACAAGCCCCAAGTGACTGGCAAGGTGTACATCGGGTTCATCGACCTCGAGGCATCTGCGGACGGCAGCTACTTCAAGTTTGCAATGCTGCCGTGCATGTACCGCGGCCCCGATGAACCGGTCGTCATCGTTGGTGGCTGCTCGTTCTACTGGAAAGTTTCTACGCGAGCCCCGCCCCGAGACGCAATGTGCAAAGAGACAGACAACAGCAGCAGCAGCAGCAGCTCGTGGCTGGTCAGTGCATTCTTCACCATGTTCGAGATGCTCTTCCCAACCGTCGTCGCGTCGGCTAGACAGTTCAGAAATGAACAAGTCGCGGATCCCATGCGCAAAGTTCTGGCCGCGTACCCGGGCATTCGCTTCGTTGTACGAGACTCGCAAGTTCCCACGGGCGTGCTGAACGACATTCTCGCGGCGGAGCAAGTTCCTACAATCACGCCGATCGTGCTGTCTGTGGTTCGCGAGCAGTACGGAGTTCGCCCGGGTCCTGTTAACTCGCGATCGCGCGCGTCGGTATCTCTGGACACACTCGACACAAGACTCGAAGCCGATTTCTCGCAAGCGCACCGTCTGGCACAAGAATTTATCGACTTTACTGATCCATACATCGTCGCCGCTGCTCTTGCTCGTCAGCTGTGCGCCATTCCAGACACAAAATAAAGTGTCAAATGCGTTGCTTCCATCGCGCGTCTATGAAACGTATGATTGCGAGGCCGCTTGCGCGCATCGGGCGCACGTCAAGACCCTCAAGGGCACCGCGGCGCATTTCATCGTCGTTCGAGGCTCGAACGAGCTCCAGCACCGCGCCGACCTCGGGGAACTGCTGGTCGCGCTGCTGCCTGGACCGCCCGGCGCGCGGTTGGTACACAAAGTACGGCCGACACGCGCCGGCGTCGAACCCGGACATGTAGTTGGCGCGGTATTGGCGAAAGGGCGGGGCTATCTCGTAATACCGTTCACCCAGAGGACCAGTGAACACACACCTCATCCGCACGAGGTCGCGCTTCGTCGGGTACTTGCGCAGATCGCCGCCGTGGTGTTTGTTGCGCACTGAAATCCGATCCGCACGCCGCTGCTCTTCACCGCCGAAATCTAACTCTGCGTCATCGTCACTGGACATGGATTTCTCGGATTGGCTCGTGTCGCTCCGATCACCCGAAGCAAACGTGTTCTGGGGCATCGTTCTGGGGTTTACGCTGTTCCTGTGGCTGTTTTGCATCGTAAAATTTCGATTGTCCGCCGACTACCAGTTCCCCGACACAATATACCGCGTGGTGTTCTGCGACTTTAGTGTCTTGGTGTTTTTTTTCTCCACCTCCAAGTACACTGAAGACTTTCCGTACGTTCTGGCCCTGGTCACTGCAATTGTCGAGTACGTGCTTCTGTCGACGTGGTTCTCGCAGTGGGTCACGTTCGTGACGTGTGGTTGCAACCCGCTCACCATCGCACTCGACGGTCTGAATTACGCAATCTTCATTATCGGAACATCGTTCAACTTCTCGCGTTCGATCTGGGCGCTCCTGGTTGCCGACGGCGGACGCGGCGCCAACACAATGTACGATCTCATACCGGGGCGAACTTCCGGCCTCGACACGTTCTGGTGGCTGACGGCCGCTTTCGTCGCGGCCTGCATCGTCACCTGTGGCTACTCGAGAAACCAACGCGCTCGTCAGCATCAGCAGTACAGCGAAGTCTCGATGGACTAAGTTCCACTTGCACTTGGTGGCCGCGGAAAGTCGGTTTTGGATTTTGACTCGACGTTTCAGTCTTATAAGGTCGCGGATTCAGACCCAACCTTCATTTTACTTCAACACCCAACACAATGTCCAAGCGCCGCGAAGACTCTGTCCCTGCGAAAGAAGATGCAATGCCGCTCGCGAAGAAGAACACGCACAACAACGACAACAACAACGTTGAACCGACGACTGACGAGGAGGCGCAGTCGCACCTGGACGCAAAGGCGCCGCCCGCCGAGCTGCAGCGGGAGATCAACGCGTACCGACGCTGCACCGCGTGTCGCACGCGCGACGCGTTGCACGCCGAAGCCGGCCGAATTGTGGAGATTCTGTCGCCGATGACTCTCGACACCTCGACGTTCTTCCCGGCGCCAGAGTTCTTTGGAGCCGCCTTCAGCGACTGCCAACACATTATCCGCGAGATGCGCAACCCGCCATTCTACTTTGGAAGCCATGCTGCCATGGCTTCCACCGATGCGATCCAGCAGCTGATTGTGAAGTGTGGCGCCATTGAGCAGCGCCGCGCTCTCGAGGTCAAAGAACCCCTGCTCGAGGGGCACTGTGGCGCCGATGCCGTGCGCCTCATCGCTGAGGCAATGCCGCAGCAATCGATCGACGTTGTGCACGTCGTTTTCTCCTACATTGACGTCGACGAGCTCGTTAGCCAACCGGCGGCCGATCGGATGTTCCGCCTGTACAACAACCACCTGTTCCGCTATCTGCAGTCGCAGCGAGACAAGTTGCAGGCGTTGGAGGTCGATGTTCGCATTCCTCGATGCCTCGCCGACATCGAGCGCATTGCTGCGCTGCATGGCATGTACTCGGTGCTTGTCCGCGCCAACCTGCTTGCCAACGACGGGCGATTCATGAAGCACATGATGGAGCACGCCGGCGAAATGTCTGACGGCATCTACGCGCTGAACGGCTCCTTGGCCTGCAGGCACACCGCCACACAAGCGAGGGAGATTCGCGATGCAATGGCGCATTACTCGAGTGTCGTGCGTGCCGAGCAAGAGCGACTTCGCGGCCTCGGGTTTCAAGTCTGCGCTGTCGCTAAGTTGGCCAAGTTGGTCTGATTAAATCGCTTGTTTTGTATCGTATTCTCGTTGCCTTGTTGTTTTCTTCGTCTCCGCGTAACCACACAGCATTCATAGAACCAAAGGCCACCGGGACTTGGCAAAATTTTGGAAACATCGAGCTTGCGGAAAGTCGGTTTTGGCATTTGACCCGACACTTCACCTTTAAGTACCCCGAGATTTTGGCTCAGACTATACTTTTGCCCAAGTCACTTTCGACGCCGAGACTATGTCCTGCCGCGAAGAAGCCATTGTCATTGAAGACTCAGAAGAACCAGCTGCAGCTGCTGCCCCGAAGCGCCGACGTCCGATGACCCGCGCCCAAACCAAGAAGGCCCGTGCCGCCGGCGAGCCAACCGACGACGCATACGCTCAGTGTCGCGTGTCGGCACACTTTCCCTCCGCCGAAGTGATGAACTATCTGCACTGCTTTGGGTGTGCCAGCCGCGATCTGCTGGAGGTCGAGCTTGCCAAGGTCCACGCGCACTTTGAGCGCCTCCCGCTGGTGCCTTTCGACATCTCCGACGAGCAGATCGACGCGTTGGTGGCTGATGGCCGCGCCTCTGTTCTCTGCGGCCGCGCCAAGGCTGAGCTTGCGCAGATTTCGATTGCGTTCAACGGGTTTACCATGCGCCATCACCTACTCGACGACTATGTCCGTCGTGCTGACAATGTCTTGTCGAAAACGATTGCAACTCTTGATGAATTGGATTCGACCCGGTCCGATGTCATGAAGCAAGACATCCATCAGGTCTGCGTCTACGAGGAGATTCATTCTGCCCTGCCGCACGTGCCGAGTGACGTGGTCGCGATCGTTGTCGCATACGTTGACGTTGTCCAAGACTATGTCGACCCGGAGTACGCTCGACTTGCCTGCACCGTCTACAATCAAGGAATCGCGTGTGTGCTCAAGGAGCAGTGCAGCATGTCGCGCAACATCGTGGCCGCGCTGGGCACTGGGCGACTCAACGCCGACTTTGACTTTGCAAGGCGCGCGGCCATGTTCAACGTGTGCTCCGTCATGCGGGCAGCGGGTCTTCTCACCACCGACGCGTCGTTTGCCGACAAGGTGCAAGCCGCCGAGCGCAAGATGACAGAGCTGTTCGAGACCAGACACAACTTCAGTCGTTGTCAGCACCGGCCGGAGTTGGCCGCATTGGCGAAATTGGAGGTGCCGCGCTGTCGCAAGGCTGTTGCCGAGGAGGCGTCGAGGATGCGTGCACTTGGCTTTGAAGTCTACACCGACTTCGAGCCTCATCATTTTCAATAGCTGCAACGTGCATTTTATTAAACGTTTTGTTGCTGTCGCAGTCGTCTTTGAGTTTTTCCGTACACGTTTGGTGAGTGGTAAAAATTCCCAAGTCCAAATTCGGCCAGCGGAAAGTCGGTTTTGGAATTTCACCCGACACTTCACCCTTAAGTACCCCAAGATTTTGGCTCAGACCATACTTTTGTTCAAGTCACTTTCGACCCCGAGACAATGTCCTGCCGCGAAGAAGCCATTGTCATTGAAGATTCCGAGCCCGCTGCTGCCGCCCCAAAGCGTCGAGTTCCGGTGACGCGTTCGAGCTCGAAGAAGGCGCGCCAGATTCAAGTCCCGCAGACGCCTGTTGAGGCACACGCAATTTGTCGCGCAACAATGGAGGCCGCGCAGCCAATTTGCAAGGCTTGCCTGTGTCGAGACCGCGCGCACGACGCCGTCGAACGTTTCTGCGGCCTGCTGACATCAGTTCCGGACCTTGCGACTGCCAACTGCACCGAAGACGGCGACATTCAAATCAACCCGCTGCCGATTGGCGGAGATTTTCACCCGGCGCATGGTCATGACACATGGATGCTTGCGATGGACATGCTTGATGAGATGAAGCAAATCGCGCACCAGTGCGCGGATCGCGTCACGCCGGGGCGCGATTGCTTCTCCGCGCCGCAGCGCGTGTTTCGTGAACGTATTGCGGACCGCGCGTTTCTTGCTGCCGAGTGCCCTGGCCTGGTGCGCCGCGTTGTTGCTGGCACGCTGCTGCAAGTGCCTGATGTTGTTGTCAACATTGTCTTGTCTTATATCGACGTTGTTTGCGACTTTGTCGACATGCCATTCGTCAAGAATACTTACGGCGACTATGTTCGCGCGTGTCGCATGTTCGTCGAGGACCAGCGTGCGGCGCTGCGTGCAACGGAGTCATCCAAGGAAGCACATCGCGCCGCATTTGACGCGGAGCGCGACGACATCATCAGCAACGTGCTTCTAGTTGCGACGCTTGCGCGTCATTTGACGTGGAACCATGCCAACGGCAATCGGCTTAAAAGTGTCGGCCGCGAGTTGGAAGGCTTCCAGGCGGACTTGACGAGAATACGCCTCTGCTTTCATTCGGTGGAGCAAGCCAACGCATCTCGAGTGTCCATGACGCAACGGTGGGCTGAAGTGGAGGCCCAAAACGAACGAATCAAGCAGCTCGGCTTTCCTGCGTACGAACGACGTTTTTGATTCAATACACCTTTGTTTTTGTCACTACAACTTGACGTTTGTTCGCCAGTCGACGGCACTTGCTGTTGTTCAAAATGTCACAAGTCATTCCGGTGGCGGAAATTCGGTTTTGGCATTTGACCCGACGTTTCAGTCTTATAAGGTCGCGGATTCAGGCCCGAGTCACACTTTACCCAAGCTTGAGACCATGTCTAAACACGCTGCTGCCGCTGCCGCCGACTCAGACTCCGACTCCGATTCGCATTCGGACACCGAGAGTGTCGCTCGCCGACCCGTCGCCCCGAAGCGGGCACGCGGCCCGAATGATCCGAAGAACACAGAAGAGGCACAAGATTACCTGGACGCCAAGCTTCGGGACGCGATCTTTTGTGTTGCCTGCCTGTGCCGCGACCGCGCCCAAGTCACCGTCGATCGTTTCTCCTGCATGCTGACGTCGGCGCCCTCGGCCGCTACCATTCACGACGACGACGAGGTGAAAATCTCGACACCCCGCGCCGAGACCGAATCGTTCATCGGCAACGACAACGCGATTGCCTTGGCCGCGTGCATCATTGGCGACTGCGACCGCATTGCAACCACCATTGCCACCAGGCCTTGCGATTGGACCATCGACCACGTCAGAAGCCTCCAGTACGTGGCGCACGAGTGTGACACGCGCATCATGGAGCGCCGGCTGTATCTCACGACGGTTCCCGCCTGGGCGCGCGACGAAGTCGACGAGGCACTGCAACACTGCCCGCGCGCTGTTGCCGACATCATTGCGTCGTACATCGACTTTGTTGCCGAGTTCGTCGATCGCCCGTTCATGCAGGGCGTGTACGGCATCTATGTTGACGCCGCTCGGAGATTCGTCACAAACCAGCAAGCAACGCTGCGCCTCCTGGAGATGCAGGGCACATCACGAAGGTCCATGTTCGACGCAGTGCGCGGCGGCACCGTCTACAGTGTCCTGGCCGTCGTCGACGGCATGCGCGTACTCGGCGAGAACCACCCGCGCTGCATCGAGTTTGCGGAGATCGCCGACTCCCTGCGCGAAAACGCACTGGGGCTGCGCTCGAGTCTCCACTGCACCCACACCGTCGCGGAGGCCAAGGCAATGCGCAGTGACATGGCTCGACGCAGTGCCGCCGTGTTTGCCGAAGAGAAGCGGCTCCGGGAGATGGGCTTTGACGTCGCGGTGCAGCTATTCTAACGCAGTGCACTTATTAAACGCATTTGTTCACATTGCAGTGAGATTGAGATTGAGATGAGGAGTCAGCAGGCGCCGCCGCCTCTGCAGAAGCGCGAGGGTGACTTGGTTCGCGGCAGTTACCGTGGCGGGGTCGTCATCGGCGCCATACGGCTAGCGGGCATCACACGGCTGCTCCAGGAAGAGTGCTGGCCGCGCTACGACTACGCCATGGCGGTGCATGGCATATACGACGAGGACGAGCCCGTCGCGACGCAATCAGTGGGCCAGGAAGTTGGCCGCCTCGTTGACCGCCAGGCGCGTGCGCGTGCGTCGGCCTGCTAAGTGTGTGTGTGCGCGCGCGCAGATCACCACACTCGTGCGACTCATGTGGACCTACGCACTCGATTGGGCACACATACCCGGGGCATCGGCGCCGCCCCACCCGCACCCGCCCGTAACAATGAAGCCGAGCGATGCGCGGTTGTTGGTGAAGCTGCAGCAGCTGGCGGGCAAAACGCACGCGTTCACGCGCGAGTTCTTTCGCCAGCTGCGCAAGCATCGCATGCTGCCGGTGCAGAGTCAGGTCACAACGGCAACAACGCCGCCGCCGCCACATCGTTGCAGGTGCCGGTTGGCTCCGAGGCACACCGGATCGGCACAATGGTTGACGTGGTGGTGGCGCCGTCGTCGCACGTGCAGCGGTCGCGCAGCCACAACGGGTTTGCGTTGCGAGCCGGCGCGCGGGTACTGCTGATCGAAGTGAAATGCGGATTCCAGCGCACCTACCGACGCCACACCGGCCAATTCATGCGATTCCCGACAACGTGGGTCGACACGCCCCAGGCGCAGCACCAGCTTCAAGTTGCTGTGACGCGCGCACTCTTCGAGCGCACCTACCAGACACCGATCGCTGGCGCCTACATCCTGCGGCTTTTCGAGGCGAGTCGACGCTGCTGCTGCTGCTGTGCACGACAGCGCACAACAGGGCGGCGCCAAGTGGTACCCGCAGGAGGAACTGGAGCCGCGCCTGTTGTCTTCGCTGTTGCTGCGACTGTCGAGGCGCGCCGCCAATGAACGCACACGTACATAAACGATTTGCGTCCGGACTGCACTTGAACGCGGCGTGCCGGTATACCCACACTCGCTCACCAGAACCAATCAGTACCATCATGGCCGGAATTGGACGATTGAGCGGCGCCCCAAGCGCGCAGTCGATGCCGACCGGCTTCAATATAACGGAACTACCTGCCGGCATGACGCCTTTTACATCCGCCTTTGGCTTGACCGGCGTGCCGCAAGAGAAAAACGGTGCCTACCCCGAGTCGAACCCGTATTTAAAATTTTTTGGCATGCCGGTGCGCAACGGCCAGGTCGTGGCGCCACCTCAAAACCGCGAACACTTTGATTGGGCCGAGGCGTACGACCAGGCATCGGTGCCCACAATGACCGAGTACACCATCACGCAGCTGCGCGAGTCGGACATGGTGTTGTGTCGAACCGTGCTGCCGTTCGTGATCACCGAGGACAAAATCGACATCAAGTGGAACGAATGGCACTTCAACGACGCCATGCTGGACCCTCGGCCCGCCGAGACAGCGTCGCGTCTGTTGTCGTGCAACTTTACACAGGGCTCCGACACCATGCAGACCATGGGTCGCGCCATGGAGATGGAAGACGGCTTCTACAAGACCGCGGCCGGCCAGATGCACTTCATCATGCAGTGGAAGCAGATTGTCAATGCGACCGCCATGACTCTCGAATTCGGCGCGGCAACCGCACTGGCCAATGTACGCGAGCCGGGCAACGCGCAGATGGAGCAGCTGCGGTCGGGCATCTCGTCCGAACAGCTGCGCGCGGTTGCGCTCCGCGAAGTAAACCTGTTCAATTGCATTACGCGAGGCGGCGGCCTCGACATTGCGATCGAGCACACCGAGCGCATCCTGGCGTCTCGCGGCATCACGACCCAGATCGACACAGTCATCGTGCCGGACGGCACCGCGAAGCACATCAACGACCCGTCGTTTCGGCCCTTCTTCATGACGGGTGTGCCCGTGCCCGAGCACCCGTCGACGGAGGTGCGCTACAAGAACAAGCGCATCATTGCGTCGCGGTTGCACAGCGTCGGAGGCGAAGGGCCGCCGCAGGACCCGCACTTCCGGTGGGTGACGACCGGCTCGTTCTATGTTTCGGACCACACCATCACCTACGACATGCCAAACAACGACTACACAACCCCCCTGCGTACCGAGCAGGTGTGGGACGAGGACGAGGACGACTACCGCTTCATTACACTCGAGGAAATGGTCACAAACTCGGGGCTGTTCAAAGTAAATGGAAACGGTGCATGGAGTGACCTGACCACCGAAATTGGGACAAATTTTTTTAAAGGATGTGAAACAATTGGTGATTTCTACGATGTGCAAGGCAAAACAATCCGCCTGAAGGAAGAACACTACAAAAGCGACGAGACAACAGAGGCGGCGACGCAGGGGTATCAAACCACGCTGGCTGCCGGCTGTGTCATCGCGGGCGGTGTGCAGTGGTATGCAAATCGAGCGGCGTCTCTAAGGCCGTCCCATGGCCCAGGGGATGCATTTATTTCCGAGTTTCTCGTTGGTGAAGTTCTTGGTAATTATACGTATTTTGAAACGGCACAAGATCTTATTTACGCAATTCTCGACGCCCCGATAAAACACATTGGATTGTGGTTTCAATGGTGCATTACTGCACACGCCCCAATTCCAATATCATTTGTCCTTGCAAACCCGTATCAGCGCTGGTACGCCGGCACACTGCAGACCATGCGTGCCGGAACCGACCTGGGTGGAACTTTTATCGGGCACTTCGACGTCCAAGCAGGTCGCGACTATGTGCGCAAAATGCTTGGTCTCCATGTCACCGCAATGATGAAATCAATTGTCGTGAATCCAAAACTCATTGCCAACGCACACAACGTTCTCGTGAAGGGTTACGACGGCGGTGGTGGAACATCAAAACCCTGGGTGCCAACTGACGTCGACCACTTGGAACGCTTCAAACGCGGCAATTCCCAGCTCAATGATCAGTTCACGTTTGCAGTAACGCGTCTGCGACCGAATTGGGCAATTGACATTGTCGGTCGGTTCAATCCACGCATTGTGACTTCACAAGACAACCGCGACGCCACCGCCGATATCCAGACGGCGCGCGGTGCTTTGGCATCTGTTGCTACTGCTTCCTCCTTGGCTGCTGAAGGGCGAAGAGGGAGATTTAATACGTTTTTTTTGAGCATGCTCAATGGAGGCCTGTCCTTAGCCCAACAGACGGGCATTGCAGATGGATCGTTACGTGCCGCGTACGATCGAAGACCGCAACTGCCGCGCGACCACGTAACTGTTGTATACAACAACTTGCTGCGCCAACGTCTGCACTACACATCGGCTGAAATTTACCGCGGCCACTGGGGCTTTGAGCACTTCGACGTGGCGGCGCCGTCGACCGTTGCAACAACAACGCGACCAAAAACCAACACAATATGCATGCCGGGCCATCAGATCTCGGCGTCGCCGACCACTTCAAAACACACACTGGTGCGCATCAGCAAGGATCATCGCGGCCCCTGGGTGTACCCCGGGTGTGCCAAAGTGCGCACCGGGCTCGAAGTTGCCCTGCGTCCACCCGCCTACATTGGAGCCGATGTCGCCACCTCCGTCTCGGCAATGTCAATCATTGGATAAATATTGTTCTGTTTCGACGTCGTTGTTGCTGCTGCTGTAGTTCAGCCTATAAACTTGACTGCGCACCCGAATCACAGATACTTGCTTGCACACATGTTTGGAATTCTATCCGGGCCCGAGTTCAACAGCCCGGCGAGGCGGCCTACTTCGTCGCTCGGCATCCTGGGCGCAGTCCAGAAGCAGGCCGTCTCCGTGATCAAGGCGCGCCTTCCTGCCGAAGGCCTTTTGGCGCGCAAGGCAGCAGCCGGAGCCGCGCCAGTGAGCAACGACTTTATTTGTGGGGTGGACAACGTCGACCCGATTCTGTTCGACGTGCTGCCAAACGAGCTTGTGTTCACCATTGCCGACGATAAGCCAGACGACACAAGCATGAGCTCGTTTGTTTCCAGCCACCAGGTCTACGGCAAGCAGTTCCTGACCGGCGACATCCAGGTCGAAGGGTTTACGGCCCTGAATGGCATCAAGAAAGGCACACATGATCCGGACGGAAAACTAGTGTTCATTGGTTGGTCCGCGCGTTGCAGACAACGCACGCGGTTTGTTTCTTTGCGCAGGCGTCGCCACGAGTTCCCAGATCCAGAAAAACGGCATCGACGGCTTCGCGGTGCAAGTCAGCGGCTCCGTTACAATCAACAACGCCAGCAACGACTTTATTTGCGCCGGAGATTGGGTATCGTGGACCATTCCAATGGAGGCACAGCCTTCATTGACGATTGTTGGCGTTCCGCCACAAAAAGCCCTCGCCCGTCTGGCCGTTTTCAGTGTGCTCAAAAATACGCACATGTTCGACGCCGCGACCGGAAATTTGCTATCAGGCGCGCACCCAGAAAGTGCAATCATTGGACGTGCGTTGACAAATGCGACACAGTGCCAGGAGTTCGACATTATGCTTCACGGCTGACACGCTTCTTTACATAAATTGTTGCTGCCGTGCTTATTAGCGATGTGCGTGTTGTGTACTGCTGCGACCACCACCACCACCACACGAGAATGATTTCGTACCCGTTTATTCAGCACCCGGAGAACGCGCAGTTCGGCCGTGGGACCGACGAGGGCGCGTACGAGTTGCTGAGCCCCTTCAAGGTCCAGCAGCCAATCAACACCAAAATGCGCCGCGACGCGCGGCAAGCCTTGTACTCCGTCTCGAAAAACGACCGCTACGGCGCGCTGCAGCATCACTTCCGCCCAGCGTCATCGAACCCGCGCATTCACGACGTGTTTGCAAATGAAATTGTGTGGCGCCATCACGACCCGCACCCAATGACCTTCCCCGAAGGTGACATCCGCGAGTACGGATTCAGTGCACTAAACGGGCTATCGCCACTGATGGATCTCAGACCGGCCGGCGTGGCCGCTGGCACCAGTGCCGGAGACGGTATGACAGATTTTGGAGTCACCGAATCCGGACTTGTGAGCATGATCAATAACAGCAATTGGGACATTTTGACTGGCGATTATGTGGCCGCAATCTTTCCGACGTCCGACTATTTTCACAGCCAACTTGCACCGCGCGACTCGGACCGACACACCGCCAAAGGCGCGCCTCCTACAATCCCTGTCGCCCCTCGTCGCGGGCCCATTCCAGCCATCAATCCAATTGGACTCCCGCCGGAAAAAATCATGGCAGCGATTGTTCCAATTAATCGCCTGCTCGATTACGATGTTCCCGAAAGCTCCCCATTTGCTGCTTCCATGAACGGAATGTTTGTAATGCCGCAGTACGATGGCAAGTGTGTCTTGCCGTCGTACGCGCGTCGCAAGTTTCAAGAAACCCCGGTCCGTTTCTTCGCGGCTGCGAGGGAAGACAATGGTACGTCAGATTGCACAGATCTAGATACCCATTGCTATCCGATCGATTCCGACATTATCCGCATGGACATTTGGCACAATTTTGGACTGGGCAAAGCCGTCAGCGCTGCGCGAAAGGGTCGTGCGTTTCAGTGCCTACTGGGGGCGCCGTTTAATCTGCCGCGACACGAGTGGATGCCGCGCGATGAAAGGCCTTAACAATAAATGCATGCGTATTGAGTCACTGTTCATTTTGAATTTTTGGCCCCGCGCGGTACGCGAAAAAAACGTGCTTAGATGCCTCGAATGCGTCGACCAGATCCTGGTACTCGCGCGCACCCGTCAGCACCATCTTGCCCGACTCAAACACCGCGAAGCTGATTGTCGGCGGCGCCTCTTGGTCGTCGTCGGCAGCGGCAGCAGCTTCAGCGGTTAAACCTTCCTGGCAGCGCCGCTGCATCGGGCACAGAAACGACGGGTACCTCCGCGCGCTGCTGACGCCGCCTCTGCCAGTAGCGATACTGGAGCCCGGAAAAGTTCGTCGGGTTGTAGTTGCAAATGTCCTGGCGCCGTTGTGGTAGTTGAGGTGGGCAGCGACGCCGGCACCTGATTGTCGGCGTAGCACGCGGCCAGGTTGACTCGAAACCCGAGCGACGCGCTGCCGACCACGTTGTTGACTTTGAAATTTCGCACACTTGCAGACACCTGTAGCGCGTGTGCCGACTGCGCAACGGCCCGACCTGCCTTGAATCGGCAGTGGATTGCAAACGCCACGCGATGCACAGCCGCGCGCGCGTCGCTCTCTGTGTAGGCGCCGGCAATCACTACCTGACCAACAATTGTGCGCTTGTGCGCCCGCCGTTTCGTGCCTTGAAGAGATTGCGCTTCTTGAATATGGAGAGCGTCGCGGTGGTTCCGTGCAGCCATACCACCGCCGACGGAAAGATGCCTTTGTCGAAACGCGCACCCAGTGCAATTGCGAGCAGGCGCAGTTCAATGTCGCAGTCAATCACCGCAAAGCACACAATGTTACTGATGCGCACACCGCGCGCCTGCATAATCAGTTGTGCGGCGGGGCGGCATCGTCGCGCTGCTTTGGGCGTGCGACCCGCCGACTCCTCCGAAACCAGGCGCTCTTCGGCACTCGGGTGTGTGCCGCCAGACAGCCGCTTCCCGGCGACGATCGACATTCGCTGTCTTCATCGTCGGCAGTGCCGTCGCTGTTTTTACTCTAGGCCAGCAAACTTGTGTATATTGCGGCGCCCGGACGCCGCCTGTTGCACACATGGTGTACACTGGTATTATTGTTCTGCAACCAAAAGAGCGGCATTCGTACGAGGGCCGCGAGCCGCGGACCGACGAAGAGTACTACGAGATGACGTTCGCCGAGACCGACCGCGTTATACGCGAGGCGTGCGGCGTGCCGATCCACATCGAGCACCTGGGCGAGCAGACGCGCGTCGGGCACGTGGTGCAGGCCGGCTACGATGCGAGTCGGCGTGTGTGTGTGCGTTTCGAGCTCGACAAAAGCCGCGATGCCAACGTCGCGCGCAACCTGATCCAGGCCGGGTACCTGCGCGGTCTGAGTCTGTCACACGTGCGTGAGACTTCACAGCCCCTCGAGATTTCGTTGTGCTTCCGCGGCGCGCGACCCGGCACCGGAATCATTGGATGCGACGACACCGAAACGACGTTTGCCGCACGTAAACGGTCTGCGCACCAGGTGGTTCAAGCATCGTCGCGTCAGCGACCCGCATTATTTGTACAAGCGTCTGCGTCCATGGACACATCCGCACCGTCGCCACAACCGCCGCAGCAGCAGCAACAACAACAACAGGCGCCACAAGCCACCGCCGCGCCCGTGCCAAGCCCGACGTCGGTCATGCACCTTGTGTCACAAGCCACTGGCACAAACACCGCTTTGCCTCCGCAGAGCGACGTCGAGATCGAGCAGGAGGCGATGCGAGCCGTACTGGAAGCGGCAGGAGTTCCCGAGGACAAGAAACAGCGCGTGCTGTCCGGTGTCATGCACAACAAGGCCACCATTGCAAAGATTTCCGAACACGCCGAGAAGCTGCACCAAGAACTGGAGGCCACCAAAATGGACCTGGAGCGCGAGCGAAAGAGCAAGGGCGATTTGACGAGTACGCAGATCGCGATGGTGGCCCGCATGATTCGCGCCATGGACGGCGATTCCGCAATCTCGCCCGAGCTGGACCAGCGCATCAAGGAGACCAGCAGCAAGGACCCGTTGGGGGTGTGGACCGCCATGCTCCCGGCCGTCGTCCAGGCGTCCGCCACCGCCATGCGCTTCAAGGAGGACGCTCAGCGCCGCTCCGAGTCGTCGCAGACACACGCGCTGTACAACCAGTACCTGCGAACCACCGGATGGGAGCCGCGAATTCAGCCACCGCAGCAGCAGCAGCAAGTCGTCGAGGCGTCGTCCCGGGGCGCCGCGCACGCTGCACCTGTAGCGCCGCCGCCGCAGCAGCAGCAGCAGCAGTGGTCGTACGAGCAGGAGCGCGATCGCGTCTTCAAGCGCGGCGCCACTCTCGACCTCTCCACGGACCTACCAAAGCGCGCGGCGTCGCAGGATCCGCACGTCGCAATGTTCACCGAGACGCGCCGCGCGCTGTCCGGCATCTTGCCCACCGTTCAGTTTGCGATGCAGCAATAGCTCGTTGAATAAATAAACAAGAGTAACTTGTGTTTACTGCAACAACAGCACGACATGCATCGCCGAAAGAAAGAGCCAGCGCCGCCGAAGCGCATGCAGACATTTGCACCCGACGCGACTTGCATGTTTTTTCATGTCAAAAAATTCGGAAACCCTAACGCGGTAATCGCCACAAAAACCACAACAGATCCAAATACCGCAAACCCGAGGTCATACAAGATTCCGAAACACAATTCGGCCCCGATGTCTGGATGGGATGTGGTTAACACAAAATGGATCACAAAATTTCAAGAATGTATGCGCGACTGCGTGATTGTTTTGGGAAAGATGCGGTCGTACGTGCCTGCACGAGAGCTGAATTCTGCGTGGGCACAGTCGTTCGAACAATTCAAATCAACTTCTCCACTCTGGAAGGACACGGACACTGCTTTTTCAAAACTGTCTCCGGACGATGGAACGCCCGAAGCTGATGTCGCGAAACGCATGCGCGATTACATGTTTGAATATTGGTTTTACGCGTCACAAAGTCAGCGCGACCACACCGCCAATCAGATCGAAGCTGCAAGTTTCCAATTCATGGGAAAAACGATACGAACCGCGTTTGAAGAGGTGCTGCGAAATCATTTGGGCAAGCAAGTGCCACCGACACTGGATCTGGAAATAAACAAATTTTTGTCGGCATGGAAAATGACGTACGCGACAACAGGCGCTTTACCTGACCCCGATGAGGTGAATGAAGACCTGATGCGCATTTTGTACGCACCAATGGCAGTGCCGACGTTTATGTCAGCGTCAATGTCGGACCCTGACTTTGATGTCAAATTGAAAAAGCTACTGCCCGAACTAAAACGCGCAGTCAAAGCCGCGAACGATGCGTTGACGAAGTTAACTAGTTCCGGAGTTGCTGTTGCTTCTGGTTCAAAGACCGCAAATGAAGTGACCAAGCTGGGTAATTATTTGGCAAATGCAGATGCCATGACAAAACGTTACACGACATCCTCCAGCTTCACAAGCACGCCAAAAACCCTGACTGACAAAATTCTCGCTGAACTGAAATCATTGATTGATGCAATTGACTCGCTTGCAAAATCAATCGACCTGGCGGCAACGGCAAAACCTAAATCTCCAAGAACCACACCCCCCCCGGACAACAGCGTGTATGAAGCATTGTTCGCTTTTACGAAATTGGATGCGTATGAGATGTCTGTTTTCAATGCCACTGACCCAAAGAACTTTCCAAACGACAAAGACGAACTCATGCGCTATATTTCTCAAGCAACGACACTGCACAAACTTTTTGGGAAGACGTTGTCTACTATTTTTCCTTTTAAGCCAAACTGGGAAAAGGACGACGCCTACTTGAAGCGCCTACACCCCTTCATTATTCGGTTGAAGACTATTGAGTTCTACAAAGCGAAACGCATCAGCGAATCGATTTCTGGTGCCGGCAAGAAACTACTTAATTACGAAGGCTTTGGTCTGGAGTATTTGGCTTGGCGAATTCAACTACAGTTATTGTATGAAGCATTTCGCGAGCAGATGGACCTACTTTTGGCGGCGACAGTCTCGACGTTCAGGGCCGACTTGGCAAAACACGGGAACTCCGCAGACGCGGTCAACTTCAGGCCGGAACTGTGCGCATACGTGACAATTGATTGGACAAAAGATCCTGATAACTTTGACGGGCGGCAAAACGCGCTACTTCTGTGTATTATGAAATTGTACGATGTGCTGTACAACAACGTGCGCCCAGAACCCGAAGTCATCCGGGCACGTGCGTGGCTTGGCTTCTTTTACAGCATAATTGCCTTTTCGCGACACGCAATAGACGCAGAATGGAGCGCGGCGGCAGGGCTAGCGGGCGCACCGAAAGACCCAAGTATCCAGCACAAATTGTGGAGTTTGCTGTACAATGGCGCTGAAGATTTGAATATCACCGGCAACAGCGAATGGGCCCCATCGGCGCCCATTCGCGTACAGCCTGCAAAAGATTTTGAAGACGACCCCGCATCATACACGCCGTTACTGATTGACGAAGACGCACACGAAACCGAGAAGCCCGGTGAAAATGTTTCTAAGATTCCTAAAGCACAAGGCGGCGAAGACATACTCTGTCTGTTAAATGGAATCGAAACCGCGATCAAGGGCTTTGACGCCGAGTTTTCAAGGTGTGGACCAGACACCGCCAGACAGCGCGCGCAATTGATCGCAAACTGGAATCTGTGTCAAAACACACTGAACTCGTTGCGAAAGTTCTTGGCAATGAAATCACAGAACGCCGCAACTCGGAACTTGGTGCGAAGACGCATTGAACTTGCAAAGAATTTTATGGCCAAGTTGGAATTGCATTTCCCCGCTCCCACTAGCAACGACGAAGGCAATGCTGATGTGCGGAGACAGGTGCGTAAGGTTGCAGATGTTGGTTTACTGTGCACCGAGTTGACCGAGTTGGGTAAAGAAATTGTAGATGAACATCAAAAATACACAGCAGCATGTGCAGCGGAATCTGCGGATTCAAGTCTACGAAACACATCGGCGGAAATCATTGACAAACTATGTGAGCTCACAAAACGAGGAACAATTGTGGTCGCCGTCGTTGAATCCATACTCGCGGAGGTTCACAGTGTTCTTGAACGGGTACTAGCGACAGCATTTGCCGGTGCCGAATGCAAAGAATGCAAAGATACACTTTTGGCAACAAGGCAAGGTATTGTCGCTTTCGAATCGTTTGTGTGGTACTGGCACGCACTTGTCACGAAGAGTAGAGCCGAGAATTTCGTGTATAACACTAATGACGCCGATGCGGTGCACGACGCGTGCATTCAAGCAAACGACGCCGTCGATGCGGTGTACGCCGCGATGTTGGTGCTCGAAAAGCACAAATTGAACACCGCGATCAACACTAACGAAGAAAACCAAAAGTTGCAAGCGTTGTGGGAGGATGCGATACGAGTGCACATGCATGCGACGCACTTGCGCTCAGAACGCACACACTTTCCCATCGCGCCACAAAAGACGCTCGGCGGTTTTTTGGACTTTAATCTTGAAGAATTCGCAAAAGATATTGGCGTTTCATTGCCATCTGCGGGCACAGATCGCGACAACGCGCTCGGCGACGCGAATAATGTGTCAAATGCGGAAAAGCACGTGAATGACTTCCTGCTCAGCGGGTACTTGCTCGAGAGTTTGATTCCCAAACACAAGAAATATGATGTGATCTTCACTGATAACGTGAAGAAACTCTTGTACGCGATAACACTTGTATGCGACAAGGTCAGCTCCAATGAAGCGAGCACGGACCCAATGCCAGTTATAGCGGACCCCGTGAGCCGACACGAATCACACCGACAGGCAGCCGCTTTTTGGAAGGCGCGGCTTCTGTTCGACTACATTGGTATTGTATTTGAGTTTGCGACGTTGTCTAAAATCCAACCAACCATGTCAACCACCGATACAGGAGTTGAAGCGTATGATGTATACCTCAAAGACGTCTTGACTACGGCAACGCAACGCATGCAGTGTCCGTTGGCAACCAGTGAACAATGGAGTACGTCTGCCGATTTTGTCCCGTCGCTGGTCTACTTTGCGTACGGTCTAACGCTCGCTCTTTTGCGGCGCAACACACTTCAGAAATCGCCCGCCTTCAAGTGTGACGTGATTACGGCGGTCCAGTTCAATGTCATCCGCCTCGCAACCATGACACGCGATGTCACGTGGAAATCGTTGTACGAGTCCGCGCTGAACGACAGCCTGGACCATGCTGACCAAATAACCGACGCGCACAACACTTTGTCGTTCAGCGCCGCGTTGCTGACGCGCATCGTTACAACAGCGCGTTCGCACGAGTATGACCGCGGTGCGGGTGTTTTCGATGGCATTGGCCTCGACACAAACTTCGATTACGGACACGTTCAAAATTCAATTCGACAGTTGCACGACACAATGTACGACAATCGTATTGACATTACTGCCGACGTGTTCTGCACAACGTTAGTTCCCGGTGGAGTTGTTGTGTCAAAAGGCCTGTTGGTGGCAAATGACTTGGCGAACAACTTATTGAAAGAGTACGATTGGCGCGCACACCCCTTCTCTAAGCAGATCGCTGAAATGGCAATTGACAGTTGGGAAACATTCACGAACAAAAATAACGGTGTCGGAAAAACTCGGGTGTGTTTGGAAGCGGCCTGGGCAATTCTTGAGACCCGCTTACGAGACAATAGATATGAAATTGTCGACGAATACAAATGTCTGTCCACTGGCGGTGCACCTGAATTGTCGGCCGAAATTGCTGAGATGCAAGGTGAACTCACAAGGTTGACGGAAAAAAAAGAAGCGGGCGAGAAGACGATAGAAGAGTTGACTGAGAAATTGGGGCAGTTCACAAATGGCAGCAACGCGTACGAAACGAGCAAAACCAACGTTCTGAAAGAACTGATTGCGAAGGAAAATTCTGCTCGTACGGGCGGTAATTATAATGACGAACTTTACAAAAGGAGTTTGGATGAATACTTGAATGTGGACAGGTATGGTGACACTACTTTGGCAGACGCCAAGCAAGAGCTCTTGCAACAGTTTGAAACTGCAGCAAAGGCCGCAGCCGAAGATGAGAAACAACTCGCCGAAGAAAAGAAAGCAGCGCCAGACGCAGACGATACCAGCGATCCAAAAAAGAAAAAAACCAAAACCGCAGAGGCAAAGCAAGCAGCAGCAGCAAGCGCGCTTGCTGCTTTACGCGCGGAAGTGGTCGCATCGGTTGCAGATATCGACTTTTTGGAAGCACTGACGAAATTGACAGGTGAACACGCCGCGTTGGACGTTACACGCGCGGAATTAGATAAAGCAATGATGGAACAAAAAAAAGCCGCCGACGCAAAGAACGCGGACCATCTAGCAGACGCCGGCGATGCAGACAAAAAGCAAGAAGCCGAAACCGCAAGAATAGCGCACGCTGCCGTGGTCGAATTGCTCAGGGTCACTCAAGCCGAAATGCAAGCAAAAGACATGCAAATTGAATCTGAAAAAGCCAGATATGCGGAACGGTTGGCAGATGCACTTGTGCTGTACAAAAAAGGTATTGATTGGCGTCGGGCGAAAATAGCAAAACTCAATCGTGAGGTTCGCAAAACGGATAAAGGCATTGAAATGCTCGAAGCAGCTCTTGCCCGTCGCCGGGCACGGAAAGCGGCAATAGAAGCAAACACACCCCGCACTTTGGTGGAAGGTTACCAAAAGTTCATCACAGGCATGCGCAAGTGCTTTCTTGAAGTTGACAAGATTCTCTGCGCGGTCGACTTGTTTCACGCGAAAGTGTTTTCAAGAAAGACACGCAAAAAAGTTGCAGACCTTTACGACGAGATTGTTTCCGTTATGCACGAGTCCAAAGCCATCGAAATGCTCAGCGCAGAAATGCCCGTGCTCGATATGGCCAGAATATTGCAAATGTTTGCGGGGCCGGACGCCATGAATGACAGGCCTCTTCTTGTTGATGACGACGCCGTAAAAATCCAATGCGAACTGGAATTTGCATTTGTGTTTGGCACCGATTATGCAAAACGGACCGATGTCTTTGTTGTTGGCGAGGCGAAAGAAACGGTTCAGAGTCCAATGCTCGAAAAAAGGGAAATACCCGGCATTGACTACCCTACGATGTCTACTGATTACCGCAGACAGTTGGTCTCCACATTGTATTACATGAAAAATCTTGAGCAGACAGGCGCGATCTCTGGCATTAAACTTAGAGAGTCGTATTACTACTGGCGCTGTCGCATTCTGCGCGAGATTTTGTTACTCGGAAGTACATGCTTGCTGCGGCCCAAAGATGCTTCGAAAGAAGATTTAGACAATTTCAAACAGCTCAACCCTGGCTTGGTTTGGGACGATATCCAAGACACAAATGTTCCCGGAGCTGTTTTTGCATTCAAGCTGGCATCTTGCTTAGAAGATCAAGCGGAAAAGGTCGAAAAAAAAGAATCGGAATGCGACGTGGCTGACGCGAAAGAAGACGCTTCGGGCGAAATTTCGCCAGAAACGAAGGAGAGAAGAAGGCGGAGAACTGCGGAGTACTTTGCGACAAGGCGAAACTGTGCGAATATGATCGCGGAACTGAAACTGCAAAGCAATGAACTGACGCGTCCGGAGCGATTCACAGGTGAGGGTTCGACGAGCTGGCAGCGTGCATACGCCGCGGAAAGCGCACGGCCATTTGAGTTGGCAACATCTGATCTGAAAAGCACATTAGAGTATCCAGCCAGCACTATGATTAGACGGATGATTGATGACGACGGGATATATGATGTTGAAATCGACGGCAGATTAAACCCATACGACAGACCGGCGCTGGCTGAAAGCATGATTGACGAGCTGCGCAAATGGTTGTCGTATGGCGACCGACTTCAAGAAGGAGTAACACACAAACTGCGCGAGTACACACAGGAGGATTGGAATTTGTGTGCGCACGGTCTAGCCGTGTACGGGCTCGCACTGACTTTGCTGCGCCGGTCACAATTTGCAACCACTGCCATGAAAGTGTATTGGGAACAATGCATTATGGCCCTTTGCTTTGAACGGATGTTTAAATACGCGAACTTTGACGATTTTATTGGTGAAAGAAATGCCCAAAAGTCGTACCAGAATTTTCAAGAAGCAATGGAAGTAAAGACCCGGGCGGTTGGAGTTGATACGGACGCTCGTGAAAGAAACGCGCCATACGACAGGCGCCGCGCGTTTTTAGTCTACTTTGTCGGTGTGCCTCAAGTCATTGGCCAGCATCCGCGGGAAACAGACGCCATCACCAGCGATAAAGTTGCATCTTTGGAAGAAAAAGCCGCGCTCGCGGCAATGTGGGTTGTTGCTGCTAGGTGGGATAAATATGGCATCAATATCTTACCATATTCAAAGTTGTTTAAAAGTGAATTCAAGAAAGCAGACAACCCGTTCAAAGAAGTTAAAGAAACGGGCTTGGAAAATGCAGTTGCCGTCACTGTTAGAGAAGTACTGAAAGAATTGCCGAGATATAATATCGAGTACTGGGCTTTTCGCGGGAAAAACAACAAGCAATCGGAAGCCGTTTTCGTGATAAACAACTCAATTAGATGTGTACAGGATGCGTGGAGCGTTGTTGGCGCCGCTATTACGCATGCACGTGAAAACCGTATTAGTGACAACAGTTACGGTAAAATCCGAAAGTTCGCGGATGAACTTGCCCGTAGCGAGACGGTATTGACAAATTACCAGAAACAAGCTTACGTGCTTTTTTTAGATGCCGCGCACGACTGCATTTTTGAATACACGAACCAGTTGAAAGCCGGAAATGACATTACAGAAGCAAACAGCTTATGGTACATTACCGAATTATTCAACTGGGTGGAGCGTACACAAGACCTATTGAGTGTGGTAGCTCCGTCGCGCGCGATACAGACCACATGCACCACAAACATGTTCCGGTCGTGCACCAAAGTCATGAAAGACGCGCAAATCCAGTTTGCAGAAGTGAAAGCGCCCAATAGCACAGCAGCCACGGACGAAGCGCGTGTCTATGCACAGCATTACGGGAATCTGGTTGAAATTTTCAATGGCATTGGAAATGTGACGCCAAGTTCTTTTGAAGTCGCCACGCGCATAAGCACGTACAGCATGTTTGCAACAGCGTTGGATGGCAAACCTAATGCGCGCTCCATGACCAACGAAGTGGAAGACGCGTCCTTGACAAAAAATGTATTGTTTGGAGCAACGTCGACAACAATGCAAACCAGCACAGGGATAGATTTTGCCAGGTGCCTCGCATTGACACGGGCGATTGAGCCCGTTTTTGTCATCATGCGGCTATCTGAAACTGTATTTGAAGAGTGCATACATTTTTCGGTTGCCAATAATCATGCTGAGCGACAGACGCTTGACGATGACCGAAAACCATATTGGGATAGACAGCTGCAAGTTTTCTTTCAACTGCACAGCTTACACTTGCGTGCGTGCAATGCGATTCGACATGTCTATGACGAGGACCTACCATGGAATTTTATCCAAAACATTCCTGAATGGATTGAAATGTTGTTGCTTCCCGCCGAAACAGAATGGACCGACCCTCAAAAAGCGTCGGTGCTGGAGGTTGCAGCAGCCGCGCGGCAGTTTGCGCTAAACATAGCTCAAGAACTTCTCGAAATGCCATATCTCATCACCGACGTCGCACTGCACACAAAAATTTACACGTGTCATAACTCGCTGAACGCGATTGGAGCCAGTATGGCAGAAAATTTTAAAAGCGCAGTAAACGCACGGCCGACAGAGGCGCTCGTTATTGGACTTGATTATCAATGGCAAGATTTGTACAAGATTGCACCACGTCTTGGTGAACTGCCCGAATTTTTAGACTACGACCGCGACGCAGAATACATCCAGGACCTTGAAAAGGAGGAAACGGCGCGACGAGAGCGACAGGAAGAAAGGGAAAGGGCGAAAAAGAAAAAGAGTGAAGAGGAGGAACGAAAGAAAATGGTGGCTGAACAGGAAAAGGCCGCACGCGGGGAGAAAAAAAGAGCAGATGCTGAGGCCAAACAATTGGCGCAGAAGCAAGCTGAGACTAAACGCAAGCAACGAGAAATCGATGAAGCTGCCCGACAGCAGAAGGCAAGAGAAAAGAAAAAAAACGACGACTCCAAAACCCCGGCACCCAGCGCGCCAGCAGCCGAAGATGTTCCCAGACCCGCAGATGTTTTGAAGACTCGGTATGAGGACGCAGTTGTGGCTAAGGATACGTTTGTTACACAGTATGGCCTAAGCACTAAAGGATCCGTGGCCAGAATAAGGTTTATGACCACACAAAAAGATGCAATCTTGCGAGATTTCGACGCGTTAACCGAAATGAAAACCGAATTGAAAACAACCAAATCCGACAGTGACCTTTTGGACAAAGTGGACAGATTGCGTACGTATTGGCTACCAAAAGTGAACGAGTTGTGGGATATTGGGTTCGACATTGGTACCAGAAACACAAGACACACAAATTTAAACCCACGCGGCGCCGCCGTATCGGATTCTGAAACGCCACCGCCTGACGCGACGAGCAAACAGAGGAGCAGAGTGGAGGCAAGACGGAAAGCAAAGGAAGCAAAAGAAGCTGCAGAGAAGGAAGCGACAGAAAATGCAAAAAAGAAGACGAAAGAACCGACTGGCGGCACAAAGGCTGCAAATGATGTTGATGACGAGCCGGAGATAGCACTCCCAAGACGAAAGGGATCCCGCTTACAATTGGACTTCGAAGAAGATGATGAGCCAAAAGTGCCTTTACCAAACACGTCCGGCGGCGGATCGTCTTCCGGCAATGGGCAAAAAGGGCCTTTATCGGGCAATGATAACGGCGGAGGTAACAATGAGATTGCAGGCTTCACATTGTCTTCCAGGTGGTAAAGGTTTAAGTAAACCACCTTCTCGTCGCGGATCGTCTGCCGGCAATGGGCAAAAAGGGTCCGCACCAGCCGGCGGTGGAGGTAGCAATTGGAATTTTGGCAAAACATCGTCTTGTAGGTAATGGCGGCGCGGAAGATGATCCGGCAGATGCACTCTATGCGACAGCTCGAATCGAATTGGAACGTGTTCGAAAATTAACCGCAGACGGACGCTTGACTCAAGAACAGAAGGAAGAAATGGCCGGTGCCAATCAACTTGCTCTGTTAATGGGATTCAACCCAAAATCAGAGGAACAGTTATCCGTAGTTGATTATGCTCTTTTTGTCAAGAGAAATGAGTTAGCACAAAAAACTTCTGATATTCTATCGAAACTGACATCGGCCGACGGAAGAAAACTGCCGCAACCAGAACAGGACGAACTACAACGGTCACTTTCCACAAACAGGAGGGAGTTGGCGCTCACGGAACTCACAGCGGCCATGGCACTTGCTTCGAATCCCGGTGCTTCTGCATCAGAGGCCCAGAAACAGAGACAGACCGCGATTGCCGCTGCGGCATCCAGCGATGATTTGTGGGAGGATGAATAATAAAATTGAAAGTTTTGTTGCACGTGTTTTTGTGTTTGTGTTGCTGCAAGTTGTAGCAAAGTATAAACGAAACTTTTGCACGCTGTATCGAATCAATTGGATTATGTCAGGGACGGTTGATGATAAAGGTGATGCGCCCCTTGCTGTGCGCAGCGTTGCCGACGACGATGGCATAGAACTTCTCGTCCCAAGCAGCGACGACAGCAGCAGCAGCAGCAGCAGCAGCGACGACAGCAGCAGCAGCGACGATGACAGCATGGAAGTAAGCGCTGTAAAGGACAGCGATCTCCCGCTCCACTTTCGGGTAGCTGGATCTGAAATAGATCTGATTGCACAAACGTACGCCAATCAGGAGTATCTGGTAACAGAGGTCGTTCGAATGTACGATGACATGACTGCAAATCGTACAATTGAAACGTCGAAATATTTTGCGCGTTTGAAAATGCAGCGGTCCTGGGAAAGAGGGATTCAGCGTTTGTGCACGGAGATATTGGACACTTCGCGTAAATTGGAAAAGTCCGAGACACCAACGTCACTGAGGCTATTTCGTCCAGCGCGCGATGACAGTGTGCACGGTAAACCGGGCACCGATATCAGTGTTGTCATGGGCAGCGGCGAACAAGTGTACTGTACATTGTGGCCGGGTTTGTGCTACCGACCCAAGACAAAGACATCCGACGCGAATCAAAACTTATTCGGCACGATTGTACCGGCCCGTGTTGTTGCGTACGGTCAGAACAGCGGATTGTCTCCGCTCAAGCCATTCAAGAGCGTGCGCGATTGCCAGGTGCCCGCATCGGACCTCAGCAAAAACGATGCAACATCCAAAATGATTGATTTTTGGAGTGCGTTTGTGTCCCTTCCGTACGACGACACGACGACTTTTCGCGTCCCCAACGCCGGAGAAACCATTATTTTTGACAGCACGCTGGTGCACCGCGTGATTACCACTGCGAGCGATGCTCTAAAAGCGGCAACAATTGAACGTGCGTTGGAGCTGTTTGTCGGGGCGGATGTGCGACGCATACTGTATTTGACGTTTCCAATCTACGCGACATTCGATGTGAAAGTGGCAGTTACGCCAGAATCAGATGCTTCCAACCCCGATGAAGACGGCAAAGAGAAAGCGGCTTTGGTGCGTGGAAAAAAAGCGGCGTCTGGTAAGAAAGGAAAACCCGTCGGCGACAAACAGCCGGCAGAAAGTCAGTTCATCACTGTGCGCAAAGGTCAATGGGGCCTGCTGGTCGCGGACTTGCGCCAGCAGAGCATCACCTACATCCGGTGTGGTGACAACGATGCACTTGCCATTGCGCCACACATTGCAGCTGCGCGGAGTGCTGTAACCGCGTTTTTGGCGCGGTTCTCGGGCACCACCCCCTTGAAAAAGGTGGCCCAATGGACGTTGCAGCAAATTTACACGCCGATTGCAAAACAAAGTAGTTTGGGTGATTTTGGCGGTGACAGCACCAGCGGCGTAAGCGGAACAGTGCTGATTGCTAATTTGACGTCACTTGTCACCTCTAGTGCTTCGCAAACGGCGTACGCAAACATCCTGGATGTCAAAGCAGGCGACATAAATGAAGTGCTCGACAAGGTGCGCATTTTCATATCGACAAACAACGGAATTGGCAAAAGCGATTGCCAACCGGGTGTGGTTGATATCGCCACTGGCACAGAACCACCGCCTCAAATGAAAGACGTGAACTGGGGCGCGTTTGAAATGAAAAACCAGGACAGCCGGACAACTACCGTTGCCGCCACCGCAGCGGCATCAAGCGCACAAAGTGATGACAAAGCAGAAATCCGGGCGCCGGCCCCAGTTGCATCAGGTGGCACCAAACGCAAGCATATCAGCAAAACTGCAATAAAGGCAGATATGGCCGCAAAAGCTGCTGAAGCTGCTGAAGCTGCTAAAGCTGCTGAAGAAGAAGAAGAAGAAGAAGAAGAAGAAGAAGAAGAAGAAGAAGAAGAAGAAGAAGAAGAAGAAGAAGAAGAAGAAGAAGAAGAAGAAGAAGAAGAAGAAGAAGAAGAAGAAGAAGAAGAAGAAGAAGAAGAAGAAGAAGAAGAAGAAGAAGAAGAAGAAGAAGAAGAAGAAGAAGAAGATGACGAAGCCGCAAGTCCGGACCTTACGAGACGACGTCCCGTTTCGCGTAGAGTTGGTTTTGAGGCAGCGTCTGTACTTCGCGATGTTGAGGCGTCGGCAATTGACCCAAGCCTGTTGCAGTGCGGAATGATTTGTGATTATGCTGGAAATGTCTTCGATACGGGATCCGTATTGGAAGTTAAGCGCATCAATGCGCGTTACATGCATCCAAATTTTTTGCAACTGGCACGCGGGTACATTGCAAAGGCAAATCGCGTGATATCAGATGTCAAGACAATCCCCACATCCGACCGCGAAAGGTTTACAGGTGATGGTTTGGGAGGTAAAATACCACTACCATCAGGAAGACTGTTCACGGCAGAAGAAGCGTCAAGGTACAACGTACCCGCAGAACATTACACACTCGGTGATGGATTCGTCGTGATAATGACGCGGCCGAAAACAGACGTTAACAGCAAGTTTAACGCAGACGAAATGGCCAAAAGATATGAACCAAAGGACCTTCGGCGTCTGAATCTGATGTATCACGGGTTGGTAGCAAGAGAAATGGGCCGGCAGTATTTTGTGCTGAGTGGGTTGCTGGTCAAAAGCAGCGGTATTCAAACACACGCGCAAGACACTTGCACGGTGATGAACTTTGGAGAAGTCGGTGTTGATGGAGAGCTGCGCTGGGCAAAACAGCACTTACACACCACTGGCAATGCTTTGAGGGTCAGTCCGGATCACGGAGTTTTCTACTGCACAAACGACGACAGCATACCGGAATATTTTCTGAGTTTGATGGCCGACCCAGTGAACAGGGTAGTGCACATCCAGCTGACGTTGATCGTCGACAAACGAACAGCATCGCACTTCGAGGTTGTAAAAAACGCCCTGCGAAGCAAACGAGAACCCATGGTTTGGAAAAATGTAGTACTTAGTCAGTATCGCGAATCAGGCGTGTACAACAAACTTGCGACGCAGTTTCGAACCCTAACATACGTTCTGGAAGCAATCACAAACGTTCGCAACGACGATGCAATGTCCGATATTTTTGGGGAACTGTTTCCTGCTGAGTTTGGTGCGCGCGCTTCGGGCGCGTCGTCATCGGATTCGAATTCGCACGCCGCCATTGACGATGATGTTTATGTGGAAGTGGCGCAGTTTGAGGACAGCGATGCGCCAAAATTGCGCCTGCGGCTGCGAAATGCAGCCGGCAAGCGCCACCAGAGGAAACGAGTGATCGAATGGGAAGAGGAATACGAAAGCAAAAAAGTTGCGGGTAAACCATACAAAAAAGGGAAGCAGGCGGTCCACGAGAAGGACCGTGTTGATTATGACGCGTTGATTGACGAAAGAAAGCCGCTGCGTACAGTGCAGGATAAGTTTGATGAGAATGAAGATGCCTACAACGAGGCGGTTGTGTTTCTCAAGTACAACGTAACAGAGACCGAACGTCAAGTGTTCTTGGCTGAAAACGATCGCAGAATTCAAGCCATGTCTCAAGTGAAACGAATGACCAATCGTACGCTGCTCCAGATTTCGGCCAACGTCGTCAATCTTGAATCGTATTACTCGTTCGTCAAGAAATTGCGACACTTGAAAGATTATCGGTGGTCTGCCGCCATGAAAACCGACAAGTTTGTCGCCGAAAATTTGCCCAAATGGAAAAAGCGCATATTACAACTGCAAGAGAAGGTGAAGATGCTGTTTGATCCAATACGGAAGGCCGAGAAGCCAATGAGCAGCAGCGACAGTGCCGGCAGCAGCAGCAGCAGCGCGAAAGAAAGTGTGAAAAGTGGCAAGACCCCGGTGAGCACTGATAACGAATCCGCCGGGTCATTGACAGAGTTTGTTATCCCCGAAGGCGGTTCGGTTGATGTAAGCGAACAAATTGTTGAAGCAAGCTCGACCAGCGCAGATTCGAGCGAGGACAGCGTCGTCCCACAGTTTGACCAAAAAACACTGCTCGACCAGTTTCGCACAGCAAAGGACATTTACAACGAGGCGGAGTCTCGGGTAATGAAAGGCGATCGGTCGACGAATTTGCTAGGCGACTTGATGAATGCAGAGTCAATTGTTGCAAAGATTGTCAGCAACTGTCAAAGTTATCAAAAGTCAGCGACCAATGCATCAGAATTCGAGCCGTTGATTAAAGTGGCAAACCGATTTCTCGAAGCAACAAAGACGACAATTGTGGCAATCGAAATAATGCACTTTGATAGAAGTTCAAAGTTTCCAAATGAAACAGCCGCGAAACTACAATTGGAATTCAAAACAGTTCGTGGCTTGTTTGATGATTTGACAGTTATTGGAGATGCATCAAAATTGTCCAATGGCGTCGCAGAAGATAAATACCGATTATGCAAGATGTTTGTGGGGAGCCGCGCCGAGCTTTTGCGAGCACGATTTGCAAAATTTCAGCAACGCGAACCTCGCACCAAATTGAAAATCATTGCGCGTCTGGATGAACTTTGCAAACAACACGATTTTAGTCATGTCCATGTGTCGAGTCGGGCGTTGAAGTCAACATCAAACGGCGAAAGTTTGTACAGGTCCTTTTTAGAAACCGCGACCAGCGCGAACGAAGCTGTGCACAACATGCAAGTAAACAGATACGGATTGAGTAAACGAGACTCTTATTACATTTTGGAGCGACAGGCAAAAAGGGAAGAGCGTGACAGAAGAAAATCAAAAACAAAAACAAAGTTTGACCTTGGAGACTTGAGCAAAGGCGACATCGCATCCAGGCTTGGCATGCCACAAAATCCAATTGACCTCTCGCAAACAGTTAGCCGCGCGCGCGCGTAAATTTTCATTTGCGTCAGCACCCCGCGGAGCCTGTGGCGAACGAGACGGCATTGCAACGCGAGCAGCAGCTGCAGCAACAAGACAAGAGCCAAAGAACAGGTCGCTAAATGTCATTTTGTTTTTGTTAAATGTTGACATTGCAGCAGCTGCAGCTGGTTCTCCTTTTGAAAACGCACGCAATGGTACCGTTAATTTACAGAACTTTTTGTCCACAGTGGCCCCGGTCCCGGCGCAATCGCAACGTCTATCAACAGCCGCGAGGGGTCTGGCGCGAATGCCGCTAATTCCGGCCCAGCCGAACCCCAAACCAACTCTCACACAGACAAGCATGCTGAGTTTTTTGTCAACACCTTCCGCTACCACCACACCGCAAGTTACGATACTACCACCAGCCGCACGCACCGCTGCGACTACGACGGCAGCGCCTTCCTACCATACCTTTCGTAAATCTCCGGACCCCATTGCGAATGTTACAAAGGGCGCAGAACAGCGCTCGGTAACGCAATTGACAACCCCGACGACGACGACAACGACAACCCAAAACAGTGTTGTGGCGCCCGCGCCGGGTGTTGGTTCTGACCTCGTATCAAAACCGCATGCATTGCCAAGTTTAAACGCTGCAGCAATTTCATCCACCGCTGAAACAAAGCTCGCGGTGCCCGCCCCCGCTTCAGCATTGCAACCAGATCCAACCAAAACGCGCACTGTTGGCGCGGAACCGCCCTCAAAAATGCAAAGCACATCCTCTGCCACCACCTCGAACACATCCTCTGCCACCACCTCGAACACAACCGCGCCAACAACGCGCCAAACGCTCGCATCCATTGCAGATTTAACAACAAAACCCCCCAGCAGTGCCCCCGCCTCAACTACGCTTCGGCCCCCTGCACCACCGACGCAAAGCCCCGGCGTCGCGCCCACCTCAGCCACGCCACAGCCGCCCAAATCCTATGCAGATTTCAGAAAACCCTCCAGCAGCGCCACCCCCCCAACGGCGCCTCTACCCTTTGCAGCACCGACACAAACCCCCGGCGTCGCGCCCACCTCAGCCACGCCACAGCCGCCCAAATCCTATGCAGATTTCAGAAAACCCTCCAGCAGCGCCACCCCCCCAACGGCGCCTC
>Ga0208743_1000087_pt1 | contig 43942 bp, 61 predicted proteins | sample CryBogCBH04Jul08_FD_184615 | JGI IMG/M metagenome (GOLD analysis project Ga0208743, IMG submission 184615) | Freshwater microbial communities from Crystal Bog, Wisconsin, USA - CBH04Jul08 (SPAdes) (version 2) | ecosystem: Environmental > Aquatic > Freshwater > Lake | place: Crystal Bog...
TAAGATATTCCTCTTTAGGATCATCATTCATAGTTCCAAAGCGGATTCTTGCACCTACTTCTATTGGCATTGCTTCTCTACGCTCGGCAGTTAGCTTCTTACCAGGGCCTACTGCCACTACTGTTCCCATGTTCTGCGCTTCCTTGTTATCTACAAAGATCACATCGCTTAAAACACGAACATCTGGGCGGACTATAATCTTGTCCCCCAGAGGTTTAAATGTTGTAAAATTTACTTCAGCCATTTCAATATTACCCTATTGTTGTGGTTATACAGCTTGTAGGGAATTACCGTTCCCTATGAGCTGTAGCTTTTTAGCGGTAGCCGTCTTTTTTGTGCTCGTAGCAGATGCCTTCAGTACGACCTGTATTGAACTCTTTGTCAGAGCCAATTTTATCTTCTTTGCCCATTGCAACACCACCACGCATAGACTTAGATTTGCGCTCACCTGACATATCAGATGATGTTGCGCTTTTAGGTTCTTTTTCGCCTGATGCGCCTTTAGCTGCTTTATGATCCATGATTCCCATGACTTTTCCTTTAAATGGGGTTAACACTCTACGAATAATAATACTATTTTACGACTTTTCAAGAGTTTTTACGAGATTTATTACGCCTTCAATGTCGTGAATTCTGCTAACTGTTCCTTGCCAATTTTTTAAAAATTCAAGCTGGGACTTTGTATAAGGAGCAGAAGCATCACGTTTTACTTCAACTAAAACTGTTTTGCCGCTTTTATGGCTCACTACCAAATCAGGAAACCCACCAGCAACACGGCTAGTATCAAATACCGAGCATCCCATATCCCTGAGCTTTTTAACAACAATAGAATGGTTTGAGTCAACTCTTTTAGCATAAGTCATTGATTATATATAATTATGTGTTAGTGTTTCATTACTTTATACCAAAAGGGGAAGATTTTGAAGATTCTGCTGCTTGATATTGAAACATCGCCTAATGTGGCGCACGTTTGGGGAATATGGCAACAAAACGTAGGTCTTTCCCAACTTCTTGAGTCATCATACACTATGTGCTATTCAGCTAAATGGCTAGGTGAAGAAGCTATTTACTTTGACTCTGTATATGGAAGTACGTCTAAATCAATGCTAGAAGGCATACACGGCCTTTTAGATGATGCGGATGCAGTCTGCCATTACAACGGCACAAAGTTCGATATGCCCACGTTAAACAAGGAATTCTTGCTTCATAAAATGCCACCGCCACCACCTATGAAACAGATAGATTTACTAAAAGTGGTCAAAAGTCAATTTAGGTTTCCAAGTAATAAGCTCGATTATGTGGCGCAGCGTTTAGGATTGGGCAAAAAGAAAGAGCATGAAGGCCATACGCTGTGGATTAAATGTATGGCTAATGATAAAAAAGCATGGGCCACCATGCGTGAATACAATATTCAAGATGTTTTATTGCTTGAAAAGTTGTATAACAGGCTTTTACCCTGGATTAAAACCCCAGTAAATATGGCTTTAATGAAAGATAGGGATGGATTTGTTTGCCCTACTTGCGCTAAACCATCATTAATCAGCAAAGGTTTTAGATATACAACTACTGGTGCTTATCAGCGTTATCAATGTAAGGCTTGTGGTGCATACTCAACTGACACTCGTACTGTAATTCCTCACGCAAAACTTAAACACCTCGCATGATGGCATGAAACTAAACTCTCAAATACTCGAAAACATATATTCAATGTTATGGACTTGTGAGCCATTTACAAAATGGAAACTTCCGTTGCCAGAAGAAGTTAAATTTATAGTTGATTATGACCCTGACACAATGGGTACATATACTTATGGAGATGACGAACATGAGCATTTAGTGACTATTTCAGCAGCTAGATGCGGTCATTTGGATACAGTCATTAGAACAATGGCCCATGAAATGATACACATGAGTAGGTCAGGCACTATTACTGATGCTTGGTTAAAGCATGATGCTACTTTTCGCAGAAGGGCGCATAAGATTTCGCAAGAATTGGGCTTTGATTCTCTTGAGCTTTAACTAACTTTTCTATTTCTCTAGCAAATCTATAGCGTGTATTCCATTCATTAGCACTAGCTACGCCTCGTAAGCCTAAAGAATACCAAGCATTTTCAATTTCTTCATCGGTCATTTAACAATTCTTGTACTTTTTCCAACAACGCTTCCTGGGTAAAGCCGTGTTTAGCTGTAAAACCTTTTGCACCCATAAGGTGAATTCCTGTGTTTCCGAGATGGTGTTCAAAGCAAAGCGGTAAGCAAGGGGATGTAGATCGGGGCTGACCAAACCGCCTAACATGGTGGAGCTGTACGTCTGGCATTTCAATCCCATAGGCGGCACTACAGACAATACATCCGAGTCGGGCAATCTTATCAAGAGCGATTTTCTCATTTCTAGTGGACACTATTGTGACTAGCCCAATCTTCTAACTCTTGTGCTGTTTCAGTAATAGAGCAAGCAATTAAATATGCTTCTGTTTTTCTATTTTTTAATACTGCATTAAGAAAAGATTTAGTAAGTCTATTTAATTTAAGTAATGATTCTGCGTAATCTGTCATGTTGTCATCTTTTCAATATGTCTGTTAGAGGCTTCTTGTGTACGCCAAGCCTCAAAGCGCATTTTTGCTGCTTCTAACTGCCATCTTAATTTTTCTACTTGTTCTGTTGCTACTCCAATAGCTTTGCATAACTCTTGGTATTCAGGGCTTCTATAGGCTTCCATTTCTTTAGCTGCCATGCTAGAACCTTCTGCTTGGGCCATTTTAATAGAACGTAATGAATGTTTAAATGACTCTAATTGTGCAAGTTCACCTTTGGCTTTTGCATAATCAGGGGCAGTTTTATAAATAAATTCAACTGAATCATGTGGATCATAGTTCATTTTAAGTTCAACCAAAGACCAGTTTGTCCAATAGCATAGCCAATCCAAATTACTGCATTAGCTGTAGCCCCTTTTTGAAACTGTAGAACTCCTGTGACTAAATACCCAATCCCTGTTGCCCCAACAATGTATTTTTCCAGCATTTGTATTCCCCCTTGTTACCTAATTTGTATTGCGTATAAAAGTCATCAAACATTACTTTACTAAAGTTTTTGTCTGTAATGTAGCTCCTAAACCAACTTAATCCTTTTGTGTGGCGTAAGTGCAACAAATACCTTACAGCGCATTTATGCTTGTGTTCTAGATCGCAGTTCCCTTTGTTTGATGACATAATCCTTCATTTCGTAGTAGCTTCCAAAACGAGCTAATTTTGGGTCTTTACCGCACTCAATTTTATATGCTTCTTCAATTTGCTCATTTGTTACTAACGGAAGTTGTTTGTGTCTAGTAACTTCTTCTTTTACCCACTCAGCTTTGAATCCTACCCAACTGCGTTCACAACAAGTTTGCAGGGCATCTGAGAGAGTTATTTTAGCCTTTTCAGCCTCTCGTATCAAACCTTTCAAAGCCGTGTCTGTAAGAGGCTTTTTGGCAGCTTTACGGACTTTTAAATAATCATTCCATAAAGACACATCAACACCTTTAGGTGGTGCTATGTTTTTATTAGTTGTTGTTAAAGGTAAAGGTGATGGTGAAGGTGATGGGCATTGCTTAAGCATTGCTTGTGCATTGCTTGTAGCATCATTTTCTTGTTTATCCCATCTAGCTTGTGCGCCTTTTAAAGCCCTATCGTGCATTTTGGCTTTATTTTGCATTGCAAGGTTTAATTCTTTTTCAACTCTAGCGTGAATCCAATAACCATCTGAAATGCTAAAAAATTGCTTAAGCATTGCTTTAGCATTGCCCCAAGCATCAGGCGATAATTTAGAAATCTGAGCTAAAACTTGATCATTGTCTGGCAATCGACCAGATCGCCAATAATCCATAAGAAGCAATAAATATGCTCCATGCTGTTCGGTGGTAAGTCTAGCTGTATCTGCTAGATAGTCCCCAATATAAAGGGGCATCCATATATCTGCTTTTTGCATACAATTCCTCTGTCAAAGGTAGTCAAAATAGGGTGGACTGGGCGGGCGGTGACTAATCGCTGTTCGGGGATGACCCTAGCCTGTCCATAGATTTTACTACTTATTTCTGTTTTTTAGTTCTTTTTTGGGCAACTGCTTTAGCCCTTGCAATAGTAGGCGAGCCATCTTTTTCGGGTGTAATTCGGTATTCATCAATTGCTTTGGTAAGCAAAGCCACAAGCCCCCATTGGACAAGGGTTTCAAGCCCTTCTTTGTCAAAGTCAACTTGAGCGTTGGCTGATCCATCTTCGTTTTCCTTAATGATTTTTACGATTATCTTCATTTTGTTGATCCCCCATAAATTTGATGATCCATATAGTTTAATCGTTCTCTAAGCTGTGATAATTCTTTTGTTAAAAAATCAGCCCTGTATTGTAATTGTTTAATTTCTTCTTCTGCTCTTGCAAGCATTTTAAGTAACATTTCTTCTCTGTTCATTGTAGTTCGGGCCAAATAATGTGCCAGGACTTAGGAAATATATCCTTGCGAGTGATTAAACCATGCGACTCTTTTTCAAGAGTTGCGCCTAAAAATGCAAATTGCGATGATGGTATGTTGTTTTTTCGCCACATTGATACAGCATTTGGTGAAATACCTACCAATTTAGCAACTTTTGTAGTACCACCTAGCAAATCAATTATTGCTGAATCTGTTAGTTTTAGCTTCATTCAATTATCTTACATCGTATGTCGTTATTTTGCAAATAGTTCTTGACAGCCTATGAAATATGCTTACAATCAATTTTATAGCAATTTCGCTATGTATCTAAGGGGAATTTAGATGGGTGAATTAAATCAACTAATGATTGAAATGGAAGAACGCTTAGAAATGGCGTTGGATAACATGGAGCATGGCACATACTTAGCACAAGACGATATAGATGTTATTCGTGCAGCTTGTGGCAAACCTAACAACAAACGCAATGTATTACTTCAGTCTGTATTTAACGACTTTGGCAATATTTTTAGGAGCGCACCATGAATCAATCAGAGTCAATCGCTAAATTAGCAACTGCTTTGTCAATTGTTCAGGGAAAACTTACTCATGCTAAAAAAGATTCAGCAAATCCGTTTTTTCAGTCTAAGTACGCTGATCTTGAGTCTGTGTGGGATGCTTGCCGTGATCTTTTGGCTGCAAACGGCCTTAGTGTTATGCAATTCCCTGGCGAGTTTATTGACGGCACAATGTCAATGACCACAGTTTTAGCTCATAGTTCTGGTGAATGGATTGGTCAAGAAATGTCTATGCCTATAGTTAAAGCTGATCCGCATGGAATTGCATCGGCCATAACATACATGAGAAGGTTATCGGTAGCATCGGTAGTAGGGGTTGTGCCTGGAGATGATGATGATGGAAATTCAGCTTCAGGAGTAGTAAACAAATCTAGTTCAGCAATGAAAACCATAGCCAAAGATATTTTATAAAGGAAACAACATGGCATATCAACCAAAAGAAGGATCAGGAAGTTTATTTAAAAATGATCGCAAAACGACTGACAATCACCCTGATTGGACAGGCACAATTATGGTGGCTGGTAAAGAACATTGGCTTTCGGGTTGGGTTAAAGAAGGTAAAAAGGGTAAGTTTTTTAGTATTTCAATCGGTAAAGAGAAAATCCCACAAGGATTTAAACCAGCAGGATCAGACGAGATAACCAATCTTGATGACGTTCCGTTCTAAAGGAGAACATTATGCAGAACCAAATTAAAGACATTATTGAAACTAAATACACGGAAAAAGTATGGATGGGTGTCAATGTTGATGAAGAACAACAACTCATTAGTTTTAGACCTGAAGATTTAGCATCAGTCATTAAGGCGGTTCTGCTTGTTGCAGCAGACTTATGCGTATTTCAAGAAGATAGCATGAGAATTACTAACTACTCTAAGGGCATTTAATGGCCTGCAAAAACTGTAAATTTTATGTATTTATGCAAAATGATATGCTTGGTGCTTGTAAGCTCAATCCTGTTGTGGTTAATAAATCGCCATCAGATTGGTGCGGTCAAGAAATCCCAGCAAAATATGAAGCAACAATAGTTCCAGATGCACCTTTAGATATAAAATTTGTATATGACATCAACACGGATGAAGTAAAACCAAAAAGGGAAAGAAAAAGTGCTAATAAAGGACAGCCAAAGTGAGTCGGGCCATTGGTATGACAAGAATGGCAATCCAGCCTATGAAATCATTGGTGCGAATGGAAAACAAAGGAACACAACCTTACGAGATGCTAAAAAACTCGGTTTATTGCCCAGCGTTACCACAGTCATCGGAGCAGTTGCAAAGCCAGGACTTAACAGATGGCTTCAAGAACAGGCCATCCTCGCTGCACTTACATTACCTCGCTTAGAAGGCGAAAAAGAGTCTGATTGGCTTAGTAGGGTATTAAACGATAGCAAAGCACAAGGAAAAGATGCTGCGGCAAGAGGAACTGCCATTCACAACATCATTGAGAGCTTCTTTGACGGCATTTTGCTAGAATCAGTACCTACGTATTGCCGTAACGTAGAAAACGCCTTACAAGCCGCTTATGGGGCTAGAGCGTGGCTTCCTGAACAGTCTGGTAGCCATGAGCTAGGATTTGGTGGAAAAGTTGATTTACACGCCAAAGCAGACAAGATTAAGGGTGTGCCAGGAGTGCTTGTAGATTTTAAGACTAAAGAAGTCCCTTTGGATAAAGTCGTACCCTATGACGAGCATATCATGCAAATGGCGGCATACCGTGAAATGCTTGGTTTAGAACACGCTCGATGCGGAATTATGTTTATAAACGGCTTGACCAATGAAGTGAAGTTATGCGAAATCCCAGAAGATGATTTGCAAAAGGGATTAAAGTGCTTTTTCCACTTATTGCGCTTTTTTCAGTTAAAATCGGGATTATAGAATTTATGGGGCTGGCATTGGTGATCCCCCGCCAAAAATCCTTCCGTGAGGTGTCAGCCCCACCCTGTTGTAAAAATACAACACTCAAATTATTTTTAAGAATATTGACCAAGATCAAGATTTTTATTCAAATTCTGTACTAAATTACATACATCAGGTCAACGACACTATTCAGCTCTATGGCTCTTAGAGATTTCAGACTAAAAAGACTTTGACCTGACTTTTTTAATTTTGGGGGAAATATGAAAGCAACTTTAATAGAATTAGCATTAGGTGGCCTTATGGGTCTGGTTATTGCAATTGTTATTTTTGGTGTTAATTATTTACGGACAGGGTATGTAATATGATTAACAAATCTGAATTTACTATCCGAATGATGGAAACCCTTAAAAATAGGGAAATGTTCAAAAATAGAGCGCAGATTACTTTATTACTAGAACGCAGGGGTAAAACTTTAGAAGCAAAACGTAAACTAATAATGATTGCTAATTCGCCATTGTTCTATGCTTTTGGATATGAATACAACGCTCAAGAAGGAAGAAATTATGGTTTTGGATACTGAATTTGACGTGCCTGATAGGGCTAATTACAAATGCTATAAGTTAGGCAATGTAATGTATATACCTCATTATGAGTTACCTGGTGTGTTTGTAGGCCCTAGTAAACGTAAAGAAAGCAAGTTTATACGAGCAGATTACGTTGCACGACACTTTTATAAAAGTGAACTTGTAAAGATGGGTGCTACAGAACATATTGAGCAGCTTTGGACAACTCCAGCAAGGGATCAAAAATGAGCTTATGGGATGAAGCTGGCGAGCTTGAAAAAATCGCTAATCAAATAAGCTGTTTAGGCAATGTTTTAGAGTTAGTTGCTGAAAAACTTACAGAAAATACAGAAAGTGGCACTCTTTGGCTTTGTAAAGATGTTTGTGTCAATATCTCTGAGCGTTTAGATAAAAGCATGGTTGCTCTGTTAAACATGGACATGGACAATAAAAAGAAATGAACGCAAATGAACTAGCTGATTTATTAGAAGTAGATAGCTGGTATAAGCTCGTAACTAGAGAAGAAATAGCCACCATGCTACGCCAGCAACAAGCTGAAATAGAGTCATTGAAAGACAAATTGTATTTAACCAAACAATCACTTGATATTGTTGATAGTTGGATTGGAAAGGCACAAGAATGAACGCAAATGAACTAGCTGATGAATTAGATAAATCTAGACAAAAACCCTATACATCTGAGCATTTAGTTGGTAAAGCCGCCAATATGTTGCGCCAATTTGGGCTTGCAGAAAGCATTGTTAAACAGCAAGCACTTGATATAGAAGAATGGAAGCGTAAGTACAAAGATATGCACAACTTGGCTACACAGACAATGAGCCGAGTGCATCAACTAGAAAAGGCAAAAGCAAATGAACAATGAACCAGTAGCGTGGATGTTGCTAGGGTTGGAAGACCGCAAGCCAAAGTTAATTAATTTACAGGTGATTGACCATCTTGAAGGCACATGGATTCCACTCTATACCCATCCAGCAAAGACACTAACAATTAGCGATAGGGATATTTTAAAAATAGTTCACGATAAATTTACTAAGTTTGGTTTTGAAGCAGATTACATCGTGGAAGATACTGAGTTAATTGATTTTGCTAGAGCAATACTAAAAAAGGCACAAGGAAAATGATTGATTTTCTAAATAACGGCAAAGTCTTAATTAGTTCTAGGTATGACGAAAACCCACTTAAACCACGTTATATAGAACACGACCCAGATATGTTAGAGCTTCAAAAATGGATGATTGGCGATCCTTATAAACTGCGTTTTGAATACTGGTGCAATGTGGCCTATATTTTTATACTTTGTTTTATAGTTTTAGTAATTGCACTTAGACATTGAAACCATTTAGTCAATATTTACACGATAAGTATGATGCGCCTGCTCGTAAAGCTGTATCCGATTGGGTACAGATGAAATGGGGCGTAGAGTGTAAAGATAACCCTAATAAGTATGGAGTTGATCTAATCGTTTATCGATCAGGTGTTCCAGTTGGTGCGCTTGAGGTAGAAGTTCGACAAGAAGGTTTTGATCAATTTGGTAGTATTCACAAAGCGCAACGTAAAGACAAGCTAACTCTAGGCAATCTGCCTGTTCTATTTTTTGCTTTAACTCACGACTTACATCGTGCTTATTGGGCAAAAGTAAGCTCTTTAGAGAATTGCCCATTAATTGAAGTTCCTAACAAATATGTTGCTAAAGGGGAGTTATTTTACGACTGCCCCATCAAATTATTTAAAATAGCTGAATTAACAGACTTATTTTAATACTTCCTCATATTAGGCAAAGGAGCTTCTTTTTGGCTTGCTTGATGTGGATGGTGAGCTTTCTCCATAGGCAAAGCAATATGTTTGTCTAGCTTCTTTTCTAAGCGATCTACACGATCTTCTGTGCGATGCTCAGAGTCTTTAACATAATGACCTGTTTTTGTAGATTTTTGCTTATGTTCTTTAATTTCAAATGCCATTTGCTTCTCCAATCATATTTAATGCGTTAAATTTTACATCTTCAACTCGTTTGATCCAACCTTTTCCAAATACAGGGAATGTTTTAAGGCTTTCATAAAAGTTAATTTTACGCTGACTAAACGCATCTACAATATCTTCTGGCTTTTTTTGATCTAAAAGTTGCATAGTTCTTGGGCCAATAGTGCCATCAGGCATACATTGTATGGCTTCTTGTAAGAGCTTTACAGCCCTTCCAGGCCCCATGTTGACTGCTGCATCAAATAAGCAATAATCAACGCCTATAGGCAGTTGTGGTGCGTAGCAAGCCATCCAATACTTAGCCTTATAAAGTCCTGATACTTGATCAACTGTAAGATTACGCATAATTTTGTCATCTACAGGATGACCTAGCCATTCTTCAAGAACTCTTTGAGTTACTCCTAAATTAGTAACTCCACCTGGGTCTTGGCTATTATTAACATAGCCACCTTCTGATTTAAGAACTAAATCAAGGCATTTATCAAAGTTATTTTGCATCTAATCCTGCTTGTTCGTTAATCCAGCCTTGAAGGGCTATTAATTGGGTTGTCGTGTCGGCGCATTGCTCGGCAACAAGTAAAAGGTTATGGGTTTCGCCATTAATTGTGATGGTGGCTGTGCCATTGGTGGACATTGCACCGCTATTGGTGTTGTTGAGCATCCCGTGATAAAAATTGTGAACATTACTAAGATTAGCGTTGTACGCATCTGTTACTCCTCTATTTATTAATTCTTGTTCTTTCTCTTTTGCTTTATTTTCAGCAATCTGTTTTTCTGCAACAATCTTGACTCCATCTTGGAAATCAACAAAGCGCAAATGCTCCACATAAAAGCCGCCACTAAAACCAGCGAATAAAACAGCCAAATATATGTAAATTTGGACACTTGAACCGCCTAAAAGAGAAAGAATAAAATTCATTGTGGATCAGGCTCTGCACCTGCCATGTGTTTACCTGCTACCGCAGCAGCTCCTGAGCCTGATACGATGCCCAAAGCACCAGCAAGCTCAGTAAGACTAATTTCGTGTCCTGAGTGGATTAAATAGATTGCTGCGCCTGCAACAACTACAAAACCCAACATCCACGCCCAACGAGCAATGTCATGGGTTTTATTATCTTTACCTGTCAGAATATGGGTAATGATTTCGTTCATTTTTTATTCAAAAATAAATCAACAAAAATAGTAATAAATCCACCAACTACTGATGCTACTCCCATTAATGCCCAAAGCGATCCTTTAGAGCGTTCTGCCATAGCCAAAAGAATTTTGACGTCTTGGCGAATTTCAGACATTTCTTTTTCCATAGCCTCAACTTTTTGCCACATTACCCCAACTTTAACTGGATCAATGTCAATCATATTAAGTCTTATAAATGTAGCAAAGTGCGTAATAAGGTGGCAAATTACCACCTGTAGGGCTAACACCTGATGCAGCGTTAGTTGTAGCTACAGTAATGCCTGTAACGGCAGTATTTGTATTTGTTATGCTTGAACCTGAACCGCCACCAGAATAAGAACCTGTGCCCCCATTAGGGGTTAAAAATCCACCTTGCGATGTTGTATGTAAATGTCCAGGGTCTGTAACAACAGAAGTAGCAGTATGGGTATGGCTTGCTAAAACTGCATCTGCTGAACCACCTGTTTGACCTACTACATAACTGTTTCCTGCACCTAATACAAATGAATTGCGTAAATCAGGAGTTCCGTTTGTACCATCGCAAAGCTGAAATCCACTAGGAATTGAGCCTGCTGAACCTGACCAAATTAAAATGCAACCTGTAGGAACTGAAGTACCGCCACCACCGCCTGATGATGTAGGAATACCATATAAATTATCTAATGTTTGAACAATAACGCCAGCAGACGTTTGAATTTGCATTTTGTACGAATAGCCAGCAATCATCCAAACTTCACTAGGGGTTTGCCCTGCTGAATTTAAAACAATAGGGTTTGTATTAGGAATTGAGCCACCATTGTCACTATAGGTAGCTAATGGCGTAGATGAGCCAGCTTGATAAGTGTAGATTAGACCACCGCTTAGAGGTAGTCCAGTAGAACCAAAAAATGTAGTTCCATTACCTACTGGTGATAGATTTACTGTTGCCATTATTGAGTGCCTTTTTCTTTTTGTACTTGTTGCAAATAAGATTCAAATGAAGCTAATGGAATCTTTCCTGCGCCCATTTTTGATGGTGTTTGTAATAAATTACGAATTGCCGTATTTCCAACGCCTTTTTCTAAATATCTAGCAAAGGCTGGATTGTGTAAACCAGTTTGCAACGCTTTAGGAATTAAATACGCACTTGCTCCCACGCCTAATGCTTTTCCAATATCACCTTCTTTTGCATAATCATAAGCAGCCAATGTTGTAGGAATAGCGGCTTGAGCAGCTAATCGTTTTGCTGTACCGCTATTAGGGCCTTTTTCTGGAAGAATGGCTTTACCAGCTTGAGCTAATTTTGCTAATTCTGGATCATCTTGATAAAAAGCATTACGTTTGCCTTTTGTTGTTAAAGAGTTATATAGCAAAGATGGGCTTACATGGCCTTCTTCTGCATCTTTTAATGCAATATCTTCAATTTTTTTCATGTTGCCATATTGCTTATTAGTGGTTTTTAATAATGCAATATCGCCTTCTTTACCAAATTTTTGAACTGTATTGCTTAAACCTTCTAATAATTTGTCTTTTAATTCACCAGCATAATGAGCAGATAAACCACCTTGTTTTTCCAAAGCGTCTAATTGACGTTTAAATGCTTGATATTGTTTTCCTTCTAAATGTCCCATATTGGCTTTAGATTTATCAATAATATCATTAACAATATTAGTTACAGCGTGTTCACCTTTTGGTAATATTCTTTCTGCTTCATTTTTTAAATCAGACAATTCATTGGAAAAATTTCTAGTTACTCGAACACCATTACGTTCAAATAATTGATCGTAATTTTCACCTAAACGTGTTTTGGCATTTTGAATAATTTCTGGCGTAATATGTTCAGCATCTTCACCCATTGTTTTTGATATTGCTTTTGTATAAGCATTATTTTGAACATGAGAAAATGCTTGATTTTCAGCACCAGTAAATGGATTGTCTGAAGTAATTCGTTTTGCAAATTGCATAACTTTTGAACCAGTTGCTTGTGCAGCATCTAATGGAACACCTGCATCTTTAAGAACTTGAACTGATTTTTGACCAATTTCGCTTAAATTTTTAACAATAGGTTGTGCAATTCTACCAATTGCGTTTACAGCACCTTGACCAGCACCGCCTAAAGCAGCTCCCGAAGCAATATTAAATGCTTTGCTTTCCTCTGGTAATGTAGGTTGAACTGCGCCCATAGTAGCACCAGTTAACGCTGCTTTCCCAATAGTACCACCTGGTAATGCAATAGCTTGACCAATTTCTCCAGCAACATTACCTAACATTCCTGGAGTTGTTTTTAATAAAGGTTTATTAGTTTCTCTTTGTGCAAGAATTTCAGCTTCACGATTAGCGGCAACTTCTTTAGCGGAAGGCAATCCTAATTTTTCTGCTGCTTTTGAAACTTTTGGAAATGCTTTTTCTAGCTGTTGAGCTAATGGGTCTAATGCTTGACCTATTCCAGTCATAGTAGTTTCGCCAGAAGACTTTAAACCTTTAAGAAATAACTCAGACTTGCTTAATCCCTTAAGGTTTTCAGGCAAATCTTTAGTAACTTCTTCTGTTTTAATAGGTTCAGAAATTTGCACTTCAGAAGGATTTATAGGTTCATATCCTGAAACTTTAACTGATCCTAAAGGTTCAACTTGAGATGGATCAATAGTCATTTTTGATCCAACATTTTTAAGATAATTTTGAGTTTCAGTAGCTGAAGGTTCATTTCCAGCTAAAACAGCTTTAGCAGCTTTTGTGCCACCATTGTAATGAGCAACAGCAGCTTTCCAACTGCCATATTGATTTTTTAAATCTGCTAAATATTGCGCTGCACCTTTGGCAGAGCTAATTGGATCAGAAGTGTCAACTCCATAAGCATCAGCAGTTGCTGGCATAAACTGAAAGCGACCTTTAGCACCTTTTGGACTTACTGCTGTATCGCCACTTTTTTCAGCACCAACAATAGCGGATAATGCACCTTCTGGCAAATCATATTTCTGCTCAAGAGAAGCATATAAATTATCCATTATTTATATTCCCAAGTTTTACCACCATCATGGCTTACTACATCATGGCCTTTATATTTTCCATAAGTTGCATTGCCACGTTCTTTTCCTGTAACAGTATTTTGTTTTTGAGCAAACTTTTCTAAAATATGTTGTTGTGATTCTGCAACATGAGTATCAGGGTTTAAATTTCCTTTTTTAGCTTTTTCAAGCAAAAATTGTTGTTCTTCAATAGGAATAGCATTTTGCTTATGACCAAACTCAAAGAAACGTTGCAATGCTCTTGGATCACTACTAATATCAGGATTATTTTTAAGATAATCGTTCATCATATTAGCCGTTGGATTGCCTTGCATTTGACCAATGTTAGCAGTTACAGTTTGAGCAATAAATTTATTTAAAGATTGTGCAGCAGATAAATCGCCTTTGGCAACTGAATCAACTAAAGATTGTGGTGCGCCTACAGCTTGTAATTTTTGAGCAATATCTACATAAGTTCTTGAACCAGCACCAGGCTTAAACTCTTTCATTAAGTTTTCAGCTTCATTTATTCGCATTTCAACTTGAGTAGCACCTGCAACACGATTAGTTAAATCTTGCTGATATTGATTAAAGTTTGCAACTCCTGGTGTTGTTGGATTTGATTCTCCAAGAGTTTTTCTTGTTTCTTGTATTGGATTTGTAATAACAGTTTGACCTAAAGCGTTTGTTGATGGTTGTTGCAATGCTGTTTGTGCTTGTGTATCTAAACCAGCAAGCATACGAGTTTTAAGAAACTGTCTTAATCCTTGACCATTTGTTTGATTTACTGCTTCAAGATAAGGAGCATTAAGTTCTGCTGCTTTTGTTGGGTCTAATCCTAATTCTGTAGCAGCTTTAGCTTGTCTTTCAACTAATTTAGCAATCTTGTCTTTGTTTGCTGCTGCAAATTGTGGGTCTTTTTCTGCTTGCACAATTAACGGATCATTAATTAATGAAATTTGATTTTGGCGCATTTTGTCAGCAAAATCTGTAGATAAGCCTAATTTAGCTTTAGCTGCGCTTGTTTCTGCTGTTTCTGCTGCCGCTTTACCAGCACGAATTTGCGGTTCTAATAAAGCCTTTTCTTTTTGCAATGCAGTAGAGCTACGACTAAGTTCAACTATGTCGCTTAAACTCATGCCTTTAGGAGCTTCTTTATTTCCATAAATACTAGGATCAATAGTTTGACCTATTGATGGTACTGAAAGTCCGCTTGTGCCGATTGCCATATTTATTCCTTATGCTGGTACTGGCCCAATAAATGATGATGAATTAGGATTGGTAGATTGATTATTTGTAAAATTACTTACAGCATTAGAACCATATCCACCAGCAGTTAATTGTGTTTGAGGATTATTCATACTATTTAACATTGAATAACCAGCCATATTTCCTGCTGTATTGGCTACGCCACCATAAATATTACCTTGTGCAATTTGACTAGCAGCAGTAGCGTTTGCAGAACCAATACCAAGATTTGCCACGTTTGTAGCTGTTCCAAGTTGAGCGTTTGCAGAACCAGTAGCACCAGCAAGTCCTAATTGCGCCCCACTCATATTCATAGCATTAATATTGCCACGTTGAGTTTGATAGTTATTAAATGCGTTTTGATAAGCCGTGCCAGCGTAATTTTGAGTGTAATCTTGTAAGGCTTTTTGAGCATTACCGCCAACTATGCCGCCTGTAGCATTATTAGTCTGTTGATTTCCTAATTGCCCTTGTTGTAGCTGAAAAGCATAATTAGGCGCAAGATTAGCATTTAAATCTTGATTATTAAATTGATTATTAAAATAAGCGTTATTAGAAGCAAGATTAGATAATGCAGTAGTTCCTTGTGCTGAATAAGGGTCAAATTGTTTAGATGCGTTTTGTCCAGCAGCCAATAAATTAGCTTGTTGTGCTGAAGCAGCATTAGCTTGTGTATTAGCAGCGTTTTGCGCTCCTTGTCCAGCCATATACCCACCGACTAATGTTCCACCTACTACTGCTACGGCTACCCAACTCATAATTTACCTTCCAAAGCCATTTTTTGGCTTTCAATAACAATTTTTTTCAATTTATTACTTGAATCAAATAAAGCAAGTTCATCAGGTTCAATCAATTCTGCTTCTATTTCATCTAAATCAGTTTTATCTGTTTTATGAATAGTAATTCCTATAGCATCAGACAAAGCAAAAGTCACTCTTTTTGTGCCAGATTTGCTTTCAATTATATCGCCTGGAGTCAGTTTTATCATCCCATTTTCACTCCAAGCAATAATTTCTCCCATAACGCACATAAAAAAGTGATCTTTTAAATGAACTTTACCAACAATTAGCGTTCCTGCTGGCCTAGTTAACTTTCTGCAATACATTCCGCCAGAAAAATAATGTTCTGTAGGAAGCTCAACTTGATCCATGCCAAGCATTTCAGATTGAAGTTTTAATATCTGTTCTTGCGTAGGGATGATTGAATTAGCAATATCAAACATTGTAATAAGGCACTTTATAAGGTTTACCCTGTACGGTAATGTTAATAAAACCTTGCGGATTACTAGGCAAAGTACCTGTACCTTTAGTAGCGTTAGTAGCAGAACTAAAGTTTAATAAGTTTAAAAACCATTGTTGCCATGCCCTTGTAGGCATTTTTGTCTGATCGTCAACTAAAGGGGTTACAGGATAGGGATTACCCTGAGTTGATCCCCAAATATCATTAGCCATTAGTTTTCCCCACTTGATGCTTTAAGATTGGCAGATACGATTACTGCTTTAACAGGATCAGTAACCACTACTTCAAAAATACGATCCCTTGACCAGCCAAGTCTGCGCCACATTGCACGATTAGTATATTTACCAATTCTGCCAATGCCTGTCCAATGTTCATTACTCCAAGTTGAGCCACCATCATTTGACCAACGTAGCATAGCTTGTGGATTGGTAGTGTCAAAAGGCACTACTACGCTGCCTGGTTGAACAATTAATACATTATTAGGTGTAACTGAAATAATGCTTCCTGGGCTAATAATATAAGGCGATTGAACGTAAGTTGTTTGACCTGGAGTTGGTGGGTAAACAGTCAATGTATTGCCATAAGCAACGGTTACTGTTGTTCCTGCCGTTATTGTATAAGGCGATGGCTGATATGTATTTGTTGATGTATTTACATAAATAGGAGCAGGTGTTCCTGTAGTTGTAGCAATTGAGCTATTACCAGAACTAGGGGCTACGCCTGATAAACCGACACCAGGTTGAAATTGAATCTGAAACTCATCAAAATACTGACGTTGTAAGTCTGTAACTAAATGAGGTGCTCTACGCAATCTGCGGATTTCATCACCATTATCAGTATAGTTTGTAGGGTCTAATTGGTAAATATGACCATTTTCCCAATCGCCAACTAATACGGAATCATTAAATACAGTAGCGCAGTTAGAACGATGACGATGATAGATATTGTTTGTATCGACATATAACCATTTGTGCCAGAGTTGTGTAGTAACGTCATAAGCCCATGTTAAATCAATTGTAGGGAATGAAAGCACATAGACTTCGTGACCTTCAAGCTGATAGGTATAAGCTACAGCATCTTCAACATATTGGTTGACTAAGGTGTTTTCTACAGCATGAGTTGATATTCTTTGTGGAAAATAGCCGTTCATCATTACAACTTCTGATTGCCCACGATTGTTTTTAGCTAAATAAGCAAAAGAATTGCCTAAACGAGCCATCGAAAACTTAGCGGCTATTCCATGTTGACTTGATGATCCTGGGATTCTTTGAAATGGGAATGGAAATGTACCTACATCAGACCATACTTCTGAAGTTGTTTCGCCTAATAAATAGACTTGACCATGATCTGTAATTAAAGATACTAAATTATCAGGCCCAGTAAACTTGCTTGCATAACTTAAACCATAAGTAATTGGGCTAAGAAGATTAGAAGCTGCCCATTGTTGAGTATTAGGATCGTTATAAACAAAGTAATTATCTACTGTATCTACAGTTGTTCCACCAGCAAAAGCACCGTCAGAGCTAGGTAATACTGAAAACTGAACGGCATACATTGTTTCAGACGAAACAGTTTGACTAAAATTAATAAGATAGTTACCTGTATTGCCTGTGCCTGTGCCTGTTGTAAGCGTTAGGGTTAACCCTGTGCCAGCACCATTTGTACTTGTAGATGCAGGATTTAAAGGAACAGATGTATAAGCACCAGCAAACGTCATAGAAAGCCCTGAAACCACGCCACCTGTAGTTATTGCTGTTACTTTGTATGTAGCTGGGCTACTGCCATAAACACCGCCCAAAACCGTTATAAGGTCATTTAAAGCGTAGTTTGTACCACCGCTTGTAATGGTTTGACTTAATACTGTGCCAGAGCCTAAAGCGGTAATAATAGTATTAGGGGTAACCCCTGTGCCTACGATTGTTTGACCTGGGTATAAAACACCACTTGTTACGGCTGTAACAGTCAAAGACGTTGTCCCAATAGAACCTGTAAAGATTGCTCCACCGCCATTAGTGTTTAAAAGCTGGGCTGTTGATATGGTGTATGAAGTATTAATGTTATATGTGCCTACACCGCCTGATCCTGAACCAAAGCTAGTAATAACCGTTTCTAAACCTATTCCTACGCCATATAAAGATTGACCTACTTTAATTGTTCCTTCTCTGACTTGAGAAACAGTTAGAGTAGTTCCTGAAATTGTGCCTGTAAATGAACAAGCATCAGGAGTTGATATGCGCCATGTATAACGATAAGTTCCGTCAACAATATAAACGTTAATACCGTTATCAGTAATGCCTACTTGACCTGTACCGCTATTTAAAATACCGATTACATAAGGCACATAAGAAGAATCCATTGCATAGACATACTGACCGCAAACTGCGACCATGTATGTTCCACCAGCTAATGTTCTCATTCCCCTAACAGGGGATTGCGCTGATAACGCTACAATTGAAGTAAGACCAGGAGTAGGATATAAAGCAACAACGCCTCTTGAACCTTGAGCTTTAGATGGATCAATCTCAGGCCGCCAATTGATACACTCTTGGCTGTCTTGATACAAAGATGGCGCTTCGTAACTAGCCCCAACAAAACCAAAATCTGCCATTAGATTACATCCTTATAAGCTTTACCATCACGAATTCTACGAATGGTGGACTCTCCAACCCCATATTCTCTAGCAAGCATAGCAATATTTCTATAACCAACACGTTGACGGATTTCTAAAACTTGTTCAGAAGAAAGGGATCGTTTTTTTAATACAATTTTTCCTTTCATTGCAACACTTATTTTAGCTTTTGATTCTTCTGACAATGTAGTTCCAGCTTTATTTGTATTGCCAATTCGAGCATTTGACATTTTTTTACGGGATTCTTCGGTATGTTTTTTACCTTTAAATGTCATGCCCCATGTTGCCTGACCAAATCCATTGCCTTTTAATTTTGCCAAATGTTTTGCTGTATGTTTATAACCAGATACACCTTCACCGCCATTAGTATGGTTAACTAATTGAATACCACGTCTGCGATAAATATCAATACATTCCATTTCGGCAAGAAAAGCTAATTCTTCATTTAAATGATCTGCAATCTTTTCAGCAACAAAACCATGTTTTGCAACCACTCGATGCCAATATTGATTACGCCCTTTGCTTTGATTTAAGCGTGTGCCTTTGCCTTTGCCAACATAGAATATTTCGTTGGTATCTGTTTTGCGATGTTGGTAGATGTAAAAGTTCATGGGATAATTATACCACCACTTAGGATCTAACCTTAACGGAAGAACCCTCCCGACAAAATCCAGCCCGCATCACGTTGGCGTGAAGCTAACATAGCATCTGCAAAACGAGCCGATTGAACTGGGCGCATATTGGTGCGTTTAACTGTAGCTTTAGCCTGCGCTGCATACGCATTAATCATCGTAATTTGGGTCTGAGATGCTTTGCCATACATAGGCATTAAACGCTCTGCCAAACACCATCTTAGAGCCATTGTGTAGCCTTGTGGTAGATTAATGTCATCATAGATAGTCGTAAATTCGCTGAAAATATTGTCAGCAAAGATGTGCATTTCGCCCTGAGATGGGTTAGGCCATACAAAAATGTTACCCAATGTTTCTGTTGGCTGATAGTAAAGAGCTTTTGGCCACGGGCCATTTAAAGTCTTTAAACCAATCATTTCATAATCTTCTACGTTCAAAATAGAAACTGGATAATCTAAGCCACCATTGTTGATTGGGATTCCATTAGAGTTTGTATTAATACGCACAAAAGCGGAATTAATCGTTAATGGGCGTTGATAATAACCAGTAAATGTAAGACTAGATAAACTTTGTGGAATATTGACTAAATATGTTCCTGCTTCGTTTACGTTGCCACCAGCACCCGTTACAAACTGAACAATCTTAGTGCCTGCTGCCACGCCCAATCCTGTGATTGTTTGACCAATCGAAATACCGCCAGAATTGATAGAAGTAATTGTTAAAACATTACCTGAGATTGAGCCTACAAAACTACAACCGATTTGACCACCTGGGCCAATAGTATATTGAGTTTGTCCTGCTGTAATTGGAAAGATGATTTCATTTTTGTAGAAAACCATCATATCTTCATTAGACCATTGCCCAACCATATCATTGAGCATATCAAAAGCATCTTGAACCGCATCAGCAGATGGAGTTTCTCCTGCCTCTAATGCGCCAATATCTTTTAAAGCACGACTAATAATGTCTAGGGCTTTAGCCATGATTACAACCCAGCAATAATAAAGGCAAGCAATTCTTCGTAACGAACGCCCAAACGAGTAACCGCTACGGCATTTGGAGATGTTGCGGTATAGGGCTGACCATTTTCATCATAGTTTTTACCATTTACCTGATACCAAGTATCAGAACAGAACAAACCATATTTATTTGCATCTAAACCTTGAGCTGTAAAAGCTGCTTCTACTTGTTGGGCAATAACACCAGTATGAATACGGGCGTTTGCGCCTTTTTTGGCAACTGCATCATTAAACTTAAATGTTACGATTAAACCTTTTAATGCTTTAGACACAGCTAATTCAGCAGCAGTTAAAGGCGCAACTTGTTGTTTTTCATTTGCATCAGAAGTATTAATTGTTCCGTTTACTGCAAACACTTGTGTCCAACGATTTCCACTTGATCCAAGATTTACTAGGTTGTCTGTATTTGGAAACAAAATAGGAATAGTGTTGATAGTAACGTATTGAGTTGTGCCAATATCAAAAGATAAGGTGCTACCTGAGCTATTAATAGCTGGTGCATTAATGGCACTACTAAAGGTATTAGTTCCACTAAATGTATTTGTTGCAGAGTTTGTTTGAGTTCCAGCTAAAGTCATTAGTCCAGTAGTTGCTGGGGTTTGTGAAGCCCAACCAGAACCCGTAGATACCAATAAATTACCTGAAGAACCTGTAGAAGTAAGCCCTGTGCCACCGCTTGAATATAGCAATGTGCCACCTAAAACTACGTTTCCTGAAGCTGGTGTGCTAGGGGTTAAACCTGTAGAACCACCTGAAACAGTAGTAACCGCACCACCGCCACCGCCTGAAAATGTCAAAGTTCCTTGAACTGTTAAGTTTTTAGGAATAGTGATATTTTGCGATGCGTCAATATAAAGTGCAGATTGACCGCCTGTTTGTAATTGTAGAGTACCGCTAGAATCGGCTGTTTCAACAATACCAGCAGAAGAAGCGTTAATAGTAGATGACATGGTTATAGTCCTATATTTGGTTTAAAGGTTGGTTTAACCCACGGCAAACTGCTTTTTTCGCTGTTTAATGCTTTCAGTTGCTGTTCTAGGTTAGATTTTATGATATTTGAGCCATCTTTACTAGCTTCTTCTTCAATCCATTGAACAACAAAGCGTTCCTCTAGCTCATTAAATGGTACTTTGTTACGAGGCTCTAAAAATGTCCATTCGCCCTGAGTTTCTACTGTGTTTTGATCGTCAGACAAAAACGCAAAATAATGCGCTGCAATCAACGCACCATCTTTAACAGTAATATCAGTAATTTTCCAATTCATATTAAGCCGCTGGTTTAATTGTTACAGTTTGCCAAACAGGTGTAGGCTGTTTTGGAAAAACTGGCTGAGTTGTTGGAGGATTTACCCCAATAGCACGAACTTGACTGCGATAAGTTAAAAACTCTGCTTGATTGCTTAAATATGGGTTAGATAAAGCAGGGTCAGCTACGCTTGCAATAGCTGTCCAATCTGTAGCGGATAATAATTGTTGCGCTGTGGCAGAGGTCTGAGCTTGTAATTGAGCAATATATTGAGCTTGTTGTTCAGGGCTTAAAGTTAATATTTCCCACGCTTGATAATACTGACCATCTGTTAATGTAGGTGCTATTTGCTGAACATATTGTGTTGCAGGGTCATAGCTAGGCTGTGGACTATCAAATACAGGCTCATAAGGTGCTGGCGCTACAAAAGGTGTAGGAAAGCTAGTATTAGGATATTCAGCTTGGATTTGCTCTTGCGTAACTGGATACGCTAATGTTTGTGTATTAATAAAGATTGCCATAATTTGTCCTTTAAGCCACAGCCAAGAAAATATAACTTCCACCACTAATATTGACAGTAGCAGAAGCAGTTGAATCTAAAGTAAAACCACCAGATGAAGCATAAATTCCGTTGTATCCTGTGGTTTGCCCACTTGTTCCGTTCCATTGTAAATATGGGCTGGATGAGCTTGTTAAGCCGTTTGCAGAATCAAACACATACCAACTACCAGAAGAATCTGTACGCTTAATTAAAATAAACCTTGCACCACCAGAACCAAATCCACAAGCTATAGACTGTGTTCCGCCAGTTCCAGTAAATGAGCCTACTTTAGATACTCCAGCGCAAGTAGCAAATAAATAAGCTACATAAGTAATTGTAGAAGCATTTACATAACTTCCGTTACCAACTGTAAAAACAGAAGATGTTGGTGCAGTATTATTCCAATATAAAGAAGTTGCAAGTTGAGCATTTGCAAAATTTAATAAAATTGTGTAATTTTGTGGAGTTGTTCCACCATTTAAACCTTTATGATATACAGCCCAACCACTTGAGTTTGACCTCGCTTTAACAATCATCATTTCAGGAGCAACAGTTAAATTATGATTAATTGTAGTTCCTGCTGTTCCATTTCCTGCATAACAAACTTCATCAAAAAATGTAGGACTTCTTTTAAAGTTCCAATAAGTTGTGGCATCTGATATGCCAACACCTTTCATCAAATAATCATTGTAGCCAGTATTATTGGCTAAATTCATACCTGTTGTGTTTGTTCCTTCTGTTATAGCCCCACCAGAAGGACCTGCTGTTTGTAAAAAATATGAAGCAGTTTGTTGTGAACCTCGAAGTCTATCATCCCAATAAATGCCTGATTGAGATGTTTGATTATTTTCAACTGAAACAATTAAATCAGTAACAAATCCTGTAGGTATATTAATGCCAGCCGTAGGGGTTACTGCAGTAGGATAATAAACACTAGTACCAGTAGTAGGTGGTTTATTAGGTCTGCGGATTGCTATGTAAATTAAATTTGTAGAGCTATTAAATAGTCCAGGAACGCCATAAAATCCAGTTGCAGTAGGAGTTAAATATGGCGAACCATTTGCTTGAGTGCCAGCAGAAGTAGTATTTGTATACATATACTCTAGCCCAGTTTGCGACATTCTTCGCATTACATCAAGAATATACCAACCTTGAGCATTGTTTGTATCTTTTAAAATAACAAATTGAGGCTCCCATCCTAAATTAACAGGATTTAAATTACCACTTGCATCAGTTGTTGCTACTCCACAAGCAACAGCACTATCTGTTCCTGTTGCTCCAAATCCACCAGCTTGGTCAGCAAAGATATAAGCTATGTAAGTATGCCCAGAAGCGTTTACTGTAGTATCTGTTCCTACAGTAAATTGAGTAGAAGTAGGTGCTGTATTATTCCACAAGGCAGAACTAGCTACTTGAGCAGCAGTTGTATTTAAAACTGCATAATATTGCTCTGGAGTAGTTCCTCCATTTAAACCTTTGTGATATACAGACCAAGCATTTGCATTGCTTGTATCTTTAACAATAATACAGCCAGGTGTTGAGCCTAAACTATGATTAATTGCATGAGCTGAACCTGTGCCTGTATATTGAACAATATCAAAAAACTTAGGTGCTTTACGGAATGTCCAAGAAACAAAAGCATCGTTTGTTGGGCCGTTATATGAATAATCACCCACAGAATCATCAACTACTGTAAAACCAGAAGAACCAAAATTTGTTATTCCATAACCAGGCGAACTTTGTTGAGCATTAGTTCTGCTAGATTGCAATTTTTTAGAAATTCCTTGAACAGTATCTGCTAAATTGTTGTAAGTTGCTGAAGTTCTATCTTTTACCCAAACCATTCCACCTTTTGTAAGGTCAATGTTATTGGTAATAGTTTGTGTTCCGCCATTTGCTATATAACAATAAGTAGAAAATACATCATCTACATAAAGTGGTGTAGTCCCAGCACCACCAGCAGACATCAATAGGTCACGAACTGGCATTAGGCCATTGCCTTTCCTAGAACAAAACCATTCCAAGTAGTACCGCCATCTTCTGTAAAGAATCCTAATACATCACGACCTGAAGAAGTTAGTGTAGGAGCAGTACCGCCAGCCCATTTAGTTCCTGAAATCCAAGTAATTGTGGCTGAACCACCATTAGTAAGGTCAAGGATAAATGAATTTACTGTACCGCTAGATGCACCATTGCTAACTGTAAATGAAGTTGCGCCTGATACTGTGTAAGTAAAGTAATTGCCTGTGGATAAATCAATAGCACCACTAGAAAGAGTAGCTTTAGTTTCTGTGTATTCTGTTGCTTTAGCTACAGTAAAAGTACCAGCAGCAGGAGTTGTTCCACCAATCGCAGGGGGAGAAGCCAAATAAGTGCTAAATCCTGAACCTGAAACAGTAGAAGATGCAGATAATGTTGTAAATGCGCCTGTGCTTGGTGTTGTTGCACCTACAGTACCATTATGTGCGCCACTAAATGCAGAAGTTATAACGCCTGTAGAAGGGTTAAATTGCAATTTTGTAGATGAGGTATTCTCACCTGTAATTGAACCGCTAGTTGCGCTTGTAAAGGTTAAATAACGTGTTGCATTAGTCGTTGTATCGTCAGTAATGGTGATACCTGACGTAATCGTAGTCCATGTAGGAGCTGCTGAACTACCGCCTGAAGTCAATACTTGACCGCTTGTTCCAAATCCAGTTGTACCGCTAAGTGCTGGGGTTGTTCCCAAGTTTGTAGATAAACCAATAGCACCTGAAGCATTAATAACGTGAGCTGATTGTCCTGTTGTACCCCAAGCTAGATAAGTTTTATATCCGTTACCAGAGCCGACAGTTATATCGCCATCGTGACCTGAGAAGTAAACACCATTATTAATACTAAAAAAGTCACTAGGCGTAGATGCACTAAATACTGATGAATTCATGCCAAACTCACCATAATAAGTTGAGTCTGTGCCTATATCATTAGAAATTACATAGTTTGTAGACGCACCAGCAGTTCCTGATTTATTTTGAATAATTAGCTGGTTGTATGAACTAGCTGTCGTTGTTCCAAAAGATGCAATAGTATTAGTTGCATTAAAACTTAATACTGGGGTTGTGCTAGTAATAGTATTTCCACTAATGCTAGTAAAGTCACCAGTAGAACGAGTGGTTGCGCCAATAGACACGCCATTAAATGCGCTAACCGTAGTTCCTAAAGCAGCAGCAGTAGAGCCAAAAGTAATAGAACTATTAGTAAGCTGGCTGTTTGCAATGCTTCCTAAAGTGCCGCCTAGTGTAAGACTTCCGCTAGAAGTAACTGTGCCTGTCAGCGTGATGCCGTTTACTGATCCTGTGCCGCTTACTGATGTAACTGTACCAGTTGTGGGAGTTGTCCAAGTAGGAGTTCCTGCGCCTGCGCTAGTCAATACTTGACCTGATGTACCTGTGGCAGTAAATGCTGTAGTGCTTGCGCCAGTTTGATAAGGTACTTGTCCTGCTGCTCCACCAGCTATATTTGTAGCGTTGGTAGCATTAGTTACGGCTGTTGTGCCGATTGCTGAAGCAATTTGTGAGCCTGTCGCTGCTGTAAATGCTGAAGTACCATTTCCGTAAGCAATACCACTTAAGCTAGTAACGCCAGTTCCGCCATACGGAACAGTAATAGTAGAGCCATTCCATGTACCAGCAGTTAGCGTACCAACGCCTGTGATACCTGTATATGAACCGCTAATATAGCTAGAGCCTACTGTACCGCTAGTGATTTGATTGCCATTGATAGCGATTGCTGTATTACTTGCAGCAGTTAATTGACCTTGAGAGTTAACTGTATAAGTAGGAACGCTTGAAGCAGAGCCATAAGAACCTGCGGTTACTGCAGTATTGGTAATGCTAAATGTTGAGCCAGATAAGGTTAACCCTGTACCTGCTGTATATACACCTGACAAAGAGAAATTGCTCCATGTCATTGCAGTAGTGCCTAAAGTACCACCAGGTTGAGCTAAGTTATACCAAAGGCTTCCTGCTTGAGCACCACCATCTACGAAAATGATTGCGCCAACATATTGCGCCCAAGTAGTAGAACCAGGGGCATAAGACCAAGCACCGCTAGAAGCCACGTAAATGCCGTTTTGAGCAGCGTTTGTCTGATTTTTAACTAAGACGATGTTGCCAGCTACTAAAGTTACGCCATCAATCGTTTGAAGCCCTGAAAGCGTAATATTGGCAGTTGTTGCTGCTTGTGCAGGCTCTTTCCAGCTAACGCCCAATGCTACTGTATCAACATACAGTTTATTGGCAATATCGGTTGATCCTACTGGGGTAGTAGAAATCGTGCCTGTAGTTGTAGCTATATTAGTAAAAACCCCTGTACTAGGGGTTGTAGCACCAATAGTTGTACTATTAATCGTACTATTTGTAATGGTTGCATTAGTTACTGCACCGCTTACAGGGACAGTAAATGGTACGCCCTGACCAATAAATGTATTAAATGTACCGTCTAAATTAAAATAAGCCTGTACAGGCAGGATATTTTGATCTTGCGTTAACGCTGGGCCAGTAGCCATATTAATCCTTAATAAGGAAATGCCATTACTATAATCGTATCGCCAGCAGTCATGTTTGCAGCAGTACCTAAAGTAATGCTAAAACTTGTTAAAGTAGCAGAAGTTGTAGTGCTTGCAGTTTGCTGTAAAAATAATGATGTTCCGCTAGTAACGTCTTGTGCATATACTACCCAACCATTAGGTGCGGCAGGAAATGTGATAACACCATTTGCTGCGCCACCTGTACCAACTACAATTTTAAATGCTGATGAATTAAATGCTGTAATCGTAGAGCTTGTACCAAAACCTGATGCAATCGTAGGTGCAGTAGCAGAAACGTGCAATTTGCCGTTTATTGATACATTGGTTGCATTTACAGTAGAAGGTGTAGTTGCTCCAATTGTACTGTTATCAATCGTTGCACCAGTAATAGTATCTGAAGTTAATGGCGGTGAAAAAAATACTCCACCTGGCCCAATAAGACCTAAACAATTACCAGAAGAATCAAATTGCGCTTGAACTGGGACAATATTAGTCGTTGAAACTGATGCTACACCGTTAAAATTTGACATAATTATCCTTAGTTTTGATCAACCATAGGCAATACATACAGCGTATTAGCTGCGCCAATAGCAGTAATAGCAAAGCTAGGCGGTACTGCAATCACGGTAGGTTGTGACATTGAGATACCTAGAACAAAACTGTTAGAGCTATTTCCACCTGTAGGAAGAACGGCTGCCGCAGCAGTTGTCGTAGTTCCTGCAACGGCTGGAGCAATAGTAATAGCAATAGGTGTTGTACCTACGTTTAAAAAGCCACAAAAGTTCGCTTGATCATTACCTAAAGGGGTAATTGTTACAGAAGTCGAACTAGCTGTAGTTACTGCAATAGCCGTTGTAGGGCCAACAAATCTATAAGCTGATACGTTTGCCATGATTTATCCTTAAACAGCAGTAGAGGGTGCTGGGCCTTCTAAACGAGTAATTTGAACCGCATACAAGCCAGAAGAAGGTGTTGCGCTACCAGTTGTTACGTTTGCGAACTGTATTGATAGTACGCCAGCAGTTAAGCAATCAGATTCAGCAATAACAATACCTGTAGTTTGTGTGCCTTGATAGCCTTGAACCAACACAAAATCGGTAGTTTGTAAGCCACCAACGCTAAAAGTCTGAGCAGCAGAAGTATTTGCGGCTACAGCAGCAGGAGTAATGGATGGTGTAATATAGAAAGTTTCGTGGGAATTACCACGTGTAACGGTAGTGCTTGACATAATTTGTCCCTTTGCAAAGGTGAGTGTTGTAATACTGCAACTATTTTACATTGTTTTGTGCTTCCCTCAAGTGTTTTCCACAACTTCCTTTAAAAGTTTTGTAACCGATATGACCTAATTCAAATTCAAGATTTGCCCATACTTTGCCACCTATATCTATCCATCTTTGGCAAAAGCTGAAATCTTCACTTAAACGATTGCCGTCAGGAGTTTCATAAGGGTCAAATACAGGCCAAAATTGACTGTTTTCACTTACGCTACGCAATGTTTGTCTAGGATATGCCTCAATCATCTTTAAAGCACAATCTTTACTAATCTTTAAAAAACCACCAGGAAGCCCTAAAACTTCCATTAATCCTGTGTCAGGATCATTACGATATTCTTCTTTTTCGGCAATTTTAAAAGGCCATTCCATAGGCTCTTGCTTCTTAGGGTAAATACCACCTACTACATCTACAGGGTAATCAATTAACTTAATTAATGCTCCTGGCTCCCAAAATACGTCATCATCAACAAAAACTAGCGTATCGCAATTAGAACGTACAAAAGCACCAAATAATGCTCCTCTTGATCCTGCTATATCGCTATTTCCAATATCTTCTGCAATGCAGAATTTATCGCCACGACCAATAATATTGATAGCATCAAGCAAAATAGACCGCATAGTAGGAAAGTGTACCTTTGCTGAATAGCAAGGCATGGCAATCATTACATTTTTCATAAGCCCCCTCAGAATGTTAAAAACCCAACCTTTTTAGGGGTTGGGCTTCTATTTTACAACAAATTACTGTGCTGACAAGTCGTAACCATATACATATACGTCAATTGTGCCTGTTACAGCAGCAGAAGATACGTTTACATACAAAGTTTGAGCAGATGTTGCACTTGCTACTAAAGTTGCAGCTACAACCGATGCGTTAGCAGTAGTTGTGTTAGTTGCTAAAGCAGCTTTGGTATATACGGCTGTACCTGTACCTGCTAAGCCTGTGTAAACACCTAAATAGGTGCTTGCTGTGGATACTGCTGCACCAGCATTGTTACAGTTAGCCGTAATAACGGATACTGGTACATAGCTAGTTACATCAATTACGTTAACTGCGGTATCACCTAAAGTTGCGAGGCTAACACCTTGAGCAGTTGCGATCAAACGCAATGCTTGGTTAGAGCCTAAAACTTGTGGGTGAATCGAAGTGGTTACTGCTGGGCCTGGATTAGACATTATAGTTTCCTTTCGTTATTCGTGAATTAAGCTGCAACACGGCAAGCGAGTTCAGGATACAAATTAGCCCAACCATACAGAACGTCTAAACGAGTAGGAATAGAGTCATTGTTAATAGTGTATTGACGAACTACACGCATTGACAAACCAATTTCCTTGTCGCTTGCACGACCTGCAAAGTGAACACCCTCTGGCAACTCAAGATCGGCTACTGCTAGAGTAAACGCATTGCGGTGCATGATGATGTTTTGTGGGGAAACAGTACCAGATTGGTTAAAGAAGTTAACTGTAGCTGTTGACAGAGCAGTAGGAATAGATACGTTCTGGAACTGACCAGCAGTAATAACCGCAGGGCTTACGTTTACAGAAATAGTACCACCTGAACCGCTAACTGCTGTATTAACTACAAAGTTACGCAACTTGTTTGAACCATAGGCTTGACGGTTTTGTGGGTTAACTGCATAAACGCCAGCGATTGTAAATGTATCGCCTTGATTTAAGCTAACGCCAGAAGTTAATGTCAAAGTGATGTTAGAGCTAGAAGCCCAACCACTTGTCAAGAAACCGCTTGAACCAGTAATAGTTGCAGAACCAGCAAAGCTACCAAATTGGTGAGCTACTACGTTCTGATCCATTTTCCAATTCATACCAGCAGAGTCACGACCCATCAAACCCTTACGATACTGTTCGCCAATAGCTTCTTGTGGCACAAATAAGCCTTTCAAGCTGTCAACGATAGTAGCGGAAGTGAACGGCTCAACGATACATGATCTACGACCATCACGAGGTGCGCCTTCAGAATCAAGGTAAGCAGCAGCCGTCAAATAGGTAATTAAACCTGTTGGGGGCGTACCAGCAGTACCAACGATGTTAGCTGTGTTGTTAGCAGCTTGCAAAGTACCATCACGGTCAATCTTGTTGGCGATAGCAGCTACAGCAGGCTTCAATACACGATCAGAGAACATATCTAAAGACAATGCCAAATCTTGTGTTGTGAACTGTGTGTCAACGTGGAACTGTGTTGACAATGTTACAGGTACAGAAGTTTCATTGAAATCTTCTACGTTCAGAGCTGGGCCTGTTGTACCAATGAAGCGACCTGGTTTACGAACGTTAACTGTGTTACCAATTTTACCGCCAACTACAGCGAATTGATCATCATAGTTACGATCTACTTCTGATGTAAATGTTAATTCGTTTTCCAAGACCATCAATGCTTCGTTAGTGATCTTGGAAATGGTTAGCAAATTATTTGCCATGATTTATTTCCTTTATTAAATATTGGGTTTATCAGCGTATCCGTTTAGCCTGTCTTGCAGCTTTCCATTGAGCGTATGTGCCATGAAATGCGCCATTTCCGTCAATGAGAACGTCAGACGTTCCTTTTCCTGCTGTGATTGGCTTAATCGGTGCTGGTGCTTTACTTCTAGCAACAGGTTCGCTTTTCTCAATAGGAGCTTCTTTACGCTCGAATTGAACTTCCAATTTCCCTAATTCCTTGAGTGCTTTATTAGTCGGCATTGCTGCCAATTTATTAGCGTAATCGTCATCTGATGCTAGGTGATATAGGATTTGTGGGCCTACATCTGATTCTAGGATTGCATCTCGTACTTCATCTCGTACTTGTACATTGCTAGAAGCTACCATATCGTCAAAGTCAGGAAGATCAGCTTTAGCAGCTTCGAGTTTTGCAGACCACGACTTGATTACTTCGTTTCTCTGCTCATCTACTTTGCGTTGCTGTTCTTGTATATCACGCTGTTCTAATGCCTTTTCTGCGCTCCATTCGGCTAATGCTTCAGCGTATTCAAAAGCATCATTAAACTGCGATGCTTGTGGTTTTTCGATGACAGGATCAACTTGTTGGGTTGCAGGGGTTTGTCTGCTCTCAAGTTCTTGTAAACGTGCTTCTAAGTTTGCTTTGTCGGCTTCGGCTTGCTTGGCTCGTTTTGTAAGCTCAGAAAATCGTTTTTCAAGTTTGGGATTTTGTTTAGGCTTGTCTGTTACTTGCGCTTCATCTTCTGCCTCTGGTTCACTCTCAGCTTCAGCCTTGATTGTTGGCTCTGAATCAGGAGTTTCCTCGACTGCTTCAGCCGCAACAGGGGCTTCTTCACTAGCTAAACCAAGTTTATTAGCAGTCCATTCCGCTAAATTATCGCTTGTTACGACATTATCTGCCGTTCTTACATTTGCTTCTGACATGGATAACTCCAAGAATTAACCCTGTGATCCCACAGGTAGGTGCTACAAATTCATTTATATCATAAGTGTTGCGTATTTACAACATTATTTTGGTACGCTTCTTTCAGAATTGCCTATATTAATATCGTTAAGCACTACATCCATAGCTTGTTTTTTACCTACTTCTTTACGCAAACTCTCATATTTTGGATGAGTTTTGGCTTTTTCATGCAATTCTTTGTTATATTTTTTTGCTAATTCTTTAGATATATAAGCTGCGTGATCTTCTTTTTTCATATTGCTCTTTCGGTAGTTTCTGCGTTAGCTAATTCAGCTTGTTTATGATCCATATTTGCAAGCAAGATAGCTACTTGCGCTTTTAACTGCTCTACTTCTAATTGAGTCTGAGTCTTAATAACTGTGTCATGCGCTTGTGTATCAGTACGCATTTGCGTATCTTCACGCTTAACATCTAAACGCATCTTCTCACGCTGAGTTTCAGCTTCTTGTACTTGCTGTTGAACAGTAGCACGATATTTCTTATCCATTTCTTCAGCTTGAATTTGCTGTTGAAGCTGTTGAATCTGTTGTTTGCTCTGAGCCAACTGCATCTGTACTTGCGGTGGAATAGGTGACTTATCGTCAATTTGCGCCATAGGATTAGATGCTGCAAGTCTGTCTGCAATGACTTCTGCGCCTGGAAAGTCCATGTTGCGGAAGATTAGATCGCCAGCAGTTTGCATCAATGTAGGATCAGCATTTAATAAGCCCATCATAGAATCTACGGCTTCTTGACGTTTAGAATTGTAGCCAGGGCCTGTTTCCATTACTACGTCATATTCGCCTACAGTTACATCGTTTAAAACCTTAGACACGCCTTGTTCGTCTTGACCTTGCTCGTTAATAGTAACCATGTCAGGCTTACCATCATCGCCAATAATACGCATTACACGTTGACGGTCATAGATTTTAGGGATTAGATCAAGAATAATTCGACCTGTATGACGTATTGAGCGAGTCAGATTGTCATAGTAGTGAAAGTTAGTCATATCAGCTTGTTGCTGTTGACCTTGTAATGCTTTGCCTGATTGTTGTCCTTGTGGCAATTGTCCAGGATCAAAGATACCTACTACAGCCATTAAATCTTGGTTCATGCCTTGCAATGCTGACATAACACCTGCTGGTGGTGGTTCAGGCTGCAATCTTACAGGCGTTGGTGCTGTTCTGCCTTCTGTGTCAGTTTGCTTGTAACGCAATACAGGCATAGCTTTAATATTAGCCATTGCCCATTCGTTTTCGTGGCCTTCGTCTTGACCTTCAGCAAGCAACCATTTAGCTTTAGGAGCTAATGCTACAGTTTCAGTCAGAGCAGTAGCCCAGTAGTTATACATACGCTGTGGGTCTTTAGCCATACGCACTAAACCGAACTTCTTATGCTTGTCATCAACTCTGACTTCTTGACCATATACAGGCACGATTGGGATGTATTTACCAGCCCATTCGCCTTCTTCAAGGATTTGCATAGCTGTTAGCTTGCACCATTTGATCTTTTTACGCCAAGTATCACGCTTATCAATGACTGTAATTCCTGCGGAAGCCAACACTTCTTTAGATGGCATTTCATCGCTATAGCCTGTAGTGCCGTCTGAAAGCTGAATAATCATTGCTTTCTCACGCTCAGTATAGAAATACTCAGCTATGCGTATATCTTCCTTTGTAACCCATTCCGACTCCGTATCGCCTGTTCCTCTACTGGAAAATCCCTGTACGTCATCGGCATCGGGATACATCTTGCGGAACACGGCTTTACTAACAACCGTTGTAACAAGGCACTTTTCAGCATCGCTGCCGTCTGGTTGAACAGAATTAGGGTCAAAATAAACGCTAAAAGGATTTTCAATGCGCTTAATGTAGATTTCTTGGTCAAAGCTATCATCCTTAATATAGTCTGTAGTGACACGCCAGTAGCCCCAACCCATCTTTACGCAATATTCAAACGCATGGTCATACGCCTGGTCAGAATCAGATTGGTTTTCAATATGCCTAGTGATGCCTGTAATGATCTCAGCTACTTTGGCATCTGACTCATTGTTCATGCCATGCACTTTAATGCGTGGGCGTTGTTGACGTTGCTGATTACAGATTTGACGTACATAAGCATCTAGCTTATTAATTGTCAAGCATGGGCGAGCTTCTAATACACGACTGTTTTGTACATCTACAGGCCATTGATCACCAGCCGCAAACCTTACATCGTCAAGAGCTTCGGCACGATTGTTGCTATCTGAATCGTTACAAAGACGTAGAAACTGTTTAGCTTCTTCAATTCTGCCGTCTGATTGAGAGTCTGCAACGCTATCGTATGCCATAGGGATTCCTTAGTATTTGGCTGATTTTAAGCCAACTGTAGTATTTTTACTACACATTTTACCCCATCCAACTTGACGGTAGTTGATAAGTTTTGGGTTTTGCTGCTTTTCTTGGCTCGTTAACCATAAGGCCGATGTAACGGAAAGCATCTGCTCCGTGGCTGTAGTTGTCGTGTAATGGTTTTTGGCTAAATTGCTTGGTGTCTGGGTCAACGTCATATCTATAGTGTCTAAGGCATTGCAAGCCTTCGTGCGTATTCGTGCGGTCAAACCAGCACTTGTTAAACATCATTCGTGCAGCATTGATTGAATCAACGATAGGTGTGCGTTCAATAACTCTTGTGTTGTAGTTACTAGCTCTGACGATTTCTTCGATACTTTTGCCATGTGAGGCCAAAGTTTTGTTACCAGCATCATGTGGCAACCAAATAGTGTCGATAATGTATCCATAGGACTGTATTTTAGCAAGATAATGAGCAATTGTCTGTTGATTATCCTCGTAATAGCGTATAAGCCTTACTTCTTGAGCAATAAACTGAACAAACCAAATAGCAGTAGCATCTGCCCAGCCCAAATCAAATACAGCGTGAACAGGCTTAATTGGATCGTAAGGTACATTGCAAATCCTTCCATCTAGTTCAGCCAGAGTGACTTCTTTGGCAAATACAGCACCATCTACCGTCTGACGGCATAAACCTTCCCAAACGGTGTTGTAGGCTTCTCTATCCCTACTAAATAGGGCATCTTTTTCTAATCTGAGCGTATCAGGGAACCAGGGATTATCTGACCAATTAATCTTTGCAACTTCGCAATTCTCTGGCGGTGATACCACGAACCTTTGGTAAGTTTCATCCGTTTCAAGTTCAGGGTTGAACGTAATCCATATTTCTGATCCTTCTTTACGGATTGTAGGGATAAGAATGTTCCACGATGTTTTTGATACCGACTGCGCTTCCTCGACCCAACAGAGGTCAACACCTTCAAAAGATTTGATGTTTGTGACGTTGTTTTTAAGGCCAACAAACGCAAATTCAGTACCATTCTTGCCTCGAATGGCGTTTTGTGTAATTTCATAGAACGACTCTAGTTTTAATGCGTGGATTTGGTCTGATAGCAGTTTGTGTACTGATTGACCTATTGAATTTTGAAACTCACGAGCGCATAGTACCCTTGTAGGCTTCTTTACGCCAATAACGAGTAATGCACGAGCGACCCCCCAAGATTTAGCCCCACCACGACCACCATAAAGCACTTTATATCGGCATGGATTGAATAGCATTTGCAGCTTGATTGGAAAATCAACCTTGCTAACAGCTTCCCTAATTTGTTGAGGTATTTCACTCACTTGGCTTTATTTCTTTGGGAGCTACAAAATAAACCTCTAAACCTTTAATTGGGCCACCATCCTCACCTGTAATTTCAGTTACATTGGTTTCTTTCCAACCAGCCCTGGTTTTTAACCAAAATATTGCAGCCGATGTATTACCGTTTTTAGCTTGTTGGAACAATGTTTGACCAATAGAAGCGTTGGCATCTATACGGCCATCTTCTAATTCTGATTTGTAATGCTTTCTAAGGGTGTCATCCGTAATATCTAATTTATGGGCTATATCAACGTATTTAATCCCTACAGCACTAAGACTGCGTACCAATTTACGGCTTTCATCGGATGGAATATGCTCTTTTCCTTGCATTTTCTCTTTATAACTCCGAAAGTACGGCTTGTTTGCCAGTAAAGTCTTCCCAACGCTTAACGATTACATCACAGTATTTTGGGTCTAATTCCATAACATACGCTATTCTTCCATTCTTTTCTGCTGCAAGCATAGTTGTGCCACTACCCCCAAAACTATCTAAAATAATGTCTCCACCCTTTGTATTATTAAGCATTTGATATTCAAACAAAGCTACAGGCTTCATTGTAGGGTGTTCTCTGTTCCTATTTGGTTTGTCAAATTCCAAAATGGTGGTTTGTTTTCTGTCAGTGGCCCACAGATGTCCTGCGCCTTCTTTCCATCCATATAAACAAGGCTCATGTTTCCAATGATAGTCTTGACGGCCCATCACCATTGTAGATTTCTTCCAGATAAGGCATTGGCGCACTTTCCAGCCAGCGTCGTAAGCAGCGCCTCTGAAGTTGTAACCTTCGGAATCAGCGTGCCATATATAAAACACAGCACCAGGCTTCATTACAGTATCCGCAGTTACATAAGCATCTCGTAAGAATTGTCTAAATCCATCATTACTCATGGAGTCATTTTGAATAGTTAAAGCATCCTTTGTTTTGCCTTCATAAGCTACGTTGTATGGTGGGTCAGTAAGCCACATATCAACTTTTCGGTCATTACATAGCTTTTCCATGTCCGTAATAGAGCAAGAGTCACCACACATAAGCCTGTGGTTTCCAAGCGCATATATATCGCCAGGCTTGGTTTTTGGCTCATCTGGCGCATCAGGCACAGCATCTTCATCTGTTAGCCCTATGGTCGGTTCTATAGCGTTTAAAAGGGCGTCTAGCTCTTTAGCATCGAATCCAAGTAAATCTAATGAGAAATCATCGGCTAATAGTTCTTTTAACTCTATTTGCAGTAGTTCCGTATCCCAGTCGGCATTGAGAGCCAATTTATTGTCGGCAATGATTAAAGCTTTCTTTTGGGTATTAGATAAGTGTGCCAGCTCAATAACAGGCACTTTATCCATGCCGAGCTTACGAGCAGCCAATAGCCTGCCGTGACCAGCAATAATCCCACTAGTGCCATCAACCAATATAGGATTAGTCCAACCAAACTCTTTAATGCTGGCTGCAATTTGAGCCACTTGTTCATCTGAATGTTTGCGGCTGTTATTAATATAAGGGATTAAAGCCTCAATGGGCCGTTGTTCTATTTTCACTGTTGTTCTGGCGCAACACTTTCGGATTGTTGTTTTTTTGCAACATCCATCTGAGCTTGAGCAATAGCGTTAATACCATCTATGAGATTCTTGCTATACACATAAGGTAATTGTCCTAATGCTTGTAGCAATTCGTTTACTTGTTGTATTGTAAAAGTAATCATTCTTATACTCTCTTAGCTTTGGTTTTCTTAGTTGCAGCACGTTTCTCGCTATATGCGATTGCAACAGCTTGCTTTACTGGCTTACCAGCTTCTACTTCGGCTTTAATGTTTGACTTAAATGCTGCTTTGCTGGCTGATTTTTTGAGAGGCATGGTTTTGCTCCTAGTTGTAGCCTTTTTAAGGCTTGGTTTACGTTTAACTTCGTCATTAATAGGGAAATGCCACGCATTAGATGGCTTTATTGGTTCAGGCTTTACTTGGTCTTGCATCCATTTCCAAATGGCTTGTAATCTATCCCAAATTTTGTGTAATGTACTGTACATTTTTTCCCCTATTCTACCCAGCAAACATCTTGCCAGGACATTAACACGCACTTTTCACCTTCGTGAACGATTGGCGTGAATTTAAGATATTCCTCTTTAGGATCATCATTCATAGTTCCAAAGCGGATTCGTGCGCCTACTTCTATTGGCATTGCTTCTCTACGCTCGGCAGTTAGCTTCTTACCAGGGCCTACTGCCACTACTGTTCCCATGTTCTGCGCTTCCTTGTTATCTACAAAGATCACATCGCTTAAAACACGAACATCTGGGCGGACTATAATCTTGTCCCCCAGAGGTTTAAATGTTGTAAAATTTACTTCAGCCATTTCAATATTACCCTATTGTTGTGGTTATACAGCTTGTAGGGAATTACCGTTCCCTATGAGCTGTAGCTTTTTAGCGGTAGCCGTCTTTTTTGTGCTCGTAGCAGATGCCTTCAGTACGACCTGTATTGAACTCTTTGTCAGAGCCAATTTTATCTTCTTTGCCCATTGCAACACCACCACGCATAGACTTAGATTTGCGCTCACCTGACATATCAGATGATGTTGCGCTTTTAGGTTCTTTTTCGCCTGATGCGCCTTTAGCTGCTTTATGATCCATGATTCCCATGACTTTTCCTTTAAATGGGGTTAACACTCTACGAATAATAATACTATTTTACGACTTTTCAAGAGTTTTTACGAGATTTATTACGCCTTCAATGTCGTGAATTCTGCTAACTGTTCCTTGCCAATTTTTTAAAAATTCAAGCTGGGACTTTGTATAAGGAGCAGAAGCATCACGTTTTACTTCAACTAAAACTGTTTTGCCGCTTTTATGGCTCACTACCAAATCAGGAAACCCACCAGCAACACGGCTAGTATCAAATACCGAGCATCCCATATCCCTGAGCTTTTTAACAACAATAGAATGGTTTGAGTCAACTCTTTTAGCATAAGTCATTGATTATATATAATTATGTGTTAGTGTTTCATTACTTTATACCAAAAGGGGAAGATTTTGAAGATTCTGCTGCTTGATATTGAAACATCGCCTAATGTGGCGCACGTTTGGGGAATATGGCAACAAAACGTAGGTCTTTCCCAACTTCTTGAGTCATCATACACTATGTGCTATTCAGCTAAATGGCTAGGTGAAGAAGCTATTTACTTTGACTCTGTATATGGAAGTACGTCTAAATCAATGCTAGAAGGCATACACGGCCTTTTAGATGATGCGGATGCAGTCTGCCATTACAACGGCACAAAGTTCGATATGCCCACGTTAAACAAGGAATTCTTGCTTCATAAAATGCCACCGCCACCACCTATGAAACAGATAGATTTACTAAAAGTGGTCAAAAGTCAATTTAGGTTTCCAAGTAATAAGCTCGATTATGTGGCGCAGCGTTTAGGATTGGGCAAAAAGAAAGAGCATGAAGGCCATACGCTGTGGATTAAATGTATGGCTAATGATAAAAAAGCATGGGCCACCATGCGTGAATACAATATTCAAGATGTTTTATTGCTTGAAAAGTTGTATAACAGGCTTTTACCCTGGATTAAAACCCCAGTAAATATGGCTTTAATGAAAGATAGGGATGGATTTGTTTGCCCTACTTGCGCTAAACCATCATTAATCAGCAAAGGTTTTAGATATACAACTACTGGTGCTTATCAGCGTTATCAATGTAAGGCTTGTGGTGCATACTCAACTGACACTCGTACTGTAATTCCTCACGCAAAACTTAAACACCTCGCATGATGGCATGAAACTAAACTCTCAAATACTCGAAAACATATATTCAATGTTATGGACTTGTGAGCCATTTACAAAATGGAAACTTCCGTTGCCAGAAGAAGTTAAATTTATAGTTGATTATGACCCTGACACAATGGGTACATATACTTATGGAGATGACGAACATGAGCATTTAGTGACTATTTCAGCAGCTAGATGCGGTCATTTGGATACAGTCATTAGAACAATGGCCCATGAAATGATACACATGAGTAGGTCAGGCACTATTACTGATGCTTGGTTAAAGCATGATGCTACTTTTCGCAGAAGGGCGCATAAGATTTCGCAAGAATTGGGCTTTGATTCTCTTGAGCTTTAACTAACTTTTCTATTTCTCTAGCAAATCTATAGCGTGTATTCCATTCATTAGCACTAGCTACGCCTCGTAAGCCTAAAGAATACCAAGCATTTTCAATTTCTTCATCGGTCATTTAACAATTCTTGTACTTTTTCCAACAACGCTTCCTGGGTAAAGCCGTGTTTAGCTGTAAAACCTTTTGCACCCATAAGGTGAATTCCTGTGTTTCCGAGATGGTGTTCAAAGCAAAGCGGTAAGCAAGGGGATGTAGATCGGGGCTGACCAAACCGCCTAACATGGTGGAGCTGTACGTCTGGCATTTCAATCCCATAGGCGGCACTACAGACAATACATCCGAGTCGGGCAATCTTATCAAGAGCGATTTTCTCATTTCTAGTGGACACTATTGTGACTAGCCCAATCTTCTAACTCTTGTGCTGTTTCAGTAATAGAGCAAGCAATTAAATATGCTTCTGTTTTTCTATTTTTTAATACTGCATTAAGAAAAGATTTAGTAAGTCTATTTAATTTAAGTAATGATTCTGCGTAATCTGTCATGTTGTCATCTTTTCAATATGTCTGTTAGAGGCTTCTTGTGTACGCCAAGCCTCAAAGCGCATTTTTGCTGCTTCTAACTGCCATCTTAATTTTTCTACTTGTTCTGTTGCTACTCCAATAGCTTTGCATAACTCTTGGTATTCAGGGCTTCTATAGGCTTCCATTTCTTTAGCTGCCATGCTAGAACCTTCTGCTTGGGCCATTTTAATAGAACGTAATGAATGTTTAAATGACTCTAATTGTGCAAGTTCACCTTTGGCTTTTGCATAATCAGGGGCAGTTTTATAAATAAATTCAACTGAATCATGTGGATCATAGTTCATTTTAAGTTCAACCAAAGACCAGTTTGTCCAATAGCATAGCCAATCCAAATTACTGCATTAGCTGTAGCCCCTTTTTGAAACTGTAGAACTCCTGTGACTAAATACCCAATCCCTGTTGCCCCAACAATGTATTTTTCCAGCATTTGTATTCCCCCTTGTTACCTAATTTGTATTGCGTATAAAAGTCATCAAACATTACTTTACTAAAGTTTTTGTCTGTAATGTAGCTCCTAAACCAACTTAATCCTTTTGTGTGGCGTAAGTGCAACAAATACCTTACAGCGCATTTATGCTTGTGTTCTAGATCGCAGTTCCCTTTGTTTGATGACATAATCCTTCATTTCGTAGTAGCTTCCAAAACGAGCTAATTTTGGGTCTTTACCGCACTCAATTTTATATGCTTCTTCAATTTGCTCATTTGTTACTAACGGAAGTTGTTTGTGTCTAGTAACTTCTTCTTTTACCCACTCAGCTTTGAATCCTACCCAACTGCGTTCACAACAAGTTTGCAGGGCATCTGAGAGAGTTATTTTAGCCTTTTCAGCCTCTCGTATCAAACCTTTCAAAGCCGTGTCTGTAAGAGGCTTTTTGGCAGCTTTACGGACTTTTAAATAATCATTCCATAAAGACACATCAACACCTTTAGGTGGTGCTATGTTTTTATTAGTTGTTGTTAAAGGTAAAGGTGATGGTGAAGGTGATGGGCATTGCTTAAGCATTGCTTGTGCATTGCTTGTAGCATCATTTTCTTGTTTATCCCATCTAGCTTGTGCGCCTTTTAAAGCCCTATCGTGCATTTTGGCTTTATTTTGCATTGCAAGGTTTAATTCTTTTTCAACTCTAGCGTGAATCCAATAACCATCTGAAATGCTAAAAAATTGCTTAAGCATTGCTTTAGCATTGCCCCAAGCATCAGGCGATAATTTAGAAATCTGAGCTAAAACTTGATCATTGTCTGGCAATCGACCAGATCGCCAATAATCCATAAGAAGCAATAAATATGCTCCATGCTGTTCGGTGGTAAGTCTAGCTGTATCTGCTAGATAGTCCCCAATATAAAGGGGCATCCATATATCTGCTTTTTGCATACAATTCCTCTGTCAAAGGTAGTCAAAATAGGGTGGACTGGGCGGGCGGTGACTAATCGCTGTTCGGGGATGACCCTAGCCTGTCCATAGATTTTACTACTTATTTCTGTTTTTTAGTTCTTTTTTGGGCAACTGCTTTAGCCCTTGCAATAGTAGGCGAGCCATCTTTTTCGGGTGTAATTCGGTATTCATCAATTGCTTTGGTAAGCAAAGCCACAAGCCCCCATTGGACAAGGGTTTCAAGCCCTTCTTTGTCAAAGTCAACTTGAGCGTTGGCTGATCCATCTTCGTTTTCCTTAATGATTTTTACGATTATCTTCATTTTGTTGATCCCCCATAAATTTGATGATCCATATAGTTTAATCGTTCTCTAAGCTGTGATAATTCTTTTGTTAAAAAATCAGCCCTGTATTGTAATTGTTTAATTTCTTCTTCTGCTCTTGCAAGCATTTTAAGTAACATTTCTTCTCTGTTCATTGTAGTTCGGGCCAAATAATGTGCCAGGACTTAGGAAATATATCCTTGCGAGTGATTAAACCATGCGACTCTTTTTCAAGAGTTGCGCCTAAAAATGCAAATTGCGATGATGGTATGTTGTTTTTTCGCCACATTGATACAGCATTTGGTGAAATACCTACCAATTTAGCAACTTTTGTAGTACCACCTAGCAAATCAATTATTGCTGAATCTGTTAGTTTTAGCTTCATTCAATTATCTTACATCGTATGTCGTTATTTTGCAAATAGTTCTTGACAGCCTATGAAATATGCTTACAATCAATTTTATAGCAATTTCGCTATGTATCTAAGGGGAATTTAGATGGGTGAATTAAATCAACTAATGATTGAAATGGAAGAACGCTTAGAAATGGCGTTGGATAACATGGAGCATGGCACATACTTAGCACAAGACGATATAGATGTTATTCGTGCAGCTTGTGGCAAACCTAACAACAAACGCAATGTATTACTTCAGTCTGTATTTAACGACTTTGGCAATATTTTTAGGAGCGCACCATGAATCAATCAGAGTCAATCGCTAAATTAGCAACTGCTTTGTCAATTGTTCAGGGAAAACTTACTCATGCTAAAAAAGATTCAGCAAATCCGTTTTTTCAGTCTAAGTACGCTGATCTTGAGTCTGTGTGGGATGCTTGCCGTGATCTTTTGGCTGCAAACGGCCTTAGTGTTATGCAATTCCCTGGCGAGTTTATTGACGGCACAATGTCAATGACCACAGTTTTAGCTCATAGTTCTGGTGAATGGATTGGTCAAGAAATGTCTATGCCTATAGTTAAAGCTGATCCGCATGGAATTGCATCGGCCATAACATACATGAGAAGGTTATCGGTAGCATCGGTAGTAGGGGTTGTGCCTGGAGATGATGATGATGGAAATTCAGCTTCAGGAGTAGTAAACAAATCTAGTTCAGCAATGAAAACCATAGCCAAAGATATTTTATAAAGGAAACAACATGGCATATCAACCAAAAGAAGGATCAGGAAGTTTATTTAAAAATGATCGCAAAACGACTGACAATCACCCTGATTGGACAGGCACAATTATGGTGGCTGGTAAAGAACATTGGCTTTCGGGTTGGGTTAAAGAAGGTAAAAAGGGTAAGTTTTTTAGTATTTCAATCGGTAAAGAGAAAATCCCACAAGGATTTAAACCAGCAGGATCAGACGAGATAACCAATCTTGATGACGTTCCGTTCTAAAGGAGAACATTATGCAGAACCAAATTAAAGACATTATTGAAACTAAATACACGGAAAAAGTATGGATGGGTGTCAATGTTGATGAAGAACAACAACTCATTAGTTTTAGACCTGAAGATTTAGCATCAGTCATTAAGGCGGTTCTGCTTGTTGCAGCAGACTTATGCGTATTTCAAGAAGATAGCATGAGAATTACTAACTACTCTAAGGGCATTTAATGGCCTGCAAAAACTGTAAATTTTATGTATTTATGCAAAATGATATGCTTGGTGCTTGTAAGCTCAATCCTGTTGTGGTTAATAAATCGCCATCAGATTGGTGCGGTCAAGAAATCCCAGCACAATATGAAGCAGCAATAATTCCAGATGCACCTGTAGAAGTTGTGTACGATATAAACACGGATGAAGTAAAACCAAAAAGGGGAAGAAAAAGTGCTAATAAAGGACAGTCAAAGTGAAAGTGGGCATTGGTATGACGAATCAGGCAATTGCGCCTACGAAATCATCGGTGCAAACGGAAAACAAAGAGCGACAACCTTACGAGATGCCAAGAAACTCGGTTTATTGCCCAGCGTTACCACAGTCATTGGAGTTGCAGCAAAGCCAGGACTTGACAGATGGAAACAAGAACAGGCCATCCTTGCTGCACTTACATTACCTCGCCTAGATGGTGAAGAAGAAAAAGATTGGCTTAGTCGTGTATTAAGCGATTCAAGGGCGCAAGGAAAAGATGCTGCGGCAAGGGGAACTGCCATTCACAACATCATTGAGAGCTTCTTTGACGGCATTTTGCTGGAATCAGTACCTACCTATTGCCGTAACGTAGAAAACGCCTTACAAGCTGCTTATGGGGCTAGAGCGTGGCTTCCTGAAGTTAGTGCAAGCCATACAGAATTAAAGTTTGGTGGCAAAGTGGATTTATACGCCAAAGCAGACAAGATTAAGGGTGTGCCAGGGGTTGTTGTAGATTTTAAGACTAAAGAAGTCCCTTTGGAAAAGGTCGTTCCATACGATGAGCATATCATGCAAATGGCAGCCTACCGAGAATTGCTTGGTTTAGAAGGTGCTAGATGCGGAATTATGTTT
>Ga0208743_1000090_pt1 | contig 42714 bp, 59 predicted proteins | sample CryBogCBH04Jul08_FD_184615 | JGI IMG/M metagenome (GOLD analysis project Ga0208743, IMG submission 184615) | Freshwater microbial communities from Crystal Bog, Wisconsin, USA - CBH04Jul08 (SPAdes) (version 2) | ecosystem: Environmental > Aquatic > Freshwater > Lake | place: Crystal Bog...
GGAGTGGGCACAGGTGCTGGAGCTGGTGCTGGTGAGGGCTCGGGTGCAGGAGCCGGTGCTGGTGAGGGCTCAGGTGCAGGAGCTGGTGCTGGAGTGGGCACAGGTGCTGGAGTGGGCACAGGTGCTGGTGAGGGCTCAGGTGCAGGAGCCGGTGCTGGAGTGGGCACAGGTGCAGGAGTGGGCTTAGGGGGAGTTTCGCTCACTAAAGTACCGTCTGGGCCATACGTTTCAGTACGACCATCAGAATAAGTATACGTAGTGCTGTTATCCGCATTTTCGACTGCTGAAGTTATTTTTTGGCCAGTAATTTCAACTGTCGGGTATTGAAAACCGGTTCCGTCAGAATTATAAAGCGTGTTGTCGGGCGCTTTATACCCAATAGTACCATCAGGCATTATGGTAGCCTTCCAAGAAGGATCAATTGTGTTGGTATTTGAATACCCAACAGGATCAATTGTTGCTTGGTTTTGATTATATTTATCTAAAATTTCAGAAGGAAGTGTTCCACTTTCAATGACACCAGGTTCCAATAACTTTTCAAGAATAAACGATTGGGGGCCAGCAATTTCTGGGTTATTTAAGAACGCTTGGATAATAGATCTTAACGCAGAACCAGAAACACCTTGAGCAGCTTGATTCAAAATATTTTGGAAAATACGACTATTATTTACTTCTTCTGCAGTAGCGTTAATAGTTGTAACAGACGGGTTTACATTTGGATTAAGCAAAGGCCCTTTGCTCAAAGCCTTGTTAATTTCATCAATGTCGCCAGACGTGCCATAAATATTTCTAACCATTTCCAAATATTTATCTGGATTGGTTTTATAAAAAATTCTTTCGGCTTCTTCTTGTGTTAAAGTTTGAGGCTCTCCGTTAACTAAATACTGGTAACTACCATCTGCTGCCTGTGTTACAGGCACATTAACCAGTTTGCCTGTACCTGAACTCCAATCAATAGTGCCAATAGAAATTGGCCTGCCTTGAGAATCGACAATAGCTTGGCCGTATTTTGGAGAAGGCATTTCCGGCATTTCCGAAACTGGTCCCGCAACTTTTACATCTGGAGCAACTACCACGCTGCTTGGTGCCAATGTACCAGTTGTCTTAGCGTTGTTATAGTCTTCAGATGATGTAAAGCCCAACTGCTGGGCATTTTGCGCTTGTTCCAAGCCGGACAAAGTTGTTGCAAAACCGCCGTTTGATGCAAAAGAAGAAAGCTTGTTGTAGTCTGCGGCGTCCATGTAACCCAGGCTACGGGCATTTTGAGCGGCTTCTAAGCCGGACTTGCTTCCATCAAACCCTTGATTATTGGCATATTGTTGTAAGTTGGCATAATCAGATTGATTAGATATGCCCAAAGACAGAGCATTACCATAGTCTGTCGCGTTATTAAAGCCAGCAGCAGTGGCAGCTTGGTAGATCTGTGAATTGTTAAAGCCTTCAGCAAGGGCGGCTCGATAGGTCTGGGCATTTGTAAATCCAGCTGCAGTCGCCGCATTGTATGTTGCTGTGTTTTCAAACCCTTCACTAATTGCGGTTTTGGCTGAAGAAGCACTGAAACCGTTTGACACCATCGAATTAAAATCAGACAGTTGTTGTGCTGAAGTAAAACCTAAGTTTTGTGCAGATTGAGCATCCGACAAACTACCAAATTTTCCAGCACTTTGAAAAAGTTGCAAGTCTTGTAAGTCACCATAGCTATTAAGGCCTAATGATTCAGCAGTATTATAATCTTGGGCGTTTGTAAAACCAGCATTTGATGCAGCTAAATACTGGGCCGCACTGGTGAATCCAGCACTTGTTGCTGAATTATAAACTGAAGCATTATTGAATCCCTCAGATTGTGCTTTATTAAAGGTTGTAGCATCACTAAAACCTTGTGAACGAGCCGTATTAAACGTTGAAGCATCACTAAAACCTTGCGAACGAGCTGTATTAAAGTCGTTGGCATTAGTAAATCCAGCGTTAGTGGCCGTCTTATAGGTGTTTGCATCCGTAAATCCAGCATTGGTCGCCGTCTTATAGGTGTTTGCATCCGTAAATCCAGCATTGGTTGCCGTTTTATATGTGTTTGCGTCTGTAAACCCAGCATTGATTGCTGTTTTATAGGTGTTCGCGTCTGTGAAACCAGCATTCAACGCATTTTGGTATGTGTTTGCGTCTGTAAATCCAGCATTTAACGCACTTTGATAAGCACTGGCATTATTAAATCCAGCGCTCTTAGCTGCTTGATATGTATTTGAATCATTAAAGCCTTCAGACTTTGCTGTATTAAAGTCGTTAGCATTATTAAACCCAGCATTGGTTGCGGTTTTGTAGGTATTCGCGTCTGTGAATCCGGCATTCAACGCATTTTGATATGTGTTTGCGTCTGTGAACCCAGCGTTCAATGCATTTTGATAAGTGCTGGCATTGTTAAATCCAGCATCGGTTGCCGCTTTATAAATTTGCTCGTTATTAAAACCTTCGCTTAGAGCTCTATTATACTCGTTTGCGTTATTGAAACCAGCATTTTGTGCCGCTTGATACGTGGCAAAATTAGAAAAACCAGCTTGTGTAGCGGCACTGTATGTTGAAGCGTTATTGAACCCTTCAGATTGCGCTTTGTTAAATGTCGCAGCATCATTAAAGCCTTCAGACTTCGCTGTATTGAAGTCACTGGCATTGCTAAATCCAGCAACAGTGGCTACTCTATAAGTATTTGCGTCTGTGAACCCAGCATTGGTTGCGGTTTTGTAGGTATTCGCGTCTGTGAATCCGGCATTCAACGCATTTTGATATGTGTTTGCGTCTGTGAACCCAGCGTTCAATGCATTTTGATAAGTGCTGGCATTGTTAAATCCAGCATCGGTTGCCGCTTTATAAATTTGCTCGTTATTAAAACCTTCGCTTAGAGCTCTATTATACTCGTTTGCGTTATTGAAACCAGCATTTTGTGCCGCTTGATACGTGGCAAAATTAGAAAAACCAGCTTGTGTAGCGGCACTGTATGTTGAAGCGTTATTGAACCCTTCAGATTGCGCTTTGTTAAATGTCGCAGCATCATTAAAGCCTTCAGACTTCGCTGTATTGAAGTCACTGGCATTGCTAAATCCAGCAACAGTGGCTACTCTATAAGTATTTGCGTCTGTGAACCCAGCATTGGTTGCGGTTTTGTAGGTATTCGCGTCTGTGAATCCGGCATTCAACGCATTTTGATATGTGTTTGCGTCTGTGAACCCAGCATTTTGTGCGTTCTTTGCTGTAGACAAAGAAGCAAACCCACCATTTGATGCAAACGATTGAAGAGCTTCTAATCCTTGTTCGGTATTGACGCCTAAAGACTGCGCTAAATTATAGTTATTTACATTACTAAAACCTTCTGACTGCGCTGCATTAAACGTTGTTATGTCTTTAAATCCTTCAGCTTGAGCAGCTTGTGCTTGATTTAATGAATTAAAACCGCCAGCGTTGGCAAAAGATTGAAGACTTTGTAATTCAGAAGCTGTGCTAAGACCAAGAGATGCCGCAGTATTATAATCACTAACGTTTGTAAAACCTGCTGATACCGCAGCATTAAATGTTGAAGCGTTATTGAATCCGGCTAATGTTGCTGCAGCATAGGTTGATGCGTTGTTAAAACCTTCCGCTGTTGCATTATTGTATGAAGTGGCATCAGTAAACCCATTGTTGCGGGCAGCATAGTATGTGTTGCCGTCGGTGAATCCGCCATTTTTACCAGCTGTATAATCGGAATAGTTGCTATAGCCTGCGTTTGTAGCAGTTTGTTGCTGCAAGGCTTGTATACCGTATTGATTACCAATGCTAACTGCTTGGTTCAAAAGTTCGCTAGTTGTCAATCCTTTACCGCTAGAGGCTTTAATAAAATCCCCAATTACAGTGTTGATTGTATTTTTACTGGCAGAACTTAAATCATTAAATCCGGGTATTTGACCAGTGGTGTAGTTTACAAAAGTATTGACCAATCCCGTTGTTAAAGAATTTACAACTTGGCTTGGGTTTGTAATAGCCGTACCAACCGTGTTGGCAACCGTTCTAGCCAATGCATTCGCTGTTGAGGGATCCAGACTTAAGGTAGTTTGGAAATAATCAGATATGCCGCCTATTTGACCTTGGGCAACATAAGACACAACAGCAGAAGTTAAAGCTTTACCAAAATCTTGGCCGCTTGCTACAGCTGCGGTGAAGTTTAAAAGAGCTGCTAGTTCCGCATTACCAGAAATTGTTGCGGCAATTTGTAAAACAGGAACAAAAAACGATGAAAAATTGTCGTTAGAAGTATTTAAGTACTTTACGATTTGTTGTACTTGGGCATCGGATTGAAAATCTACAAGACCGCCGCCGCTTGGCTCATACGTCGATATGTAATTACTTACAGGATCATAATAGTATAAATACCCTGTACCACCATCTCGCCCCGGAGCTTGATAGCTCCAACCATACTGTGGATCTTTTACATTCCAGCCCGGAATTTGTCCGAGCATACTGTTCAGTTGATTAAGCGTATCACCACTAATAGCTTGGCCGTAATCGGGCGGAACAATACTAGCAAGCGTGGAAGCAACCAAACTTGGTGGCCACGATGATGTTGTGGTATTTCCGCCGCCGTAATTATCTGATCCGCCTGCCATGTTTATTAATCCTTAGTGGCTCTTACCGTTGATAGCAGAAGTCAGGGCACGAGCCCAGTCTTGCCAGTTGTCAAAGGTCTGCGGGTCAGCAACTGGGTAGACAGAAAAAGTTTGCAAAGACATAATTTGAGCAGCAGCACTTTGCCAATTTTCTTCGGACTCAACAGGCAATGTCTCTTGGCCATAGTAAATGACAAAGTTGCCATTCCAATCTTCCCAACTCATGTAGTCAGGAAGAAAGGGGAAAACTGGTTGTGTCTTAGGGGCGCTCATCGCCGTACTCACAAGTTATAATATTACGACCCATTTCGTAGTTTCCATCAAGTTCATTAGATTCAAATTTTAACCTAATCAAACGATATTCTACACGAAGATCGATCTTACCAGTGTTTTGATCAAAATAATATGGGCCAGATTCTTCCATGTCAGTACCACCGGCAAACTTGCGGCCAAGAATGGTCATTGTCATAGTGCCGGTTTGCAAGAAGTTTGGCTCAAACCGACGCAAGTGCATACGACGATTGGCCCCTTGCAAAGCCTGACCGCTTGGTGTTCCAGTAAGCCAACCAATGTCGCTGGTTGTAATGCTAGAGTATACAGCCTGCTCACCGGTAAACGACACGGCATTTTGACCAAACTCATGTTGCCAAATACGGTAGCCACCAGTTGCCAAATACACAGGAGAACCCGTGGCAACCGTAACTGGAAAATCTTGGGACACCGTTACCAACGTAACGCCAGGTGCGCCGATTGTTGTATTGTATACGTTCTTACTGGCAGTAATTAAATACGTTGGGTCAATGTTTGTTTTGCCCAAAGACATATAACTGCCGGGACTAAACTCGGGCGTCAAGTCACCAGAGACATAAAACTGATTTGTTCCTGCAGCTGGTTGCCCTGTTGGCGTGGCGATAGTATATTTAGGTGCGCTAAATATAGGAACATAATTCCAATCGGCCCAAATGGGGGTTGGAAAAACTTCTGTTGTATAGCCACAAGAGCGTTGTGAACCAACTGCCATACCGGCGTCGTACCACAACTTATCTTTGACATTATAAATAATTGCGTCGTTGCATTCTGTTACATTACCACGGGGGTAAAAAAACCAGATCTCATTGAAACGAGGAACTTTAGTAGCCCAAACTTTTTGACGTTGTTGATAGTTGATATTGTCAAAAAGATAGTTGACGTTTTTATCGTTTGGCAAAACTTGCACATTACCATTGTACAAGTAAAACCGGTCAACGCCCATCCAGAAATAAACACCGTCCATTTCAGCCACGGCGTTAGACGACATGATAGAAATTTGGCTACTGATAATATCGTAAGACCAATAGTTAGGTGCTGCTGCAGCATTAAACGATACGCGAATCAAACTGTCAGTAGCCCAAAACAAACCAGAGGGCGAATTAGTACCACCCCTCATGGGCATACCCTTAACTATTTTGGAACTTGCAACGTTGGTTTGGTTGGCAAGGGGGCCGTTCCAATCGTAGAGGTTCTGAAGGTCGTAAGTAGTACTGATATTATTATTAGCAATAAAACCATTCGACCCATAGACAAAAATAAATGGATAAAGAACACAAACGCCACCGTCAACCGAAATTGGCTGGAACGTAGGATTGGGTCCTGCGCTATCAGACAAGCCGCTAAAAGACCAACTATCCCCCGTACTGGGAACAACATTGCCCACTAAAACTTGGGACTTTACAGCATTGTCAATGCTATTTAGGTTAAGACCTGGGTGGGCCAGTAATTGAAGATTGCCACCAAGCGGACTAAAAATCGCATCAAACTGCCAATCGTTTCTGGTATCAGAAGAAAATACAGTGCCTTTTTTCCATACCTCTGTTACTGTAACACCAGAACCCAAAGCTGGCGTAAAAGTTATTACGGTGCTTGGTGATGTATAAGTCGGGGTTCCAGAAACAGTGTATGTTGTGGGCGTTCCAGACTGACTAAAAATAATTTGAGTGCCGTTTGGAAACGCACTTACAGCGTTGCCAGTAACAGTGATTGTTGTGGTGGTGTTAGTTGTGACCGTTGCCGAAACTGTGCCGTTCAACATTGTGCCAGTGAAAGGGCCCGCGCCAGATCCGTAAGTAGATCCAGTACCAAAAACATCTAAGCCATTTGCGTTACCAGCAAAAACGTAGTTAACGCCGTTATAAGGCTGGGCAAACATGCCACGATACACGCCAGTAAAACTACTAAACGTTTCCCGATAGCCGCCCATCTTTTTGGCAACACCACGTTGAAACCTGCACCAAACACCATCGGTAAATTCTTCTGTTTCAAAAACAGTGCCGTCCCGCTTTATACCTGGCTGAATAGCCAAAGTATAAACGGAATTAAATTGTTCTTGGTTATTTAAATCTGGCATTAGAATGAACCGCCAGTGATCAATTGAGCATTCAACTGGGCCGCTACCGTAACCAAAGGTTGTGCGGTATTAGAATTGTCTATACGAATAATTTCAGTTGAATTTGCAGAAAGGCCCAAAATACTTGTGCCGTCCAAATACATGCCTGAGTGTAAATCGCTATTAAAAGAAAAGGACGGCAGTCCTGCAGTACCATTTGAAGCTCTATAAACACTGGTTGAACTTGCATTTAAAATATACAAGTTAGTACCGTTACTCAACACAGTCACAATACTGCCAGTAGTCAGCGTAATGGTTGACCCGCCACTTCCAGCTAATTGGAATATGATATTATACCCAGCTTGGCCTGTGTTATTTGACAGAATATAAAACTGTGTTATGGCGGGCAAAGTGACTGTTAAATTGGCAGTACGAGTGCCAGATTGAGCCACATAAGTTTGAATGATGGGCGCTGATGCTTGCAAACTAAAAGAGTTGCCTGAGATCGAGTCAACGTCATAAGTGCCCGAAGTAAATGTCACGTTGGCAGTAGAAGCTAAACCCACTGTAATAAAAGACAGTGTGCTTACATCATAAAAGATAAAACCGGAATCGCCGGGATTGGCAACCACAGCGCTCACGCCATTGATAGTGGCTGGTGATTGAGCTGCAAGACTTAAAGCACCGGTTCCAGAATTACGGAAACCAATGTACCATCCCGTTGTGATGCTGGTTGGCAAAGGCAAGGTAAATGTGCCTGCACCGCCGCCCCACACAAAAGTTGCCGCACGACTGGCGTCATTGATTGTTGGTGCTGAAGTAACATCAACAATATTTTGAGTCGTTGCAAGCTGGCCAGCCAAGGTGGTAAGACCAGCACCTTGCAAGGCCGCTGCGCTGGCCGATGATGTACCGGCACCAAATGTTACGTTATTCCAAATGCCACCAACCGTAGAATTGTCGGTCAAGTAGAAGTAAAGGCTGATACCAGGCGCAATAGAAACAGATTGGCCCGAAGCTGCATTGGTAACAAAGAAAGCGTAAGAACCAACGTTGCAGATCAAAATGTCTGCGCCCAACGTGCCTTGAGTGGCATCGGGCAACAGAATTGTTTTGTTGGCTGCTGTTGCAGTTGCGTTGATAATTCGACTGGCTGGCGCTTCTACAGCATTAACAACAGTGGGCCAATATAACTGGGTATTGCCAGAAAATGATAGTGTAGAAAAGGAAACGTCTGTCGGGGTAACAACCGTTCCAGTAAAAGGGGAAACATAGGTTGGGGTTGTCATAGATTAGGGTTCCTGTACAGAAGTGTTCCGGTCCACACGACGAGTATTGTCTTCTTTCTTCAGTGCGGCAAGTGCATCGGTATAATACTGTTTCCACACTGGTAATTTATCCAGTGCTTTCAAAAAGCCTTGAGCTTGCAACAACGTGCCATATAACATAGCTTGGGGTGCTACAGCAGTAAACAAGTTTTGTTGATTTTCCGAATCCAAAGGCTGGATCTCGCTGTAGTAAATAATTTCTACAGGATACGAAGTGTCTGGAATAGGGGCAAAGTTCCAGTTTGAGTAATCATACTCAGCATAGAACTGGGGCTTACCATTTGAAGATTCGGCTTGGTACATCGCCACATAGTCTTGGCTACGCAGCGTAATGGGTTCGCCATTCACCTTCATGCTGACCGTCTTACGCCACCGAGCTGGCTTATTGAGAATGGCTTGATTGGTGGCGAGGGTGGTTTCTACAACAGTCAGTTGCAGATAAGTCTTCAGTTCGGCAGCAATCGAAGACTCCGCCAAGGCAATCAAATTGGGGATTGCCGCCACAAAGTCGGCATCATCCCGTTCGCTGTAATCGATAATGTTTGCTACAAGCGAATCAAAAGTCATCACAACGCTCATTTAAGCCCACCTACATTCTGTAATATAAGCATATTTTTTTCCGGGTTTCCCTTTGCCGTAGCACCAGTATTTAATTGTTGCTTTCGGAATATTTAAGATAATTGAAGCTTCTTTTGCGCTTTTATATTTTGTATTGTTTACTTGGACAGCTTTTATTTGCCCTTTTGCAATACGAGTGGCTTCTCTTGTTATTTGCCGTTTTTTAATGTGTTCTTCAGTATGCGGTTTAGAAACTCCCGCAATAAATTTAGCTTTTTGTTCTTCGGACCAATATCCTACTTTACCCTCGTTCCAAGGTTTGCGGCCAAACATCCAAGGAGTATCCTTGGATTTGCCTTTTAGAGGACTTACATAGTCATCTCCGCGAGGTTGCGTAACCGGGGGTTTTACTCCCCCTTCTGCAATATTCCAACCAATTTGTCTTATAGGCCGTAATTTATTTTCTACAGCGTAGCAATAATCCGAATAACTAATTAATAAAATTTGCTTTATTAAATTTTCCCAGCCGTATTTTTTTATTGCTGCTTTTAGATGCGGATTGTCTGAGTACTTACTATGTCTTTTAAAACGGTTTTCAGTATTACTAGACACCCCAATATACCCCTCACTAAACATGTCTGTGTGGTCTTTATGGCGTATCCAGTAAACAGAAGCGGTATCCATATGTTTAACAATATTATCAGGATGTATAATATTTTATCACGGGTTGAAAATATATCGGGCTCTTATCGCGCTCTTCATCTTCAGCTTGTTGCAACCATTTCATATACTGGCCTTCCAAATACGTGATTCGGGCCAAATCCACACTAGGCAATTGCAAAGACATTTCATGGCTCAACCATGCTTGAACAGCAGGGATCCAACGATTGGGCAGTTCCAATTGGTTGGTCATCGAGCCCACATCCATGATCTGGCTTTCAATTACCAACTGCAACATTTGGAAGTCGTTATTGGGAATTGGCCACAACCACATTTGAGGCGTAATCTGGCGATCAAACCAGTACTGCAACGAACGGGCGCTGGGGAAATCTTTGTTTGGCAAGTTCCAGTAATCGTCACGGTTCAGCCGTGCCAAGGGAATGACTTGCTGAACGTAAGATAACGTAATTTGACGCAAAGAAAACGTTGGGGCTACTGTCTCCCTCAAGCGGTAATTTAAATGCGCCTGAGTGGTGTTAATGGGGTAATAGGCCCATGTTCCGTCTGCCAGTGTGGTAGAGGGGAAAGTTTCAAGCGTGGTCCATGTAACACCGTCTGCGCTGGCTTCCAACACAAAGTTGTAAGTGGCCGAGCCGCCTGGTGCATAGGCATTGAACCCGACGTTTACAATGCTCTGTGCAGTTTGGTACTGTGCGCCAAACCAGTTTTCGCCAACAGTCGATGTGGCATGGTTATTCAAATTCTGAGTAAACAGTGCCGGTGAATTGGGATTATCAACCGGCAAAGCCTCACTAATTTGAGGATAGATATTGTAAGACCAGTTGGCCTCACGAATATCAATTGTGCTGGCATCCAACGGTACAATCTTTTGGTCTTGGATCAAACCAATCAATTGGTTCTTTAACATCCAAAGATTAACACCACGGTTGGACAAATTCATCAGAATATAATACAGAGCCTGTTTGGCTGCGTTGATATATTCCGGTGTTTGCTCTTCCGCAGTCTTACCTGCAGCACGGAAGGCATACTCAATGAGCTGCCCTACCGTGATTTTGGTTTGGTTTGTAGTGTTGGAATAAGCCACGAATTACCGTCCTCGACCAGATGTTCGAGTAGGCTTGTTGGTTACTCGGCTTGGCAAGTTGGCCTTTTTAGGACCAGCCTTGACAAACTCCTTGCCTACTTTTTTAGGAATACCAATGTTGCTCTTGCCTTCGGCAGCAGCATACATAGCACCTTGTTGGGCTTTGCTAACGTAAGGCATCTTATTGGCCTTGTTGCATAGCACGTTGGCGCAACAAATTGTTCAACAACTGTTGTTGGCTTGCACCGCCAGTGCCAGTAGGATCATTCACAGCTTGGGGAGTCGCCATTTGAGGTTGCTGTTGAGGCATTTGGGGCGCTTGCTGTGGCTGAGGAGCTGGTTGTGGGGCAGCTTGGGGTTGGGGTTGTGGCTGGGGTTGGGGTTGTGGCATCATGGGGCGTTTTTTAACAAACGGATTGCCAGCTTGACCAGCTGGGTCACCCACAGCTTGGGGAGTTGCCAAAGGACCAGTAGAGCCGCCAATGTCAAAGCGGGCCATACCGCCTTCTTTCAGGCCCATACCAGCGCCGGGACCAGCAGCCCAAGCGTTCTTGTTCATCACAGCAGAACGGTCAGGAGCAGGCAAACGGCGCATTTGTTCGGCCATAGCTTGAGCAGCGGGAGTGCCGGGAGTAACGCCAGAACGAGCGGCATTTTCACTCAACATGTCGGCATTACGGCTAGACGCACGAGCAGCACGTTGAGCACCCAACAAATCGGCTTTAGAAGGGCCATTCAACATACGAGTAGCGTTGTTGGCCAATTGAGGAGCGCCACTGCGTTCCAAAGCAGGCATTGCATACTCGGACAAAGCAGCGCCACCACGGCCAGCCAAACGAGCTGCCAAACCATGCAAGCCCTTCAAGATGGAACCAAACTCACCGGCAGGGCCACCCACACCTTGGATATAAGGATCTGCATCGCTTGCTTGGAATGGAGCCAAAGTGCCCCGAGCAGCTTGAGCATGTTGAGCAGCGGCCAAGCTGGGATGCTGGTCATTGTCGCCATAGTCAGAAGCATCGTTTTGATAAAAACCAATGTCATCGGCAGAGGGGCCGCCTTGACCACCACGACCAGCACCAGCGCCCATAGGAGCAGCAGGACCACCACGGCGGGTCAAACCACGTTGGGCATTCAAATAGTCACGCAAGTTGTCAAAGCCAGAGTCCTTCAATTGTTTTGCAGTGACAACAGGAGCCTTTTTAGAAGCAGCCGAAGGAGCTGCAGCGGGGCGAGACAAAGGATTGCCAGTGAGGTCGGTGTCGCTTGAAGAAACGGGATGGGTTTCAACACCCTCGCCTGTGGGCGTATACATCGAATAATCGGGATGCGAAAAGATTTTGTCGCTGCCAACATTTTGGTCGGTACCGGTATCACCACCGCTAGCAAACTTCTTCACATCACTACCCTTCATGGCAGGACGCTTTTCACCCTTAGAAGGAGCAGCAGCCTTTTTGTCGCCAGTGGGTTTTACTTTGGACAAGCTGCCTTTATCGCCAGCGGGCTTGCTTTTTTCTTTTTCCACATCGCTACCGCGCAGAGCAGGACGTTTAGTGCCTTTAGACTCAGCTTCGGCTTTTTTGTTGCCAGTGGGTTTTACCTTGACCATAGCGACTGCATCGCCAGAGGGCTTTTTCTTTTCTTTTACAACGTCGCTTGAACCGCCTTCTTTCAGCTTTTTGGGCTTGAAGTTTTTGGCTTGTTCAATGTCTTTAAGATCAGCAGCGGTTTTCTTTTCGCCATACACAGCGCCGCCATCTTTTTTGAATTTTTTAACAGTGCCGGTTTCTTTTTTAGCACGACCACCTTTACGCAGCTTAATTTCGCTGGCGTCTTCTTTATCGTGTTCTGCCTTGTCGTGCTGTTTGAATGCTTTTTTGATCATGGCCTTGTCTTGGGCCATGTCTTTCTTCTCCACTTCACCACCGGCTTTTTTCTTGGTCATGCCACCGCCGCAGTACTTTTCTGCCGCTTTAGTGGTGCTACCACCGGATTTCATTTTGGGGAGTGTTTTGAAGCCGTCCATGTTTTTGTCCTCTAGAGTGTTTATTATTGACGGGGAATTGATCAGATTCCCTATAACTACTAATGCAAAAAAGGACCTTTTCAGGCCCTTTCAAACAGCGCTTTTTCCTTTTTTCTGCGCTCTATTAATTCTGGTGGTTTGTTCCAAAGCAAGAAATCATTAGCAGCTTGGGCATAATTCAACTGATTAAGATGCCGCAATACCGAAGATTCTGTAAAATGCTCTGTGCCAATATTAAAACACAGGCTACACAGCGCATCAAATTGGTTTTGATTAATGGGCGCTCGGACCATTTTATCGATGCAACGTTGGCATTCTGCCAAGTCTTGGCGCAATAGACTGTCAACACCTATCTTTGTAAGCTCTGTCGTAATAAGATGCTGCTCGTTGGGTTTAATCAAATGCCCAACACCAATCGTCCAAAGCCCCTTGGTATCCTTATAGGCTCGGGTCCTAAACCCCTCAAACCCAATAATTGTATCAAGGGTTGATTGCTGAATCACGTTGTCTTAGAAAGTTTTGTAAGTCAATGAGTTGCTTAGACAACTGTTCGTATTTGAGATTGTTTTCAATGGCAATACTCAAAACGTCCGTCTCACTTACTTGGCTGGTAACGGTGTCAGTGGCGGAGGCGGCAACATCAATGCTGCTGGGGGTTGGGGGCACATCACTGGCGCTGGTGTTGTACAAGCGCACAAAGCCATTAGTAACACGGCAATTATTAGCGCCCACAGCAGCCGAAACCTGCTTTTGCAGTTGGTTTCGTTCAGTCGAAATTTGCTCAATTTGTTGGACATAAGTTGCGACCATCTGGTCACCACGTTGCTGAATATCATTTTTTTCCTTCTGCGCTTTTAAACTAGCACCTTGAATTTCTGATATATAATAGTTAGAAGTTAGCCGGTAAGCGCCGTATGCGCCAATCAGAATACTGACTAGCGCAATGACAATATAAATTTTAAGGCTGTTGAGTAGGTTTAATAGCATCATGTTCTGTTGCCGCCTTTCCGCCAACCAACACACCACCGCCGCCAAGTAGTGTTCCAAGGCCAATACCCATGTCAGATAGGTTAATTACCCCATTATGGGCCACCTGAATTAAGCTTACTACCAGGTATCCAAAAATACCCACCAGTACGGCAAATCGAGCAATACAATACGTCTCGTTGTCGTCTTCAGTTAAAATATCTTTTAGAAATTTCCAAGTCATTTTTTATCTACTTTGCTATCAAGCTTGTCTTCGATGCGGTGGAGAAGAGTAATAATCTCATCCCACCGATCAAAAAACTCATCTCGGCGCAGGTATTTAGAAGGAATATCAGCCCGAAAGTGGCCATGTTCCTTCTTGATTTCCTGCACTTCGTTCCAGATTTGTTGGCAAAACCAGCCCAACCCCACACAAATAATGGGGATAATTGTATTTATGAGGGATTGGATATCCATTTTGCTTATTTTCCAGTTTCGCGTTTTAGACGTTCTGCAGCTTGGTCAATGGCCAATTGAACAATCGGGCTGATAGTCCCTTTGGGAGCTTGCACCACAACCGGAGCAACTTCTTGCGATGCCACTTCAGCTGCAATTTCAGCTTGCAATTCTTCGACTTTTTGTTCAATTTCTTTAAGAGAGGTAGCCATATTACTCCGCTGCAGGTGGGGTGGGTTCTGCGGCCTGTTGGGCGGCTTGAACCTGGGGAACAGCTTGCTTTTCGATCTTGCCTAAAAGCTCGTGAACTAGCTTGTGTGGCAATTCGCGCAAAGCCGCAATAATCAAGTTAACTTCTTCAATGGTATGTTCTAAACTAATCATAGTTTCATCCTATATTGCGCCACCAAAATGGGGTGGTGGCTTCCCACTATATTATGCAGCAGGAGTGGCCCAAGGCAACGGTTGTGTTACAGGCGACACAGGGGGGTTAGCTAATGAATTCAATTGACCCTGCACATTCGCCTCATAGTTGGCGATACCTTGTTCGCCCAGAGACTCTTGCACCCAACCAATGACTTGAGCTTCAGTCAGGCTTGAATAGGGTTCGAAGCCAGCTTGTGCGTCAGTAACGGGGTACTGGGTGTTGCCACCAATAGATGCGGTGTGGACTGAATCAGTACCAGTAAGCAGCCAGTTGACGTTCACAACGTAGCCAGCGTTTGTGCCGCTAGGCCATTGTTGCATGGAGGTAACTGTCCAAGTGTAAGTTGTTGCCATTTTAAGCTCCTAGTTGAGAATCAATTTGAGATTGGATGTTGTCTTGGTACGTTGCCGCGTAAGTATCAATATCCGCTTGTGTCCAACTTGAAGTTGGTTTTAAGTCTGCGCCGCCAAAAGATACGCTCACGCTACCAGTTGCGGTTTTGCCGTTTGGGTCAGTACCCTGCATTTCAAAGAAGCCGGTGTCAGCATAACCACGCATATTGGTGTTTAAGTGCTTGACAACCCATGTGTATGTATTAGCCATTTTTTTCCTTAGATTGTGAAGAACGAAGCGCCAGCCAATGTTCCAGAAGTGGTTTGCATACGCAAGCTATTAGAAGAGAGGGTGAACGATACTGTTAACCCTGTGCCGTTTGAACTACTTATCACCGTAACCGAACCACTTGCCCAAGCAACCTGCCACCAGCCTTGCGCTCCACCAGATGTGTTGTACATTGTTATGAAGGCAAGTCCACCAATCCCAGATTGCGGAGAAACAGCAGTGGCGGTTGTAGACACACTGGCAATTTGAAGCCGCCCAATGTTTGGATTCCCATCCCCATCAGACAGAACAATGTTGTTGGAGGATGTGCGGATGTCTAGGCCGCCATTGTTTCCAGAATAAGCACCAAGAATTGTGTTCTTTGAGCCTGTGGTAATGTTGGAGCCTGCACCCCCAGATGTACCAAAAACACCATTACCAACTAAAGTATTATTATTACCTGTTGTTAAATTGAATCCAGAGCCGTTACCAATAATAACGTTACCAAATCCACTTGAAAGTGCGTAACCAGCAGCACGACCGATTGCTACGTTATCAGTTCCTGTTGTATTACTATACCCCGCCTGATACCCAACAGCAGTGTTGCTAGAGGCTGTGGTGTTGGCTTGGAGTGCAGATGTACCAATCGCGGTGTTATAGCTACCAGTCGTATTTGATAATAAAGAAGCAGAACCCAGCGCAACAACTGAATCACCAGACGTATTTGCGGCTGCTGCACTTGTGCCGATAGCCGTTACATTGTTTGCATTATTTGCATATCCGGCTTTATAACCAAACAAAGAATTACTTGTACCAGTTGTGTTTGTATATCCTGCTTGATAGCCTACAGCCGCATTGTTAGAGGCGGTGGTGTTGTTATAAAGGGCTGAAGTGCCAACAGCAGTATTAGAACCACCAGTTGTGCTATTCAACAGGGTCTGACTGCCAACTGCCACGTTGTTAGTGCCGCCAGTACCACCAGACGTATTGCCATTTAAAGCAGAAAATCCTAGTGCCGTGTTACTGCCGCCAGTTTGCCAAAAACCAGCTTGATAGCCTACAGTAACAGAGTTGTTATTTGTAACATTGCTGTATCCAGCCTGATACCCTACAGCCGTGTTGTTAGAGGCTGTGGTGTTGGAGTACAAAGACTGATACCCTACTGCTGTGTTGTTAGAGGCTGTGGTGTTGGCATTTAGTGCTTGAAGACCGATGGCGGTATTGCCGCTGCCGGTGGTATTGGCAAATAAAGAATTTGCACCAAATGCGGCATTATTTGAGCCGGTAGTGTTGTTTTGAGCGGATGCGTTACCGACCGCAGTATTAGCACCACCGGTAGTATTGCTGTACAAGGCGTTTTGACCAACCCCAGTTAGGGTAGCGCCAGTTGTATTGTTAAAAACGGATTGATAGCCAACCGCTACGTTGTTGGATGCCGTGGTGTTGGAATAGAGGGCTTGAGTTCCAACGGCGGTGTTTTGACCGCCTGTGGTGTTGAAGAATAAAGCAGAACTTCCTATGCCTACGTTGTATGAACCCGTTGTGTTGGAATATAAAGAATTGCGGCCAATAGCAATTACATCGGTTGCACTTGTAGATGAATACAATGCAAGTGAGCCTATTGCAACCGCATTACTGCCAGTGAATGTACCAAAACCCGACTGAAAACCTACAAAAATACTATTTGTGGCAGTAGTAACACCAACACCAGCTTGGTATCCGCTGAATACGTTTTGATTGCCGGTTGTGTTGTTGTAACCAGACTGATACCCTACAGCAGTATTGTTAGAGGCTGTGGTGTTGGAAAAAAGCGCAGCATTTCCAAATGCAGTGTTAAACCCACCTGTTGTATTTGACTGAAGGGCGCTCACACCAGTTGCACTGTTATATGACCCACTGGTGTTGTAATACAGCGCATTCAGACCAACAGCAACATCTTGTGCGCCTGTTGAATTTGTCGTCAAAGCACTAGCACCCACAGCAGTATTTGTAGAAACACTACCAGCCCCTTGACCCACAGTCAGTCCGTGGATAGAGGCGTCATTGGCAAGGGTCAACGATGTGCCGTTGAAGGTCATGTTGGCCGAGCCAGCCAAGTTCCCCGAACTGTTGTATTGAACCTGAGTGTTCGATCCACCGGCAATACCTGCACCGCCAGCACCAGCCAACACCTTGATCGCTGAACCAGTGTTGTAGTAAAGTTTTCCATCGGCGTAATTTATAGCCAACTCACCCACAGCCAAGTTGCTAGTAGTAGGAACGTTGCTGGCCGTGCCAGACTTAAACAAAATAATGGGCGTGTATCCAGTTTGTGCCATGTTTCTTCCTTAGAAAGTTCCGCCGTTGATGCCGCCGGTAATCGCGTTTGATGTTCCGTTATAAGTCAACCCAGAGTTGACCGTAATGCCATTGTTGCCCGATGTGGCTGTCACAAAGGCAAGATAGTTGGTTGTCGCACTACCCGTTGAGGTCGCCACATTGGTAGCATTCGTCGCTGTGGTAGCCGTTGCAGCATTACCACCAATACTCAAGCCCGATGCCGTGCCAGTAATGTTTGTACCAACCAACGTGCTGGGTGTGCCCAAATTAGGCGTCACCAGTGTTGGCGATGTGGCCAACACCACACTACCAGAACCCGTGGTTGATGAGCTGGACGCTGCAGTCAATTGCCCTTGAGCATTGACTGTGAAGTTACCAAGCGTATAAGAACCAGCAGTTACAGCTGTGTTGGTAATGCTAAACTGTGTGCCTGTAAGTGTCAGCCCCGTACCGGCTGTATATGAACCCGCGCCAGCAAACTGCACCCAAGTAACTGCAGTAACGCCCAACGTGCCGCCTGGGTCAACCGTACAAACCCAACCTGTGTCGGCCTGCAAAGTGCCTTGTTCAACCCACACATAAGCAGAAACCAATTGATTCCATGTGTTGGCGTCACTGGAGCGGGTCCATGCGCCTGAAGAAGACACATAAATGCCGTTATTTGCTGCGGTTGATTGGTTCTTAACCAACACACGGCTTGAAGACGTTGTAAAACCGTCAATTGTCTGCTCACCAGACAGCGTGATGTTGGCTGTTGTAGCAACCAAAACCGGCGCTTTGGTATTCAAACCTTGAGCGACGGAGTCAACATACTGCTTAGTGGCCAACTGCAGCGCCGACACGGGATCTTGCGTCACCGTCACGCTGGTCAAGCCAGCAAGCGTTGAAGCCGTAGCACCCAACGAAATTGCTGTTGAACCAATCGTCACCGAACTGTTTGCCAACTGAGCGTTGGTAATAGTGCCGGATAGCGATGTTGTGGGGATTGTGGTGCTTGCTGTGGTTGCACCCGCGCCATTACCATACAAATAGCCTGTGAGGCCCAACGCCAAGCTATTCAGTGTGGCAAGGCCTGTGGTACTCAGCGTTGTAAAAGCGCCCGTAGAGGCCGTTGAAGCCCCTATTGTGGTCCCGTTGATTGAACCACCAGTAATCGTGACGTTACTAAATGTGCCTGCTGCAGCCCCCTTTGAGGCCAGCACTTGAATAGTATTGGTGTTGTCTTTGTAAAAAAGCTTACCATCAGTGATATTGATGGCCAACTCAGAACCGCTTGAGCTGTTGGTTAGACTAGAAGCAACTGGTGAATTTCCAGAAGTACTTGATGCGTATAACAGGATGGGCGTATAGCCAAATTGTGCCATTTTTATTCCTTAAAAAGCTCCGCCACCGATGCCGGTAGTAGCCGTTAAAATTAGGCTAGAAAATCCGCCTGTTGATGGGTTGTATTGCAATTTAGTAGACGAGGTGTACTCGGTTGTCACATTGCCGCTTGTAGCGCTTACAAACACAGGATACCTCGTTGCGTTTGTGGTTGTATCATCTTGCAACGTCACATTACCACCAGGCGCACCTTGTGGAATACCAAAATTAAAAATTGCGTTGGATGTTGTACCCACATTCGTCACAGTGGGTGTTGCGCCGTAAGGCAATGTGGTTGCTGTTCCAGCTGTTAGCGTTGCTGCAGCACCAGTAGCGCCGGTGTCGCCTTTAGGCCCTTGTGGTCCAATCACATAACCGGCATCTGTCATAGCGCCAGTTGAATTGGTCAAAATTAAGTGGCCTGCACCGTTTACAGTTGCAGCAATATAGCCAGGAATTGGGCCAGCAGATGATGTTGTGCCATCGCTGTAGTAAAACACCAAGTAATTACTTGAATTAAACGCAACATTCGTGATCAACTTTCCCGGCGAAATTGCGTTGGCAATTTGGCTGATTTGGACCTGCTTAGTAACGCCGCCTTGGACAATGACTGTTTGTTCATTGCCCGTAACGGTCTGTGCAACAGGAAGTTGGGTTATCGACTGATCAGCCATTTAATTATATGTGAACCCGCCGTTGAAGGTTGCAGTATTAAAAGAGGTTGTCACAGTCACGTTAACAGGACCCGTCACAGCATAAGCTGGCGTAACGGCTGTTATTGTGGTCGAATTCAAAATATTAAAACTTGCGGCATGTGTTCCACCAAACGCCACATTCGTAGTATTGGTAAAATTGTTGCCTTGGATTGTTACGTTTGTACCGCCCGACTTTGTGCCATTGTTAGGTGTCACAGAGTAAATAATTGCAGCCAAAGAGTTGTTTGATACCGCAGTGCTGTTGTAATTCAAGTCGCCCTGAGTATTGCCACTTGGAACGCCTTCAATAAAGATTGCGTTATTACCATACCCGTCTGTAGTTAAGATCTCGTTGGCAGTCAACGCAATATTAACATCAGGACGAGGAAACCGAAGCGCAATGTTTTCAGTTTGACGAGCAGGTAAGCGCCAAGGGTCAAACTTATCTAAATCATCCTTGCATACCCGCATCCCAGGAAAGTTGGGATCTGGCATTAAATCTACATAGGCGAACTTACGGTTACACCTATCACAAATTGCGATAGATAAAACCGAGTTTGCGCGGGTATCAAGGTAGACAGGCATTTAAGTGCCTTACGCTGTTTGACCGTCGAGCTTAATCAACTTACCAGTTACAATAACACCAGCCGCAACAGTGCCTGTGCTTGCAGAAAGTTGCCATTGAATATCGGTTTTTTGCGTATACGCAAAAGGATCCGATGCGCGGTTGGCTGAGTACAAGGAGACAAAAGGTTGTTGTAACACAGTCAATTGAACACCGGTCACGTTGTTTAACGCTTGAACACGATACGTAATAATCACACTGCCAGTGTAGCTATTAGAAGTATTGACTTCTGCTAAATCTAAATAGAAAGTATAACCATTTGGCACAGTAAAAACTGTGCTTTGTGATTTACCAACGCCAGCGTTAATTTGAGCCAAAGTATTAGTGCTTTGCTTGATGGTAATAGTACCAACATTTGTAACTTGGCTAGTGCCTGGAGATGCCATAACCAAACCATTAACACGCAAATAACTATTAACCGTAGTGACACCCGTAGTGCCATTCAAAAACAACGTTTCTGAAATGGGGTTAAAATTAGCATCCAAACCACTAATAAGGACCGATGCGCTGGTATTATCCGACGTAGAATTACTAACTAGAGTCAGGGTAGATGCTGATGTGGGAAAAGTGTAAGTTGAAGCATTTTCCCAAATTGGAATTGGGGTTGTGCCAACGGACGCTTGATAACCAAAAATGCTAACAGTTTGATGACCAGCAATTTGGTTACGAGCAACTTGTAAATCAAACGGCTCATATGCACCCTGCATGGTAACAGAGGGCATAATTGAAGGATGCTGTTGGAGATTTGAGACGAGATTCGATGCCATAATTAATTCCTTATAAGTTAAATCGGGGGCACTAGGCCCCCAAGGTAATTAATTATTGGTTGGTATAACCTTGGCCCACGTTAGTGACCGAACCGTCAAAGTTACGAGCAGAATAGCTAACATCAAACATGCCAGCCAAAGTTCCGGTCACGCCAGAAGTAGTGCCAACAGTGAAGGTAACTTGAACGTCGCTAGTGCCCACGTTGGCCAACAATGCTGCAACAGCTGCAGTAGCAGTGAAAGCAATAGAAATCACGCCGCCAGTGGTGGTGGGGGTAATAGTACCAACGGAAGTGCCGTTAACAGCAACAGTAATAACCATGCCAGTAAAAGCCGAGGGAGCGGTGGTTTCAAACAAGCGCACGTTGGTGATAGCAGCGCCAGCGGGGATCCACACGGGATCTTGGGTAATAGAAGAGCTGCCCGTGCCGTAGGTGGTGATAGCACCAGCTGCGTTAACACCAGAGAAGGTGACTTGTTGGCTGACAGACACTACGCCAGTGTTGTCGGGAGCGATGACGCCGTTGTTCGTGGGGTTGTTATATTTGTAGACACGAATCGGCTGATTGAAAGTAACTGACATGGGTTTTATTCCTATCTAGAGTTTATAGCCCCACTCAGTCGCTAGATCGTCTACTGGGAAGCTCAGTAGTCTGTTGGGGGCAAAATCTTCCTATAACTACTAATGCAGAAATTACGCATTAAATGCCCCAAATATCATACTTGTTTGACTTCTTTATGTTCTCTGCACCTGGTATTACTTGCAAGTTTTCTGGCACATGCAAACCAGACACATTACGGCCCTGTAACGGAATGATGTGATCAACGTGCCAAGGAAACCCAAGCAACTCGGTGCGCCTTTGCGCTAAATGATAGTATTCTTCTATTAACCACAACCCTTCGCTGGTTAGCCAGCATGGTGTGCGTTGCAGCTTGGCTGCGCGGCGTTTTGCTTCTAATGCGGCCCGTTTATCTGGATTTCTAGCAAAATATTCTCGGTTTCTTGCATTGTGGTTTTCGCGGTCTTTTTCTCTGTTTTTTCTATGGTGTTCATGCCGTTTTTCAGGATTAGCCAAAGCCCATTCACGAGAACGTTGTTTGGTAAGTTCCTTATTACGTTCGTACCACTCCTTGCGAAGTCGTTTGGCGTTTTCTTCGTCTCTTGGCATAAAAAAGGCTCCCAACCTTTTGAGTTGGGAGCCAGTATAGCAGATTAATCGGTTAGATTACAGACCTGCAGTGCCATAAATATTTCTGGCATCGTGCCATCCGGTTGCATAACGTTCGGTGGCTTTGTAGCGCATCGAATCAGTCTCAAAGTCTCCCTCCATCGATTTTTCCATAGGACGGCGCATAACGAGCATCAAGCCGTTTTCAGCGTCGGTCTGGATCCACCATGCTTTAGAAGAGCTCAAACGAGTAACCACATGAGCGCCCTTTGGCAACATGCCGGTGGACTTGATGGGGTTCAGATCGTTATCAGCAGTGCCGGAACGCAGAACAGACTTCAAGATAACTTCCGATTGGAATTCCAAAGCGGGAGGAACCACGAGTTGTTCAGCTTTCAGACGGATACGCTTGCCGTTATTGTCAACAGCGCTGCGGATTTGAATCAACAACTGTTCAACAGAAGTTTGGCTCAAAGAAGCTGCAGTAGACAATTGGTTCGAGTAAGAACCGCCGTTAGCGATGGGGTGAGCGCTATTGATCAAAGTAACGCCGTCGCCGCCGATGTAACCGCTGGTGAACGCAAAGTTCAACAAGTTGGCGCACAAGGTTTCCTTGGTTTCAATCATGGATTGAGCCAAGTGTTTAGCGAAGGTGCTGCCGATACGGATATGGTCGCCGTCTTCCATCAAAACTTTGGTCAAGGCATATGCCAAGCCATAGATTTGGTAGATGAAACGGGTGATATACAGCGTACCGCCTTGATCGTACGACACTGGAGTGCCGTCGGGCATTGCGGGAGCTGCATTCATACCGTACAACATCACTTCTTCGTGATAGTTACGGGGAATACCTTGGATTTGTTCAACAAATCCTTTCCATTCATCGTCACGTTGCTCGTAAACACCGTCAAAGACTTCGTTGATAATCGGTTCGACTACCGCACGAAAGTCCGTACTACGCATTGGGGTTGCCATAGCTTATCTCCTTTCGTTAATTAATTAAACCGATACCGAAGCGGCAGCGAATTGGTTGTTGCAGATTTGGACTTGCACGATAGTGTAAGCGTCACCCCAAGCGTTGTTATAACCGCCAGGATAAGCCACTTCACGACCCAAGCCAACCACGCGAACTTGACCTTGGTTGCCGGTACCGACAGAGGTAGCCAACAAAGCAGTGGTCGAGAAGCCAGCGCCGCCGTTACCGATGGAATAACCGTCAGTCACAGTAGAACCAGTGGCGGTGTCAAAATTGTACTCAGTACCAATAGCTGCAGTAGTAGCAGAACCGTTAACTTGAGCTTCATACACCAATGCGGGATCAGAGAAGATCCAGAACAAGATATTGGTAGAAGCGTCCAAGGTGGTTTTGGAAGCATACTTAGCCACGGAACGACGGCCATCAGAGTTGGTGTACTCGACGCCATCAAACACACCGAACACTTTACCGGAGCCAGAGCCCGAAGCGTTTTGTGCGGCGATAGTCAATTGACCAGTGGTCGTAATGGCCACGGGTTGGAATTGAAAGAAAGATTGGCCAGAAGACAGCGAGTAAGGGGCGGTATAGGTAACGCCAGCATTGTAGGTATTAGTACCTGCAAATGCGGTAGCGCGATCCAAACCACTTGGATGGTACACTGGCTTCAGACCAAAGGGTTGAAATACTGTAGACATATTTTTCCTTTGTTATTTTTGAAGTTTGTTAATCGAAACGAACGTTCATACCGTTCGCTCGTTTGGTTTCCTTTTCCATTTCCAGAACACCGCCTTCAAGAATTGAGCGCCCGCCTTTTCCAGCCTCTGCAGCGCCACGGACTTGGTCCATAATGCTACGTTGGTGTTGAAGCGGATCTTCCAAGTGGAACATTTTCATCACTTCTTGATAGATGTCTTCTGGTAATTTAAATAAAACCATTTCGTTACAGCTAACACAGCCTTCAAACTTGCCCGAGCTCATCTTACCTAGCGATTCAAAGCCAACTCCGAGTTCTGCGGCTTTCACTGGTTCATAACCCAACGCCATGCGTTTGTCGATACTGTCATATGTGTTGGTTGTTGACAACCAGCACAAGTGCATTCCGGGGATTAATCCCTTTGGAATGTCTGGCAAAGCAGAGTTTTGCCATTTATCTCGGAACGCTTCGAGGCGTTCCCGTTTAGATAACTCTTCAGGATTTTCGGTACGTTCACGGGCTTCATGCGCTCGTACAATCAAACGATCATCCACATCTCGTGTAATTCTTGAATTAGACATTTTATTTCTCCTTATGCGTTACGGTTTTCACGGTCAAATTTGGCGTAGGCTTTAATCATTCGAGCCCGTGCTGCTGGATTATCCCAAGCACCGGCATCTTTGATTGCCTGAACACGATCACGACTCAACGTGATGGTGTTTGCTGACTTCACACTAGGGCTGGCAGTTCTGCCATTAGCCTGTGGGCCAGCATTACGCTGTTGTCCCGTTTTACCTGCATAACGATGCGGCAAACGTGCCTTCAAACGATTATCTAACTCATCCCAATACTCAGAGTCAGACGGATCCCATCCATCTGCTGCTAATTCTTGGTCAATAACCTTGGCGATCTTGGAATCAGTATCCTTTGCACCAGGGTCATACCACTTATTTTTGTTTAGCCAAGTTTGTGCGTTACGCTGTACCTCATCAGACACAGGGTTAGGCACATTTTGTTTGGGCCTTTTAGCTTCTTCCAATTGTTGTTTTTTCAACGCTTGGACTTGGCTCAAACGAGTCTTCGCATCTTGCAATTGTTCCAAGTATTGAACTTGGCCAGCTGCATTATTCTGTTGCGAGGCCTCTAACAGTTTCATTTTGGCATATTCAACACGAGTTGCCTCGTCTTCAATCGCCTTATCCACTTGAGCAAACTGGTAAGATGCTGCAGTGTTCTCCACCGCCGCTACTCGCCTAGCCAACTCTTCATTACGTCGCTCTAGCGCCGCAATTTTATTCTTTGCTGAAATTTCACGCTGGCGAGCCAGCTCTTTTTTCAGATTTCGTTCTTTACGACGGGCTTCGCGGATTTTGTCACGCTTATCGCCACTATCGTCGTCCGATTCTTCGTCTGCATGGGCCTCTTCTTCATGATGCTCTTCTTCCTCGGCATCTTCTTCGGCTTTTTCTTCTAATTCAAGCTCTTCTTCAGCCTCAATAGCAGCAACAGCAGAACCGTCTTCTTTTTCCTTTACAGGAAAGATCTTTTCATCTTTTTCTGACATACTTTTTCCAAAGTTAATTAATCAACAAACGCTTTCATGCGTTGGGCAAAATCAAACGAGCGAATCTTGGAGATAATCTCGCGGGCTTGGAGTGTAATAAACACCACAGGAGCGCCACCGTCATCAGGACTCACAACAAAACGGTCACCACCATATTTAATGGTACGAACCAGATCGCCAACTTGACACCAAGGGCCTTCAGGCCAAGGTTCCAGCGTGTCGGGGCTCTTATAGGCCAGCGGGCCAATCCCAATCACTTTGGCTACAGTTTCGTTAAACCGCAACGTTTGCTTGGTTTCATCAACCAAGATAATTCCACCCTTACTGGCTGTCTTTTCTCGGCGCAATTGCACCAATACTCGGTCACCAAGGATATCAACACCTGGATCTACAATCGGAAAACATTCCAACTCAGACCGTGTGTCAGGATCATCCTTTTTGTTATAATCAATTGCCATTCGGCAATCCTTTCTAGGCTATTCAGCCTCGTCATCCTCCGAAAGTAACTCATCAATCAGGAGTAAGGCTTCGGATACGCCCTCTCTTTTTCCTACAAGCTTTTGGTATGAATCAAAGCTATGGATATTAGTACCGGATGCAATAACTTCGACTAATTCTTTATCAACTTTTTTAAGTCGATGAATTAATTCTGAAATTAAATCTTTCATATTACAACTTATGCATAATATTGGGGCAATATGCCCCAAATATTAATAAAAGTTACCGTGACCGACTTCTTTAAGGTTTTTATCAGGACCAATTTTTTGTGTTTTGGTCAATTTGGCTTGAGCTGCGCCAATTTTCCAGTTATTATCGCGGTGTGAGCCGCTGGGTCCTTGTTCTACCTTTTGATCAGGGCCACCAGCATAGCCGGGGGTGCCAGTCATTTGGTACGATTTGCGAAAACCGAGGTTCTTGTCCATTTTTATTGTCCTACTGGTGGTTGCTGGGGTTGTTGAGCCGGTTGCGCGGCCTGTTGGGCAGCTTGTTGCTGCATTGTGTTTTGATGTTGCGCCTGTTGCTGGGCAGCTTGCTGTTGTGCTTGGGCCTGTTGGTTAACTTGTTGGGCCTGTTGCTGGAAAGCTTGCTGCTGGATTGCTAAACCATGCTGGCGAATGTCCTCATTGGCCGCATCGATAGCTTGAGTGGCCGACATATCCTGTTCGTGTTCCAATTGCAGCTGTTGCTGGTCCATTTGAGCGCCTGCTGTGATGGTTGCAATCCGTTCCCGAGCAGAATTATTGATGTTGGCCATTGCAATGTCAGTTGCATTACGTTGGTTGTCAATACTTGTCTGTGTTTGGTACTTGGTTTGCAAGTCAGCAACCTTTTGTTGCAACTCAGCGACCCGAATTTGGTATTCTTGCTGGTCTTGTTGCATTTGGGCTTGCAGTTTGGCTTGTGACTCTTGTGCTTTACGTTGCGTTTCAGCAGTTTGGGTCTGCACCAAAGCTTGCGCTGTCGGATCTTGCATCGCAGCTTGTTGTGCTTTCGACTGCTGCATTTGTTGGACCTTCTGCACCATGTCTTGCAACACGGGTTGGATGGGCTGGAACAATTGTTGCGAGTCTTGCGACACCAATTGAGCTGCCAAGGCCAGTGCTTGTTGGGCTTCAATGTCCAAAGCACGTTCTTCGTGCAGTTTGAAGGTGTCTTTGCCGCCTGCTGCCTGGGCAATTTGGGCCCGCATCGATTGCAAATAGTGCAAAGTCAAATGCTGTTTGATGTGATCCAGTGCCAAGGGTGTAAAAACTGGACCAATCATGGGGCTGCTGCCGTAATTTGGGTCTTGGTAGTAGGCCATATGCACTTTGATGTGCGACAAATGGTCTTGATCTGGGTAAGCAGCCGCTGGACGGCCCATTGTCATGGACACATTTTCCAAAGCTGGGTTAGATTCCTTGACACCTTGAGGATTTGGCAAAATTTCCTCAACGTTTGGCACTTTCATTTGGCTTAACATGCGGCTATACACGGCGCGAATGTCAAACATGCCCGGAGGCGCAGAGGTTGCCATTTGCAAAATGGCTTGGGTCTGGGCCATTCTCTGAGTTTCAGAGAAAATATTGGGGTCAGAAACAGGACGAATGTCGTTGTTGTCTGCAAAATGGCGTACTTCAACCTCAGTGCCGGACAAATTGTCCATTTCTTCCAAGTACCAGTGATTGATACGAGAAAGAATGTTGAGCGACTTGGCTTGTGCTCGGTGCAAACGTGAGTGAATGCTTGAAAAAACCTTGGCCCCTTGCTCAATCAAAGCTTGAGTTGTGCCAACAGGAGCGTTTGCGTTGATGTCACCGATTTTTTCTTCGCTTGTGGTGACCACTCCTTTGGCAGCGTCCGTCAAGAAGCCAAGTAAATTATACAAAGTGCTGGATGGTTGGTTAAATGGCAACGGCATTGCCAATTTACGAACGTCATCAACACCAGGGGAGCCTTCAATTTCTACAACTTGGGTAGGCTCGATTCGATCACTTTGTCCAGAAATGCGTCCACCCTTGAGTTTAAGCATAGTCTGACTATTGCTAATGTGAGCAGCGTCCAGCAAAGCCCTAAGAGCGCCAGTAAGAGCGGCGGCAAGGCCACCAATAAGGTGAGGCAACCCAATAGCATACGCACCGCGCCAAGGAATAAATTTAAACTCGACATACCAATCCAGTTTGGTTAACTTGTCATCACCGTACGCCCAGTTACGGCGGATAGCCAGAATCTTGCTGCTTACTTCGTCAATCGTGATGATGTAAGGAGCGCGGCGACCTTTTGTTTCTTCGTCGTCTTCAAGTCGTTCGTAGCATGTAATTTCGTAGATTCGTCGAATGCCATCGATGTTAACAGACGGCATAGAACGACCTTCGATTTTGTCGTTTGCTTTTTGGGACTGTGTTTGGTCGTCAACGCTGATGTTGTCATAGAAACTCGCATTCTCCAAATCACGGTAGATACCTTGATCCACCCGTTGAAGATAAGTGTCTTCCGTGATATCTTGGACTTCAGTTGCTCGTTGGGCCGTATAAAAATTTGTTGCTGCATATGGCAGCAAAACATTGTCAATCGGAATCCATTCACACACCGGACGTTTTTGCTCTTCGTCAAAACGCCATTTCAAATATTGCGAACCGCCCAACGGCAATTGGGTCAGAAGTTGTTCCATCTCATCGCGGTACTCAGGAATCTGCTCCGAGAGTTGCCAGTTCATAAACTGGACTTTGTGTTCTGCTATTTCTTGGCTGTTGTTATCCGCAACACCTTTAATCTGCGACTTAACAATGCCTTCTGGTGGAAGAAGTTCTTTAGAGCTAGATGCAGCAAAGTCCACGCAAGCTTCTGCCATGACAGGATGCACAACCTTAGAAGCGCCATCAAAAGTTGCACCGCCAGGAGCATCTTTGCCAAGACCTGTACGACGCAGTCCATCCTCGTACTGTTTATCACGTTCTTTACGTGCTTCTCGGTCAATGTCAATATATTCAAGATAAGTGTCGGCCAGCGAGGCAAGAAGCCCTTCATCCATTGTCTCTGCCAAGTTGGCATAGAACTCAGGCTTCTCTAATGGGCCATCCGTTTTTTTATAATTAACAACAACCGAACCGTCTTCCAGCTCGATGATATCTTCATCCAAACTGTCTTCTTGGTCATCTGGGTCTAAACCCAATTCATCTTCAACACCTTCAACATAGTCCTCTTGTTCTTCGCCAAGATGGACTTTATTGTTAGTGGCCAAACCGGGGAGGTTCAAACCTTGTTGAAGCGGAATAATTGGTTGCGCCATATTTATTTAAACCTTGGGGGTACATGACCGGCAGCAATCATTTCATGCTCCATTGCTACCGGATTTTTGTTTTCATTAAAATGAATACGCACATGTTCCAATTCATGTGGCTCCAAATCCCGACCATATTCCCGTTTGAAAAATTCAATGAATCGATCCAACTTACTTTGTTGGGCCGAACCGCCGCCAGCCAAGGCAGGAATGCCAGCGGCTTGGAACATCATTTCTTGGGGCGTTTTAATTGGATTCATAATATCTATAACTACTAATGCACAAAATCAAGCCTGTGTGCCCTATTGTGCGTACGGGTTATATCTTTTTCTTCCAACCTCATCGGCATAATCATAGTCGCGTGGTGGCAGCGGATCCAACATGATCCATCCTGAGTCACGCAAAACCCGTAATGCTTGGGACAATGAATCCACATAGTCATCATGCCCGCCCGATTCTGGAAACGAACACACTTGGCGCAAAAACCGTTTTGACCAATCTGCCGGTTCTTTCAATCGTTTTGGATCTTCGGGGATGTACACCTTGCCTTTAGCTATCAAGGGGGCCACAATGTTCATGCGCTGCACCTTATCAGCTCGGCCAGGGTTGTACCCCCTGATTGGCACACCAGCGCCTTGCAACTCTTGGATCAGGCTAATACCCGCCGACTTATCTTCCATCAAAATAAGGTCGGCCTTCTTGCCCTTCGTAAACTTATTATCGCTGCCGTACACCACTTCCTTAAAGTCATTGACGACCCGTTTTCTCAGCTCGGGGTAAGAAAGGTGGTTATCCCATGCGTCCAGCAAGATCACACAAGTTCCAACATCTGGCCGCTCAAAGATTCCCCACACCGTACATGCCGTTGGGTCATTGTGGGTTTTTTCTGATGTGGCTGGATCGTATGATGCAATCACATACTCCAGGTCCGGTGTTTCTTTGTCCGCTGGCCACAGCTTGAACCATTTGCGCTTGACAATACCAACGTCTTCCGGATCCAAGATCTCGCCATAGATTTCTTGTTTGCCCAGATCCGTGCCTTCGTACGTCTCCAACTGTTTGAAGAACGTGCTGGACAAGTTGGCTCTATTGTCGTACGATGAGGCGTTTACCATGTACACATCGCCACCAACTTTACCCTCGGCCAGATCCACAATCAATTCCCGTGGCTTGGGGGTTGTTGTAATGATCTGCTGCACCCGCTCAATCTCAGGGTGGCGTAGACGCAGCGTAAACTGCATCTGATCATACGCATCGTCCAAATACTCAAACGCACACAACTCATCGGCCCAAGCGCCGTGGAATTGCTTACCCCGATACCGTTCTGGTTCCGAGGCGGGGATGCCTTGGATCAACGACCCATTGATCAGCGTAATCTCAGACAACGACTTATTGTAGTCTTTGATCAGCGACTTGGGTATGATGTTCAGCAATCCCGAATCCCCTTCAAAGCAAGTTGCACGGATGTCGTTTGATGTAGGTGCTGTAACGAGCCATCGGGTTCCAGCATGTTTCCAAGCTCGGATCCCCACCCAATTACTTGCCGTGAATGTCTTTCCAGATCCTCGACCGGCAAGCATGAGGAATGTATCATACTCATTATCATCAGGCTCTCTTTGGTGCGGGAGCGCTTGGATTTGCCAGCGTACTTGCCATAATGCCGCATCAAGTTCTGACTTGGGCCAATGTGCGTTGTTCTTTGCGAAGTCTGCAAGTATTTTTTCCTGTTGCTTAGTTAACATATTGCTATAAACCCTTCCGCTGCCAAAAATGTACCACCATCAGTTTCAATATGCACACACGGCATGGGTTCCACTTCTTCAATTGCCGTTATAAATCTTCTCGTATATGCAACCCTTCCGATTCTCTTTTTTGTTTTATACATCAAATCCATACCAGTCCTAAAATATATTTCTCTGGCAAGATGGTATTCAGGAGATTGAATCTGTGTTGTCACTATTCCAAGGGATTCACATAAACCCCGAAATAAATGTGCTGCTTGAAAATTACGAGTCCTAAAATCATACCGGTCTTTTTTTGGATCATATGCATTAAACCGGCTCATTAATAAACCACGCAATAGTTCCATTCGTTGTTCAATAGAACCAAAATAATATTCTATTGGCAACTCTTTTGGAATTGTGGTATAATAATATTGCAACTGTTTTAGTATATTGGGTTCGGGTATTAATGACAGTTTTAATTTAATCTTACATTTATAACCAAACTCCGCAACCTTGTTCTTAACAATTTCTAAAGTATCGGGTTTGCAGTTTAGTTTATTGGTCCTGACTTGGCTACCGTACCAATACCCCGCAATAAACGGCGGCACTGGAAAATCTTCGTGCTTGTATTGAATTGGTTTTGTGGCGGGAATAGAATACTCCAACCTGTTGCGTTCACAGCGCAAACCAAGTTCCAATAATTCGGGGATTGTAAATCGTTTGAGTTTTTGACGAAAGCGTTGTATGTTCTTGCACAGGTATAGTTGATGCCGATACCGTTCGTTCTCAACTTCAAAAGCAAGATGCTTGTCGCCCTTGATCACAGACCCATCATGCAGCGTCACCTTGTACATCTGCTGTGGTGTGTATTCTTGAACCAGTGTGACTTGTTTCGGTAGTCCATCCGGACCGTACAAATAGTCTCCTGGCTTGATGGTTCCAGCGGGTGCCCAACTCTTCAGCGTGGGTACTGGAATGTTTGTTCTGATCGCCATTGTGTCCTTTTCGTTTATCCAAACGAATGTCTATATCCACTAATGCACAAACAGACTACCTTTGTGCCCCAACCTTCCAAATTTTCTTCTTTTTTGTACCAGTAGTATGGGTAGTACCCCTTTATTCTTATTTTATTTAAAAAAATAAAAAAATAAAAAAATATTTAATTTCCCCAACGATGTTCAAACTAACCCATACTACCCAGACAACCCTGACAAACTTACAGCTAACTTACAAATTCTAGATGAGAATTATTCTCATTAAAATTTCATGCAATTTTTCAAAAAAAATTTTAGGAAGTCATGTTTTTACAGAAAGGTGGGGTGGGGTGCAAAAACTGGGGATCTGTGGGGCCCCCCTCCGCCTCCCTGGGACGGATCCTAAAAACCCTGGGTGGCAAAAACATTTAACCCCCTGCCAACATACCGACCCGCCGATTTCGCATTGTGGTATGGCGTTTCACTATGTGAAATGGCACATTGTGCATAGCATACAATGGCCACAATGTCAAATAACTCTGGCACGAGTAGGGTTATTGTCTACCACAAAATGGCCACAATGTCAAATAACCCTGGCACGAGTAGGGTTATTGTCTACCACACAATGGCCACAATGTCAAATAACCCTGGCACGAGTAGGGTTATTGTCTAGCATAGAAAAGCCACAATGTCAAATAACCATGTTGGCATTGTGGTTATCCTGGCCATTTGACAATGCGGGTTTTTTAGTGTAGGCAAATAACCATGTTGGTAGTGTGGTTACTTGACAATCGGTGTTAATTGTGTTAGGCAAAGCGGGCACGATAGCTAATAACTATTGTGGGCATCAATTTAGTAGACACTGTCTACATATGCTGGCATTTCATACAGCTCATTTATCACATCGTGAAATAGGCCTGGCAAGGCCTTTTATAGGCGTTTTGAGCGCTTTTTTAGCGTTTTGAAGGCCAAGTATTAACCCAGCAAAAAAACGCGCCAAAATCGATTCTATGACTTAGGGTTTTCCCTAGGTTTTAAAACCTGGTTTTTTATTACTTTTGGCAATATTAGGGTTTTTATACCCCAAAAACTAGGGTTTTCCCTAGTGTTTTTTCTCACCAAGCCCCTAAAATATGTGCATATCAACAAACCACAAAGGGTTTTTATATGCGAGTAATACCGATTGTCCAAGCCAAGCAAATAACTGGCACGTTAACGCAAACCAGCAAAATGCCATGTAAGTCATACAGCTTGCCCACGCTGGCTTGTCATACTGGCTTCAAAATGGCACAAATTGAGGGTTCTATTTGTGCATCATGCTACGCCGATAAGGGTTTTTATAAAATGTACGCAAATATTATTTTGCCTGCACAAATGGCCCGATTGGATTCTATCAACGATCCATTGTGGATTGATGCCATGGTTTCACAAATTGGAACCGATCACTATTTTCGCTGGCATGATAGCGGGGATTTACAGTCGGTCGACCATTTGATCAAAATTGCCAAAATTGCAGAGCAAACCCCTAATTGCCAGCACTGGTTACCAACCAGAGAATATAAAATGGTTTCCGATTTTCTGGCACTTGGCCACAAATTGCCACAAAATTTACACGTCAAATTATCGGCCATGTATCCCGACAAGCCAGTAACAGTGCCAAAATCATTACAAAATATTGTCAATATTTCTACCGCTAACGTGCATAAAGCAAAGCCAGCAAACGGCTTTGAATGCCAAGCCCCTAAAAACAATGGCGCTTGCCTTAATTGTCGGGCTTGCTGGCAAGATATTACAGTATCTTACGCCATGCACTAAAATTCTAGGTTATAGGGTATTCTGTACCCTATTGCATAGAATTTTATTTGAAAGGGTTATATTATGACGAATGCCGAATATATACAAAATAAACGTGATAGCGTGCCAAGTGTTTTGGCCAAAATTGCAATCGATATAGCGCATTATCGGACAAAAAACTATTATCCCTATACCGAATGGGAAAAACAAGCCGATAGCGCTTATACTGAAATTTTGCTTGCATACAATGACGATGATAAGCTTTGCAAATTGTCTAAAAATGCAAATCAATATTTCTTTAAAATGCCACAATGGGGTTATTCTGGTACTTAATATGATTACAATCATTTTGGTTTTTATATTACTTAAATTCTTTATTTTGTTCTTTTTAATGGGAGATTAAAATGCTACCTTCAATCATGATCTACAGTAAAAAAACTGTATACACCAAAACTGGAAAACCCAAGGCCGAATGGTCAACTGTAATCGATGGTAAAACGATTACAGCACCAACTAAAAAAGCATTACAGCAAATGATTCAAGAATTGTTTTCAATTATTTAAAGGGGTAAATTATGACTACACGATCACTATCAACGATTGCCAAGGATATTCGCACCGACTGGAAAAAACCTTATTTCGGCGCTGTTCCGTATCTTGATGCCATGCGAGATTTGAACGACATAAACGACAAGTATGGGTTTGATTCAGGCCGATCCATTGTCCAATACTTTTTGGCCAATGCTGGCACTTGGAGAGGTGAAACAGCCAAACGAATCAAGGCCGAATTGAAGGCACTCTGACCTGCCAGGCTTGTTGCGTAAAAACAACAACCTAGGGTTTGCCCTAGTATACCAAGGCAAACCCGACACCTAAAATTTAATCTTACTTAACTGAAAGGGAAATCATGTCAAATTATCTCGAAGCTCAAATTGCCGATTCTAAAGGCAAATTCATTACGGTTACATTCACCAAAAACGATGGGACAATTCGCACAATGAATTGTCGCACAGGTGTGACAAGCAAATTGTCGGGCGGAAAATCGACAGTTGACCACAACAAGTATTTAGTGGTTTACGATATCAAAAACAATGGATATCGCTGTATTAATCGTCAAAGTATCTTGTCTGTTAAAACAATGGGCAAAACAATCACAATGGAAGGGGTTTAAAATGAAATTACACATTGACAATTACAGTTTATTTGTTCAATATTTGGCCGACTACATTTCAGAAGAAATCAGCCGTGGTATTGTTATCACGTCTTATACGATTGACGATGCCATTGACGCCTATTTGAATGGCGCTGCTGATAATGAGGTGACAGAATGAAACCAATGACCGATTATGAAAAGCGTTTGACTGCTAAGAATATCCTTGCTGCTTGTAAGGATATTAATAAACTCAATAAACGTGGCTATGCGTTTTTAAACGTGGCTTCGGGGTTTATTGCCCATTACGATATCAATGGGTTCAAGCATTACTATCAGCGTGAAGGCAAACTGCAACAAGATATTGAGCGTAATGCGAAGGCCAATCAATGGACTAATTTTCGGGCTGGTGATGAACACGCCGATTATTACCATGCCAAACGTGACTGCTACAATCAAATTCTGGGCGGCTTGGTTGCCCGAGAATATATCGACACACTATTTGGTGACGCTGTTAAATTCCTGCAAGATCACGTTAAAATCATTCACGTTAAGGGGTAAACATGAAAATATATGAGATTAAATTCACATCGGAGGTTTTTGTTGTGGTTGAGGCCGATAATGTTGATGATGCAGAAAATCAGGCCATTGAACACCTCAAAGGGTTGACTGGTGCTGATTGGCGAGAAAATATTTATATGACCGATATTGATAGTGTGGATGAATGGGTTGTCCACACAGAACCAATGTCAAAGTAAAACGAGGTGCAAAATGAAAGTATTTAAAATGACCGTGAGCATTCTGGTTGAGGGCGACAGCGCCGAGAATGCGGTTAAAAACGCTTTGAGTGACCTTGAATATGTTCTGGAGATGGACACATCCATTTGTGGCTATGACAAGCCCAGAGCGCCCAAATTGTATAAAGAATACGACACATCGGGCTGGACGTTGGAAATGGCAGGAGAAGCAGAATGAGTCACCCACACAGAACCTATACCACAGTCGAGAAGGTGTGGTTTATTGTTTATTTGCTTGTAATGGCCATTATGCTGGTGCAGACATTCATTTTCTTTGGCAAATAACATGGTCAACACGATACAATTTGACACACAGGCCGACTTGTCGGCTTGGCTAAATGAAAACTTTCCTGAGCGTCAAGCCGTGGAAGTTACCAAGCTGGGCTCAGGTTTGTGGGCTTTTGCCAATGACAACATACTGCAACTATTTATAGGTGAACCCAATGAGAGTTTTAGTAGCGTGTGAGTATTCTGGGGCGGTGAGGGATGCCTTCACCGAACTTGGCCACTATGCTATGTCGTGCGATCTGTTACCGACAGACGCACCACATGGTCTGCATTATCAGGGTGACGTTTTTGACATCATTGACCAAGGCTGGGATTTGATGGTAGCGCACCCACCTTGCACCTACCTATGTTCGAGCGGGCTGCATTGGAACAAACGTAGGCCAGAACGCGCCCAACAGACTGAGGAAGCCCTTGAATTTGTCCGGCGACTGATGGATGCGCCAATCGAGCATATTGCCATTGAAAACCCGATTGGGTGCATTGGTACACGCATTCGACCCTATGACCAAAAGATCCAGCCTTACGAGTTTGGCCACGATGCCAGTAAAGCGACTTGCCTTTGGCTCAAAAACCTGCCAAAATTGAGGTCTACCAGTTATTATCCACCCCGCATGGTCAATGGCACACCCCGATGGGGCAACCAGACCGATAGCGGCCAAAACAAATTACCACCGAGCAAAGACAGATGGAAAATCAGAAGCGAAACATTCAGCGGGATAGCAAAAGCGATGGCACACCAATGGACTACCAACGTGAGCTCCTAAAACATTGGCCATTTCCAAGGCAAATACTGGACGACAAGCCACACACAATGCCAAGTTTGGTGTTGGAAGGCATGGACGAGGCCCCGTTTTGAGAGCGGCATTGATTGGGTTGGCCTTGGTGTCAACCCACACGATAGCGGGTCAGGCTTTGCTTAAAATCGAGGATTATTATGGCAAAGAGGCCACGTTGATGTCCTCGCCCTGTGACGGGGCAAGGGATATTTACGAGGGCTACACCACGGGAGAGGATCAGCGGTTAAAATACTTGTGCTGGTTTCCTATGGGCAATGGTGTTTATGTGATTGACATGAACACCAAGGCGGGAACTTGGGTGACCCCAAGTACCAGGTCGGCAAAGAAAACACCCAGGTTGGAGAAATTATTGTGACCGATGAACAAATTATTGAGGCGGCAAAACAATTGGGGTTTGAGCGTATGCGTATAGACCACGATTATTATGTTTGCTTTTCAAAAGAAATCGTGGAATTTGCCAAACTGGTAGCAAAGCATGAAAGGCTAATGTGTTCTAAGTTTTTACAAGAAACCATGAACCCTTTGAAACCTGAGTACATCGATCAGATCGAGGAGGGTATTTGGAATGACTGACCGAAGCGCACTAGGCGACTATTTAAAAAACCTATACCAGTTTGATGAGCTGACCAAAGATCAGGAAGCGAGCTTGGCCAAACAGATACAAGCTGGGGATCAGGCGGCACTTGATCTGCTGATCAAGCATAACCTGCGGTTTGTTGTGTCGGTGGTTAAGGAGATGCCAGACTGGCGACATGGCAGTATGCCAATTGAAGACATTTTGGGATACGCCAACAAGTGGCTGGTGGTTGCGGCATTGCGCTGGAAACCCAAAAACGATGCAAGGTTTTGCACCTACGCCAAGAAGTTTATTCAGCGGGGCGTAAGGCGTGATATCAATAACAATGACAAGATGATTCGACTGCCTGTGAATGTGGAGGAAGAGGTGAGGAAGCTGACCTACCTTGAGCGTAAAATGTCACAGCAGTTGAACCGTGATCCAAGTGATGCCGAATTGGCGATTCAAATGGGCACAACAGAAAAGCGGGTTGGGCAGATCAAGAGCTACATCAGCAGAGAACCGATCAGCCTTGATGCCTTGAACATTGAACACTTAACAGATGAGAGAGACGAGTGAAACTATATAATGCACCAAGAAACTGCCGGATTATGACCAAGTATGGTGAGGAATACAATTTTCACCACATCGATGGGCTATATTCATATTGCACCGATGATGATGGTAATGTGGTATTTCTGCCAGCATATGAGGATGTTTTATTGATAGACCCAAAGAAGGAACACAAATGACCAAAGTACGAATTACGAAGTGGCACGATGAGGGCAAACTGGTTTGCATCGAGGCCTATGACGAGAATGGCAAGCATGTGATCGATTTTGTTTGGGACGAGCGTGACGAGCAAACACCAGAAAACCTGCGTAAGTTTGACGAGTGGGTATTTCACATGATGAAAAACAAAGACTTGGAGTTAATTGATGACAACGTATGAACACTTTGCCACAAAGGGCATTTACCAAAACCTGCGATTCAGCCGAGAGCTGCGGTATCCAGACTATTACAACCCAATCCAAAAGTTTGAATCGAGTAACAACCTGGCATGGATCTTGCCTGTAAGCATATTCTGTGCCAGCTTATTGCTTATTTTTTGGGCAAATTTGTCATAGTAGTACCAGTAGTACCCCTTATTTCTTATTTTTTATTTTAAAATAAAAAAAAATAAAAAAATATATATTTCCCAACAAGACTCAAACATACCCATACTACTGTGACTACTGGTACAATTGACCCATGACAAAACCTACTGCACTTCCTGTTCAATTTGATAACATTCCCCATGAGATCAAAAAAGTCCCCCGTTGGGTTGTATGGAAATTTGTGGCCATTGGGGACGCCACAAACCCAAAGTGGTCAAAGATTCCATTCAGCCCGTCCGGCAAAGCGGCCAGCACCACCAATGAGGCAACATGGTCAGACTATTTCAACGTGGTCGATGCGTACAACAAAGGCACATACGATGGTGTGGGCTTTGTGTTCTGTGCGGATGATGACTTGGTTGGGGTGGATCTGGACAATTGTTATGATGCGGCACAAGGCACATTTACTAATCCAGCACTCCAGCACATTGCCGACAACGTAGAGGGGTATCTTGAGGTCAGTCCAAGCGGAACTGGCGTCAAGTTGTTCACCCGTTCCAATTTGGCACATGCCTTTGTGGATCATGCCTTAGGTCTTGAGATTTACAACTCATCGCGGTACTTCACCATCACGGGTCACAAACTCAAAGGTGAGATACCAGACGAACCACAAGACCTGAGTGCCTACATCCCTGAGCGTACCATACAGGACTCAGGGGACGACTTTATGGACTTCTCTGCCCCGCTGGACGATTGGCCAACAGAGCGCATTGAAAAAGAGATCCTGCCATACCTGGACGACATGCTGGATGAATATACAGGATGGCTGACTGTTGGTATGGGTCTGCACCACCAGTACCAAGGTAGTTTTTTGGGTTTAGAGCTTTGGGACAAGTGGAGCCAAGGTTCAAGCAAGTACGACACCAAAGCATGTGGTGAGAAGTGGGCGACATTTAGGCGTTCAAGTGGAGCGACCCTCAAATCACTGATATTTCACTCTAACCAAGTTAGGGTTCAGGCTGCGCTCAACAGTGGCGAGATCATATTGGACGTTAACACACCTTATATCAGCGCTGAGAAGTTCTTGGAGGCCAAGTACAGTTCTGAAGAGGGCCTGACACTGGTACACTATGCTGGGGACTTCCACCTTCATGTCAGCACACATTACCGATTGCTGGAGGAAAGTACCGTCAGGTCTGAGCTTTACAAATTTTTACAGAGTTGTAAGAAGGTGGACAGAAAGGGCAACGTGCTGCCGTTCTCAGCGAACCAGTCTGTGGTGACGAACATCATTGACGCACTGAAGGCACAAACCCACCTTGAACAGATTCCACAGACTTCGCCACCAGTTTGGCTACCAGCATTTGCACAGAACAAACCAGTAGCGGAAAAGCTGGTGTCGATGAAGAATGGCCTGTTTCATTTAGAACAGGAGATCCTACTGCCACATTCACTGGGGTTCTTCAATCAACACTCACTGCCATTTGAGTATGACCCACAGGCACAAAGCCCACAATGGCGGGCATTCCTGAGCGATATTTGGGAAGGTGACCAGGAGACGATTGAATGCCTGCAAGAGATCTTTGGGTATATCCTGAGTGGTGATACCATGCAACAGAAGTTCTTCAACATCATTGGGCCAAAACGAAGCGGCAAGGGGTCGATCAACCGAGTGTTGGTGGACTTACTTGGCCAACACAATACAGTTGCGCCCCAGTTGGAAGAGCTGACTGAAACGTTTGGGCTACAGAGCTGGATTGGTAAACCGCTGGCTTCGTTCACCGACTGTCGTGCGCCAGATAGGGGACGGTCTGGTGTGGTGAGCCAGTTGTTGCGGATTGTTGGCGGGGACACGGTGACAGTCAACCGCAAGAACCGAGAAGCTTGGAACGGGTATTTGCCAACACGAATTGTGATGTATTCCAACGAGGCATTGCAGTTGACAGAAAACTCTGGCGCACTGACGGGCCGCATGATCGTTTTAAAGATGTCTAAATCGTTTTTTGGCAAAGAGGATACGACCCTAACCACCAAACTGAGATCGGAGCTTCCAGGCATCTTTAATTGGAGTTTGGAAGGGTTGCGGCGCAGGTTGGCACGAGGTGGCCAGTTTTTACAACCTGCCACGGGTAATGAGTACTTGGATTTGATGCAGGAACTTGGTAACCCGATTGGGTCGTTCGTTGAGGATGCCTTGGAGATGGATCCAATGGCCAAGGTGAGCAAGGATGATGTGTTCAGTGCATACAAACACTGGGCGCTCAAGAAGAGTCTACCACCTGGCACGGAACTTGCTTTCAAGCGGCGCTTTTTGGCGGCGGTTCAAGAGCATCATGTGATTGCAGACCTTGAGAGGAATGGAGGGGCTAGACAGCATGTATACAGAGGTGTTAAACTTAACCCCAAAGCACAAAATTTTGTGGATTCTATTAAATCATTTGACGAGGAGATTTTCTGATGGACAGTAAGCTGATGCAGCAAAAGATCGTTGAGCAAGAACGATTGATTGCCCAATTGAAAGAAGAAATTAAAGAACTTCAAAAACGGAACTATGACTTGCAAGAGTTGTTGAAACACAAATGAAAAACAAACGACCACATTCCAAATTAATCAAAGCCTGGGCCAACGGGGCTATTATCCAATTTAGAGACATGAAGACTGGAAAATGGGAAGACTGTTGGGATAATGATCCCTCATGGGACGAAAATTTAGAGTACCGCATCAAGCCAGACACCATCGAGGCAGACGACATGGTGGTGATGTACGCATGGGCCAACCTGCACGACTTGGAGATTGACCTGACCCCCGACCAGCACTCGATGGACAACTTGCGTTTGGTGTTTGATAGGCAGCATGGACACCTGCTCAAAGCCGAGGTGATTAAATGAACAAAATGATCGCAAAATTATATGACCAAGCCTTGGTTATTGAAAACAATGGTGACTATGTTGCAGGTGAATTGGATCCTGCAAAGTTCGCCGAGTTGATTGTTAGGGAATGTATTGATACTGCCTTTCATAGAGGACATCCTGATTTAGAATTTTTGTTGAAACATTTTGGAATTGAACCATGACTGACGAACAAATTATTGAGATGGCTAGACAGGTTGGCATAAAACGGCGCACTGATAATTTTTTCTCAGAATATTGTGACGGTATTTATGATGATGATCTTAAAGCCTTTGCCAAACTGGTAGCACAGCATGAGCGTGAGGCGTGTGCAGAGTTGCGCAAAACTTTGTCAGCCATTCCAAATAGCCATGTTCCACAATTACAACCAGCAGTTGATTCTGCGCTTGATTTTTATGCCGAAAGAATCCGAGCAAGAGGTGAAGCATGAAAAGCATTGAACTTGTATTTGACCGCCTCAGCGTTGATTGGACACCCGAAGAAGACGAAGCCTTTAACGAGGTGGAGAGACAGTCCAACTTGGGTAAGCAGATACTTCAAGAGATCAAGCCCCAGCGTGAATGGGTTGGTCTGACGGATGAGGATGAACTTGATTGGGAAGAAGGTGGCAACTTAAAAGATTTAGTTAAAGCTATAGAAGCCAAACTCAAGCAAAAGAACGGTTATGCCGAGGAGAAGAACACATGACACCATCAGAACAACTGCATCTTGATGCCGCAAGATATGCGACCAACCGAAAGAACGCTTACGTCGAGGCAATGAAAAAAGGCGACGTTCCCCACATGAGCGATGAAGATTTGAACGGAAGGTGGCTTGCTCACTACGAAGGATACCGAGAGGGCTATTGGGTTGCCATTGGCGACACCAAGTTCACAACCGATCCACTCAAGGAGAAGAACACATGACTGATGAAGAAATCCTGAGATACGCCGCTAAAGCTATGGGCTTTGCAGAGCCGCACAGTTACAGACCTAAATCAAACTCGCTGCTTTGGGTTGGCAAAGAATCTGGCGCAGCAATTTGGAGGCCTTTCGATGACGACAAAGAGGCTTTTCAAATAATGGTTGACCTGAACTTGTTTGTCTTTCATGGCTGGACCTATGCGCACGGTGAGGATGTTCCGCTCGCCAACGTGGTAGTGGATAACGCAGAGCAAACCGTGCCGTCAGGGGAGATTAAAGGCGATGACCCAAGAGCTGCTACACGACGCGCCATCTTGAGAGCAGCAGCTTCAATCGGAAAAGCCAAGGAGAAGAACACATGACTAAAAAGAAAACCAAAGAGCCGACATACCACTGTCCTGAATGTGGAAGCGACCAAGTGACGACTGAACATCATCAGATGTTCATGGTCAATACAGGCGAACACTATTGCCACAGCATGAAAACGCAAGATCCAGATTCACCAGCAAACTGTTTAAGCTGCCCTTGGATGGGAGTGAGGAATCAACTTGAGGAGAAGAACACATGACTAAAGACGAAGCCCCAGATTACTTTTTCTGTGAGCGAACATTGATTAACTCGTTGGAAGATACAAACGTAAGTCAAAAAATTGAAGATTCGCATCGTTTTGCATTGGC
>Ga0208743_1000092_pt1 | contig 41848 bp, 56 predicted proteins | sample CryBogCBH04Jul08_FD_184615 | JGI IMG/M metagenome (GOLD analysis project Ga0208743, IMG submission 184615) | Freshwater microbial communities from Crystal Bog, Wisconsin, USA - CBH04Jul08 (SPAdes) (version 2) | ecosystem: Environmental > Aquatic > Freshwater > Lake | place: Crystal Bog...
TGGTACTGCTGGAACCAATGACTACATTGAAATCACAGGCGTTCAGTTGGAGCAAGGCTCAGTTGCAACCCCATTCAGTCGCGCTGGCGGAACACTTCAGGGGGAGTTACAAGCCTGCCAGCGTTATTACTGGCGGTTAAATATTGGCGCTGGCTATTCCAATATGGGCTTTGGGATGGCATCAACTTCAACTGCTGCTTCAATTCAATTACCGTCAAAAGTTACAATGCGAGCAACTCCCCTCATTGATAATTCAGCAACTTCTACAATGCGATTGACAAATGTATCAACAGGTTCCGCTATCTCCGCAATTGTAATGAGTGCTTTCGCTAACCCAGATTTTATTTTGACAGAAATTACTTCATCTGGTTTAACTGCAAATACACCATATTTCTTGCAATCAAATAACTCAGCCGCTTATGTCGGCTTTAGTGCGGAGTTGTAATTATGACTAACAAAATTGAAAATCTTGATGTTTTTTACGAAGCAATGAACCAAACTATTACTTACACAATTATTACCCACGATGACGGTTCGCAAACTAGTATGCCAAAGGCTGACTACGATGCCCAACAGGCGGCACAAGCCACACTCCCATCCAACTTCGTTGGCATAGGAAACGCTCCGGCAGATCCAACGGCGTAACAGTTGCCTGCAAGTTAGACCTGCTACACTTGCCACATGGCAATAGCTATCATTAGCTTTATATGTGGCATTGGGGTGGGGTATGTCCATGGACGATATTGATCTTGTTCCAATGGACGAGATATACCGCCAGCTCAAAAACCGGTATGACTCATCGGGCTTTAGCCCTTATGTCATAAGGACAGACTGGCAGATCATACGCCGGATCGGCGTACATCCTGCATTGGCCAAGCGAGAAGATTTAGAGAAAATTGTGTTGGCTGCTACCAAGCAGTCCACCAAGGCCAACTATGTTTCTCGCTTGCGCTCAATCTATAAACATCTTAATAAACTTGATCTGATCAATGGCAATAATCCATCAATGGATTTACCGGACGTAAAAGCCGGTAGGGGCGTTCCTAAGCCTGTTACCAAGGCTGAGTATGCCAAGTTGCTGGCAGAGGCTCAGCAGCCCTATAGGGACTGGTTTATCCTAGGCGGAATGGCAGGCCTGCGGGCCATGGAAGCAGCCAAAATTCGTGGCGCTGATCTTGTCGATACAGATGAAGGCCCAATGCTGAACGTCATAGGCAAAGGCAATACCGATCTTGTTATACCCATCAGCCCTGTAGTGGCTGACATGATTAAATCACATAACACTTTGGACAGGCTTTGGCAGATTGACCCCAATGGCTTTTCTAAAAAAGCGGCCAATGAGATGCGTCGCATCCTTGGCCCAGAGGCTAAGCATTTCCATAGCTTGAGGCATTACTTTGCCACCACAATGCTTGAAAAAAGCGGTGGCGATTTGATCGCCGTTAAAGAACTTATGCGACATTCAAGTGTCGCAACCACGCAGGTATATACACAATTGGCTCACGGGCGTACAAGAACGTTGGTGAACCTCTTAACATAAGGAGTAGATGTGACATACAACGGTATTAAGCATATTGCTGAACGTCCAGTTGATCCAGTAGGTCAGCCAAATACCGTTGGTAACACGTTTGTTAATACTTCAAATACCTATGATTGCGCCATTGGTGGCTTGCCATTCTTCTTTGCGGTCAACGATAAGTACCCTTACAAGCGCGAAACTGCGCAGTATCGCAAGCAGCAGATCGATCAACAGAAAGAACCGGGCGAGCAAACCCTTACAGGATGGTGGCTACGCTCCCAGTCCTCATTCCATTATGGAGCTGGTATTCGCTATGAAGAGCCAGTGGAAGGTGACACTGTCAGCCTTCGCTTTAACAAGTCTGCTGGTGTTGAAGTATTTAACCTTGGCCGCGTGGATCTGCTTCCCGATACAGAATTGCTTTACTCCTCATCAAGCAATGGCTTGATTGTCAAGGGTGGCAATGATGGCACCAATGATTTTGCCCTTATTGCCGATGGCACAACCTTGACCAAGAAGGTTCAAGGTGGTTCTAACATTACTGTCACATGGGGCGGATCGACAACGATCCTTGACATAGCAGTAGATGGCAGCAACTATTATGTAGCCACAGCAACCAACATCTATAAAGGCCCATTGACCCTGTCAACCAGCGGCACATCGGTATTTACTATTCCGACAACCAACACGGGAACCGTTACCAAGGTCAAAATGGCTTGGGTCAAGCAGCGCTTGATCGCTGGCATTAACAACTACCTTTTTGAGATTACCCCTATTGTCAGCTTCAATGTCAGCGCCACTATCCTTGGCGCATACACAGCCAACAACAATAGTTATACAGCCAACGTGGCAGAGTTGACTACCTCTGCACCGCACAACCTTACCATTGGTTCTCTTGTTACCGTAGCCTCAGTAGGCTCACCATACAACGGCACATGGCAAGTCATCGACGTTCGCGACAACACTCACGTAGCGCTTAACATCCAGAACGCTAACGTGGCATTTAACCCTTCTGCCACTGGCACAATTACCCTTGCCAATAACAACTCAACGCCGATCTATGCTCACTCAAATGCAGCATGGGTGTGGACTGGCATTTGTGAAGGCCCAAATGCAATCTATGTATCCGGCTATTGCTCAGACTCATCCAGCGTGTATCGTCTTTCCCTTGATACAACTGGCGCAGTGCCACTGCTTAACAAGGCACTAACTGCTGCCGATATGCCAAAGGGTGAGATTATTCTTGCCCTTGGTGCATACGTTGGCAAGTATATGGTCTTCGGTACCAACAAAGGTATCCGTCTAGGCACCATCGATACATCAGGCTTTGTATCTTCTGGTTATGTAACCTACGGCCCATTCACTTTGGTGACGCAGGGTTACAACCCTGCTATTGGTAATTACCTTTCCCCATCGGGAACCGATGGTTACGTCTATGACATAGCTTTCAATGACCGCTATGCCTATTGCACCATTACCAATTACATCGACAATGGTGACGGCACATACTCATCTGGCTTAATCAAAATCGACATTGGCAAGGAAATTGCAACTAACCAAGTTGCCTATGCAAGCAACCTTCGCCCACCATTGGTCAGCGGTGTACGCTCAACTGCCACCACAACAAGCGTTGCGGTCTATGGCAAGACTAGCCGTTTGATGTTTGCCATCAACGGCCAAGGCGTGTACATCCAGACAGATCCAAAGAACAGCAACTCTACCGGTGCGTTTTGCTCTAGCGGTTATATTCAAACTGGCCAGATCCGTTACCTCACGCTTGAGGATAAGCACTTCAAGTTAATCAAAGCTCGCGTTACTGCACCGGTAACTGGCAACATTAAAATATCTACAGTCGATCCATCGTTAAATGTTAATGATCTTATTACTATTACGCCTGACTTTGATGTAACTCAAGACATTGCAACTGGCGTAAACATTCCTCTTGAATCGCTTGCTTTTAAGTTCACTCTTTACCCAACGAGCGATGGGCTATTTTCAACAACCTTTAATGGTTACCAACTTAAATCCCTTCCAGCAGTTGCTCGTGAACGCGAGATTGGCATACCGGTTTTGATCTTTGACTTTGACAAAGATCGTTACAACATGGTTACTGGCTATGAAGGCTACGCCAAGGAGCGTATCTCGGCTCTTGAAACGGTTGAGTCAAATGGTGACGTTATTATTCTTCAAGACTTTACCACCGGTGAGCAGGTTCAAGGCGTAATTGAATCTCTTTCCTTTGTTCGTATGTCCCCACCAGATAAGCGCTTCTCCGGTTTTGGTGGCGTTTGCATGGTTCAGTTCCGTACCGTCAACGCATAAGGGTAGCCATGACTAGCACTGACATAACAACCATCGCGTATAACGCTGTCTTCACCATTGGAGCTACAGGTACCGGCATTTGGTACGTGTTCAAGCACGGCGTTCAGAATGTCTTACGACAAGAGTTTCAGGATATACGCGACATTAAACATGAGGTAACTCCCAATACTGGCAGTTCCCTCAATGATGCTATTCGCAAGCAGGTTATCCCAATGGTCGAAACATTGGTAGAGCGCCAGCAAGATATAGCGGTTGAGGTAGGCATACTTGGCGGCAAGTTTGAACAACACATTAGGGAGCACAATGCTTAACCCTTGGAAGAAGAAGTACATCCATGAAGCTACTGGCGATGTTCTTACATTTAGCGAGCAAGTATCGTGGACTATCCAAGGCGTTATCCGCAACTGGTGGTTCGTGTTCCTTTGGACTGGCTTAAGCGCTGCATGGTGGATCAAGCCCCATTGGTTCAAAGATACTGGCTCATATATTCATTGGCAGTTACTAGCCTCATGGCTAGCAGTAACCGTTGAGTTGATCATCGGTATTGCCATGATCGGCCAGACCAAGCGCGATGCTCAGATCATTCGCCACATTCTTAAACTCGAAAAACGAGAGATGGATTTGATTGAGGAAATACATGAGGACCTATGATCCAAGAATTGGCGATTACGGGTGTGTCAAAACTCATGGATTTTTTGGTTGGCTTATTCGTCTTGGTACGTTTTCTCGGTGGAACCATAGCGTTATCTATGTTGGCAACGGGGAAGTGGTTAGTGCAGATCCGACTGGCGTAAAGATCAACAAGGTCACTGACTATGACCATGTCGCTTGGAACCAGCACGAAGAGTTAGATGACGCACAGCGTCTATCCATTGTCGATTATGCAAGAGCTGCCGTTGGCGCTCCTTATAGTTTCTTTACTATTTTTGACATTGCCCTGCGTATTCTTGGGCTAAAGATCATCGCCAATACTCGCTTTGCCAAATGGCTATCCCAACGTGAAGGTTATATCTGTTCTGAGTTGGTATCTGAGTGCTACAACAAAAGCGGATTAGCCCTTGCCAAAGAAGACTGGATCTGCACACCCGGCGATCTAGCAGAGAGATTGATATGGCAATAATTCAAGCAAAAAATTACACACCCGGCTATGGCAAACGTGAGCCGATCCGACTCATAGTTTTGCACAGCGCAGAGAACCAGCAGTTGCCGGGTCAGGCTGCACACCTTGCCCAGTGGTTTGCCGGCCCTACCGCACCGCAAGCATCTGCCCACTACATGGTAGATAACGCGGCAGTTGCCCAGTCAGTAGCCGATGAGGATATTGCGTGGCATTGTGACGTGTGGGAGCGCAACCTAGAATCTATTGGCATTGAGTTGACTGGTCAGGCTAAATTTACCCCAGCCCAGTGGGCCAACCCTTACTCCCAGATGGTCTTAAAACAGGCTACAAGCCTCTGTAAGACCCTTATGGCTAAGTATTTGATACCCAACACACACTTGACCGCTGCGCAGATCCTAGACGGAAAAACCAAAGGTTTTTGTACCCACGCCGACATTACCGCTGCCCACAAAGTAGATGGCGGACACACCGACCCGGGTGTTAATTTCCCTATGGTACAATTTTTGAACGGCCTAACGGCTTAGTTCTAAGGAGATACTATGAAGATAAGCAAAGCGCTTGTTGAGCATTACATTATCAGCGTTGGCGTAGCAGCAGTTGCTATCTGGCAGACTGGTAACCATCACCTAAAGCATGTTGCATGGGCTGCACTTATTGCAGTCTTTGGACCAGTTGCTTCTGCAACCTATAACCACTTCAAGGCACAGGCTGCCGCAACTAAGTAAAACTTAATAAGATTAAAGACCCCCGCTTCGGCGGGGGTTTATTTTTTTTGCCATTTTCCGTTGGCTCGCTATCGGCGCAGCCGCTCGCACCTTGGGGGCGCTTTGCGCCCAGTTAACTCGCTCCCATGCTTACGCTCGTAGTCTAACCATCGGAAAATTTTTTTGTCAAATCGAAAGCCACTGGCGTGTCTTTCTCAGCCATTGGCGGAATGTCATCGGCCAGTGATAGTCTTCGCCCATGACAACAGTTAATCACAGATCATTTTCATCCTTCACGTCATGGTTGCGATGTGGTAAAGCATGGCAACTAGAACGCGGCCTGCAAGTGCAGTCCGCACCGGCATGGTGGTTCGTAGGCGGATCATCATTCCATACAGCAGTTGAACGTTATCTCTTGGAAACATTTGAGAATGACAAATCCAAAGCCAACTAAGAGCTTGGTCGCCATTCACGGCGAGAAGAGCGATTACACATCTCTTGGTCCCATCCGGGTTTGCCCTTGTGGGTCTGAGTTTTTCCATCTCAAAGTAAAATTTGAAGATGACAACACGATTGGTTTATACCTGCTGGACATGCAGTGTGTGCTATGTTCCAGCCTTGCACAAGCACCAACACCGGAACGGGGAGCAGAATGAATCACATAGTTCACAAGCATCCTAATCCTTTCAAGCGTTTCATCGGAAACGTTGCCGACAGGATTGGTAGCAAGTTTATGAATGTAGCAATCAAATGGGCAGACTCAATTGAGTATGACGCAGACTTTTGGGAAGATGACGAGTGCTAAATGGGAACTAAACGAGCAAAGATAATTACTAAGACAGCGTTCGAGAAGGCGTTTGTCGAAGCTGAACTTCTTATGCGCAAAGCGCTAGGAGATATGATCGAGAAAGAGATTAGGCTTGAAACTAATCCTGCCACTATCGTAGGATTAAAGAAGGCTCAAGCGATCATCATTGGAACCAAAGTTGAATCTTAAAGAGATTTGGGACCGCGCCTTCTTAGAAGAGATTGGCGCTATCGAGCATCGCACGAAGACCAACCCAGTTGACTGGCGGCGTGGTGGTCGTGCAACCAAAGAATATCCCGACAAGGAAGACAAAGCGTGGTGGGATGCAAATGGTTTTAAGATGTTTGAGGACTTTGTTCTTGCGTTTAAGAACAACGGTTGGAAGGTGTGGACAGCACCGGATGGTAAGCCCGGCATTGAACTTCCATTTGAAGTGATGTTTGGCGATGTGCCGATCAAAGGTTTTGCCGATCTAGTCTTTGAGAATGTTGATGGCTCACTTACTGTTGTCGATCTAAAGACCGGTAAATCCACACCAGACTCAGCGATGCAGCTGGGGGTGTACGCATCCTGCATTGAGATGATCTATGGCATACGCCCACAGTACGGCGCGTACTACTCAGCTCGTACTGCCACGCTTGAACCAAGCGAGGGCATGGAGCGTTGGTCTATACCGGTTCTTACAGAACTTTTTTCTCAGTTTGAACGCGGATTACAGGCCGAAATTTTTTTACCCAATATCGGCATGTCGTGTTCGACATGTGGAGTAAGGGACTATTGTTTCGCCGTTGGCGGAGAACTTTCATACAGCGTTGACCCACTAGCAATAATCAAATAAAGGAGAAAGAAATGGCAGCAAACGAAAGCACAAAGCTCCAAGTCAATTTTAAATTGGCTGACGGAACTTTAATTAATCTATACGCAGACAGCGCGGCTGAACTTGAAGGTCAGTTGCAGTCAATCAGTGACATGGCTCAGTTGATCTTGGCCACTGGCTCTGACTTTACTAACAAAGGCAACATCGCTTACGCGGTTAAGTCACTTGGCGCAACTGTGATCGATGAGCCAGTATGGGCTACATCAGGTCCAGCACCACAAGCTCATCCACAACATCAGCCAAATGTTCAAGTGCCATCTGGATCTGAGCATGCTTGTAAGCATGGACCAATGAAACTTAAGCAAGGAGTTAGCGAAAAGACAGGTAAGCCTTGGAGCGGATACTTCTGTACCGCGCCAAAGGATCAAGCCTGTGACGTTAAGTGGAACCGATAAGTATTAACTGATGCTATCGCTGTCACAAGCAGCGGCTAAGTCAGCAAATGATCACGCTATCCTTCCGGATCTATTCCAAGTCCTACAGGATGAGGGAATTAGATTTAGACGTGGTCAACTAACGATGATTGCCGGCGCACCCAACGCCGGCAAATCATTATTAGCATTGCACTTTGCCGTTCACATGAAAGTACCAACGCTCTATATCAGCGCTGATACTGATGCTTACACGACTGCGATTCGAGCTGCCGCAATGGTTAGCGGACATAAGGTGGCCAGCGTTGAAGAGGCGTTTGCTACCGAAACAGGCGTAGAGTTTTACCAGAGTGAGTTAGATTCAATTACTCACTTGCGGTTTGACTTTGCTCCATCCCCTACTCTTGATGAAATTGATCTATCCATTCAAGCCTATGCCGAAGCATACGGAGAGTATCCTCATCTTCTAATCGTGGACAATGCAATGAACGTTGTATCGATGCACGAAAACGAATGGTCAGGGTTACGCGAAATTGCCAAGGCTATGCACCACATGGCTAGAGAAACAGAAGCTGCGGTATTCCTGCTGCACCACACCAGTGAAGGTGAAGGCCAGCCGGATATGCCACCGAGTCGCAAGTCCATCCAAGGCAAGATCAGTCAATTGCCTGAAATGATTGTTACAGTTGCTTTACTTCCCGACACTGGCGAGTTTCGAATTGCAGCGGTGAAGAACCGCTTTGCAAAAAATAGTGCTAGTGGTAGGCAATATGTATCTTTATGGGCAGACGCATCGCGTATGTCCATCTGGAACTATCGTCAAACCACCCAGCACAATTGGAGCTATGAGTGAAAGATTACCTGTGGGACAAGCGCAATTGGGAACAAGCAAAGGAGCCAACCCCGGAGATGTATGACTTAGCGCGTCGCTACCTTATTCGCTATAACGCACAGGACTTGTTTGGTATGCTGGGCCTATGACAAACGCAAACAAGCGCAAAGGCACTCAGTTTGAAACAGATGTTCTTGGGTGGTTCAGGGGAAGACTACCCAAGGCAATGACAGAAAGGCTTGCTCTCGCCGGGGCCAACGACGAAGGCGATCTTGTTCTTATGGTTGCGGGCAAGCCTTATGTTTTTGAACTGAAAGCAACTGCGCGGTTAAACTTGCCAGAGTTTTGGCGGCAAGCAACTGTCGAAGCGCAGAACTACGCAAGGGCGCGTGGGCTAGATGAGGTTCCACCTTCATACGTTATTGTCAAGCGACGCAACGCAAGCATTGAAGATGCTTGGGTGATTCAAACATTAGACCAGTGGGCTAACATCCATGATGATCCACAAGCCTGATCTTGGAGCAGTCTTAGAAGCGTATGGCTTGACCATACAAGATCGTTACGGCTGGGTACCATGCAAGTGTGTAGTGCATGATGACAGCCACGCAAGTGCTGCATATAACTTAGAGCGACAGCAATACAATTGTTTAGTCTGCCAATTACTTGGTGACGTATATGACGTTGTAGCTCGTAAGGAAAACTTGAAGGAGTTTATTGATGTTAAACGCAGAGCAGAAAGCCTTGCTAACGGAAGCAGCCGAAAGGTACGCGCAGCACATAGACCCGCTGGCTCAGTCCTACCTACAGGGCCGAGGCATAAGCCCGGAAGTGGCAAGTTTATTCCTTCTTGGAAGCGTAGTCGATCCTAGTGTTGGCCATGAGCATGCTGTGGGGATGTTGTCTATTCCTTACATCACTCCTAGTGGTGTGGTTGGAATTAAATTCCGAAGACTAGATAACGGAACGCCTAAGTACCTATGGCCTACAGGGCAGAAGATTGGGTTATTTAATGTTCAAGATTTACATAAATCCTCAGACACAATTGCGATCTGCGAGGGTGAGATTGACACGATTGTTCTTAGCGGTTGTGTTGGTATTCCTGCTGTTGGCGTTGCTGGCGTTAGCCAGTGGAAAGCCCACTTTCCGAAACTTTTTGAACCGTACACAAAAATCTTGATCTTTGCCGATAACGATATAAAAGAGGATGGTCGCAACCCCGGCCAAGAGCTAGCCAAACGGATCAAGGAAGACTTGCCATCGGCCATTATCGTTGGCCTTCCCGGTAACCAAGACGTGAATGATCTATACTTGGCCTATGGTAAAGACTGGTTTGATGAGAGGCTAGCAGCATGACAACTATATGCGCCATCGAAGGGCCGGATTGGGTAGTCATTGGCGCAGATACTATGTCCTCTACTGAGGACGGTTTTCAGATCACCATTCCCAACGGAAAAATTTTTAGAAATAGTAATATCGTCTTTGCCGGTGCCGGCGCTGTGCGCGGCATAAACATCCTTGAGCATGATTTTGTGCCACCGCAGATCACGGTCAAAGACATGGACAAGTACATCACTAGACAGCTCATCCCAGCCATGCGCAGAACTTTTATCGAGGCTGGCTACGAGCTTGTTAAGTCCGAGTCAAGCGTAGAGAACGATAACGTCTGGATCGTGGTAGTTAAAGGCAAGGTCTATCGGATCGACGCTGACTACTCATGGGAGCGCACTACCGACAACCTTTATGTTGCCGGCAGTGGAGAGCGCTTTGCCCTTGGAGCGATGGCAGCCCTTGCCAATGGCGCGCTTGTCGATGACCACGTTAAGGCTCGCAAGATCGTCACCAAGGCGTTGCAGATCGCCAGCAAATATGACTCTGGAACAGGCGGTAAACTCAATGTCAATTTCGTACAGGAGAGCAAATGAGCGGTTCCTATAACCCACATTTCATAGGCGGCCCATACGATGGTGGCCGGGTATCGCTAGCCTTCTGGGTGTTAGACACAATTGAAGCGCCATTTGACTATAATGACGAATTTATAACGTATGTCTGTTATGATATAGATCCTGAAACAAAAAATTATATTTACAAGGGACAGCGCAACGTACCGAAGGGTAGGCCAAATGACCGAGAAGCTACAGGTGACGAATGAGCCAAGCGACTTTACCGTCAGTATGTGGGAAGTGTTCGACGGCGCAGGTAACCTCTTGCTCAAAAAGCACCACGATTACGGACCAAAGAACATTTCACTTTCACCGGGCGGTCCGCTTAACGGCCTACGGGTGCGCATGTGGGACAAAATGGCGCGTATCAATCATCTCATCGACAGCGGTGCCACGCCAGAAAACGAATCTCTTAGAGATAGTTTTTTAGATTTGCTCAACTATAGCGCCATTGCAATGATGGTACTGGATGGTAACTGGCCCGCAGAATGAAAACTATTGTTGTCGTTTCAGACCTTCAAGCCCCCTATCATGATGTGGGAGCGACAACCGCGTTAGCGGCATTTATCAAAGCGTATAAGCCAGACGAGGTGGTGAGCGTAGGAGATGAAATTGACTTTCCGCAGATCAGTCGTTGGGAGCAAGGCGGACCCGGCGAATGGAAATACGACATTGCAAAGCACCGAGATATTACTGTACGACTACTTGAATCTCTTAAAATCAGACATATCTCAAGGTCTAATCACAGTGACCGGCTGTACAATAAACTTCGAAACAATGCACCGGGGTTACTTGGTTTGCCTGAACTTGAGATTGAAAAGTTCCTCAAGCTGGATCAACTCGGAATTACGTATCACCATAGACCCTACGAGCTTGCACCAAATTGGATACTTGTTCATGGTGACGAAGGAAACGTTCAACCAACTGCTGGATCAACTGCTCTTGGACTTGCAAAGCGGGCTGGCGCAAGCGTCGTTTGCGGACATACGCACAGGATGGGTTTAACCCATTGGACGCAGTCATGGGGAACCAAATCTAAGACAGTGTGGGGCCTAGAGGTTGGCCATCTGATGAACCTCAAACATGCTCGCTATATCAAGGCTGGGCTGTTCACTTGGCAGCAAGGTTTTGCGATCCTCTACGTTGATGGCAAGACCGTTACGCCGCATCTGGTGCCTATCATCGACAAGTCATTTACTGTGGATGGTAAAACATGGCGGTGGTAAAAGTTGGCCTAAGCGTTGGGGATGTAACTTACGCCACTATTGAAGCAGTGGAGCGTTACAACTTTAATCGATCTAATGGCAGCAAAATTACTACTGCCGCCAAGTCGTGGCCAGAGGCAATAGCTCGCGACATTCTTGGCGTGTGCGCTGAGATTGCAGTTGCTCGTTGGTTAAATAAGTTTCCCATTACGCTTTTTGCTGATCGCAAAGAAGGTGACGTGGGCGAATATGAAGTTCGATCAACCGCTTACAGCTATGGCAAGTTGTTGCTTCAACCGGGCGATAATTTAGATCGCAAGTATTTTCTTGTTACTGTTGACGATCATTATCAAGCCCTCATTATGGGCTGGCTGTGGGGCCATGAAGGCTTGCAAGACACATATTGGGATACTTCTATGCCGGTTCCGTGTTATGCAGTTAAGCAACAACACCTTCGCGACCCAGAGGATTTAGATTGATTTGGCTAGATGAAGCGCAAGAGATTGCCCACACCGTTGCAAGGCAAGTCCATAAGCGATACAACACGTACTTTGAGATTGATGACGTTAGGCAGGAATGTCTTGTCTGGGTCTTGCGCCGGCAAGACAAGGTCAAAGAATGGCTTGACCACGATAAAGGTTCTGAAGATTACAAGTCTGGCGTTAACCTTCTGGCCAAGACTTTGCAACGCCATGCGGATAAGTATTGCCGACGCGCTAAGGCGCAAGCGGTAGGGTACGAGATACGCGATGAAATTTTTTACTCTGCTGAGGTGCTTGAGCAGATCCTGCCATTCATTTGGAGTGAAGTAGTGCCTACGCACAACCCATCTGGTGAGCGCGTGTCCGGTGGTGGAGCGCCAGCAGAGGGCGGCAACTACATCATCTCGGTATTCGACGTGCGCAAGGCTAAGAACAAGCTCGAACCGGATGATCAGATAATCTTGCAAGCAAAGTATTACGAGCAGCAGACCTACGATGACGTGGCTACTGCGCTAGGAATATCTAAATCTTCCGCTGAGCGTAAGGTGAAAGGCGCTATGCGCCGCTTGATCAAAGAGCTTGGTGGCCCAGACCCTTGGATCAGAAAGCAAAAAAATGACTAAAAAATACATACATGATGCTGATTGCTACACCGAAATACGCAGAGTCGAAGGCAAGAGTTACATGGAATTGATCTGGAACTGCGTCGATAAATGTCCGATTGGGGGAGAACATGGCACATTATGATTACCGCTGCCAAGTATGCAATATAGAAAATACCGTTGAGCGATCCATGTTTGAGGAAGGCCCGGATCCTATCTGCTGTGGCATGTCTATGCGCCGGATCTTTGGCTCACCACCAGTAAAATTTAATGGCAGTGGCTTTTACACAACCGACAACCGAAAGAGGTAACAATGAGAACACTTACATTCGTTAATGAGTCTAAGATCCTTAACCAGCAGGATTTTAATAGCATCCAATCTGCTCTGAGCATTTTCGTGGATCAAGTATCCAACGCTTGGAACCTAGAAACTACAACGGTTGGGCAGTCACCTACTCGCTCACCCAATGGCTGGAATGTCTGCATCGTGGACAAGTTTCCTAACCCAACTATCGGCGCGTATGGCTACCATGAGGTACTCAATGGCCAGCCTATTGCCTACATCCGAGCAGACTCGTTTGCCACTGCACCGCTAGGCAAATTCCGCAAGGGCTTGTCGTTCAAGGGCAAGGTCATCTCAAAGGATCGTTACCAAGAAGGTACAGCTCTTGTCGTATTCCATGAAGTAATCGAAATGCTTGTTGATCCTCAGATTATGAACCTATCTGATCCGGATAGTAAGGGTCGGCGCTGGCTACTTGAACCAGCAGATCATGTGCGTGGTGCCATGTATAAGATCACCGCAAAAGATGGGCGCGATGTAATCGCACCAGATTGGACGCTACCAGCGTTCTACAAGTTAGATGCAAAGGCTCCATACTCGTATCTTAATTCAGTAACTACGCCATTCACGCTTACGCCTACTGGCTATGGCTATTACAAGGACGCTCAGGGCTTACACAAGCTCTAAATGACAAAACCCCGCGGACAGGAATACGCGGGGCTTGTCGATCTACTGCGCGGACGGATCGCGCACTGTGGCAATTATACCATAACAATCGTCACCGACATGTCCGATATGTTTGCCATAGTCTTTTCTTAAGTTGTTAACTGTGTTGTATGGGCCGACAGCAATGGCCATTTTAAGGCTTGGATAGACCGCTACGGCCATATACTGATCGCGCTTGGCAGTTAGTTCCTCTACCAATTCCCAGACCTTCTTAGCCATCTCTTCGCTCGATTCTGCTTCTTCTTCGAGCAGGGCAGCCATCTTCTTTATCTCGCTAGGCTTAGCCTTCATATAAGGCTCTTTCAAGAACCTTAAAAGTTTCACAAGGTCCGGGGCCTTGATCGCAGACGGCGCAAAGCCATCCATAATCTGGATCTTCTTTATGCTGATGTAGCTCAAGTAGTGAGCGCAATGCTTTCCAAGCGTTACGTTGATCGATAGTGTTTTCGTAAAATTCTGGTTTGGTGTAATGGACAAGGTTAGCCCAATACTTTGCTTGCTCTTTAACCTTCTTAAGTAATTGCTCGTAAATCATTTGATTCTTGCCATCCATTCTTTGCATGCATCTACGTTTTCTCGCAATGTGAGATAACCGTAAATCTGTCGGTTGTCTAGGTACTGCTGGATCCCAAGGTTGCGTAGGTTACGAGAGAAGATCACATACTCATAATCCTCTGTGCCATCTTGGTAGAGAACCTTATCTAGCACTTCATTGCGCACTAGATAGGTGCAATGGACTACATCCACCGGCAATATGCCGCGTGTAACGCCATTAAGGATAGCAAAGTATTCTTCGCTGTCTTGATAGTAGCCATTAGGCGTACATGGGTGATGGAAGTTGCTGTATCCGAGCTGCTCGCTATCTGCACTACGCAAGATGGGCGCGACTACTCCCCGGCCAGTTTCCACCAAGGTACGCAGCGTGGTTGGGAGAATGTAGTTGTCCACGTCGCAGACAAAGTAATGGCAATTCCAAAACTTAGCCATGGCGATACCTTCTTCGCGCAAGCGACCAAGAACCGAGAAGCGTTCTGCGTTCCATTCATGGATCCCAAATCTCTGCACTTGCTCCTCAACGTCGCTATCGTCAACTTCAATGTGCCGCCAATCGTAGGCCCATGAGTCATCATCTTGACGCTCGTAGAGCGTTTCCTGATCGCTTACCCATTGCCGAATAATGCGCCCAGTATCGTCGTTATTATTATTGGTGCGAAAATAAAGCATGACCTTGTCGCGTGGGTAATCGAGCTTGTCGAGATTCTGCTCGAGCCAGTAGGGCAAAGTCTTCTCTTTATCCTTAGCCAATATATGTATCAATACAATCGGCAATTCCCAATCTTGCATCAGTACCACCCTTTCCGCTTCTCATGGCGCAAGGCCATGCAACTATTGTTTTTCCAATGAAGTTTGATATAAAGCAAACCCCATCGTATCTGAGTCTGATAATTCTTGCGCCAATCGGTGCCGAATTGATCCATCTTGCTAGCCGGTAAAGCTTGAGGAATACCATAAGCGCGGCCTTGTGTGGTCTTATCGCCTACGGCGTTGACTCGCCAATTGCTTTCCATGGTCCACAGCTGATCAAGGCAACGCCATTGCTCGACGTTACCGCCTTGTTGCATGTAGAGAGCCTTGGCGTAATCTTTGGGAGATGCTACGCGCTCTGCTGCAAGTCCGGGTCTGTCTGTTGTGTAAAGCGCACAGGCGGCAACCAGAAAAGCATAGGTGGTGGCGTGTAGCCAGCGGTTGGTTCTGGGATAGGTGGGCATGGTAATCCTCTCTTTAACATCTCTTTACGCAAATTGGTGTGAAATGGAATGGCAAGATCGGTTTTCCTGCCATCGAGCTTTAAGCGTTCATAGCCAAAGGTGCCGCCAAATATGCCATGCATCTCTTGATTATCGACGGCAAATTGCAGACACTTCTGCTGAATAGGGCATGACTTGCACATGGTAAGAGCGATAGCGGTCTTGCCTATCATCTCTTGGCCTTGCTCGGTGTTAAATGCGTTACCGCGCATAAGCACTGGGAAGAATATCTCTGGGTCCGTTTCAGTACATGCCGGTTGCTGATCTACGTCGAAATACATTACTTGTCGCTCGCTTCTTTGATCATGTTGCGTAGTACGCGCAGATCGTGATTCTCGAGCCTACCGAGAGCAATATTTCGGTCTTCTAAGTCGGTGACGAATTTTAAAATCTCTTCGACAGCTCTATTCCATCCAAGACCAAAGCCTTCTGAATGTGCAAAGTCAATTTCATCGCTGGTTACAACCGCCTTGGGTGCCGGTAATGTGCCACCGGTAATGCCATCAATCACGCGGCTAATATGCGCGTTTAATTCTTCATGTAAATTGCTCATGTATTTTTCCTGTCTGATAGTAGTTTGGTCGCTGATCTACGTCGGCAAGGCCGACGCTCCCCCACCGCCTTGGGTGGCGGTAAAGTGAGGATAGAGAAGTGGCCGGGGAAAGTCAACATCCCCGGCCTAGTGTCTGGCGATGGCGAGCTAGTAGCCGCCGGCACACTCTCGCCGCGTGTGCTGTAGCCTTAGCCGCTTAGCGTCGCGAAGAGTAGGGGTATAGATGACCCACCGGCAGGATCCGGATCCGCACGTGGTGATCCATTCCCCACCGGTAAAGTCGTAGCTGTAGCAGGATCTGGCTATATTCTCACGATCCTTTCCCCGCGTTTATTCATGCACGATTCACACAACCATTGCAAGCCGCCACGATTCGGCCAGAATAGCTCGTGATCGTAATACATAACCCGGCACGAGCTGCACGGGCTAAGAGTGTTACTAGGCTCGCTGTAGCTCATGCTGCTCTCCTAGCGTAAAGGCCTAAGCCGCCGCGTTCCCGGATCGTTTCCCGTGCTATCTTGCGAGCTTGCGCGAGCGTGTAGCCGATAAAGCGATGCGAGCCGGCATAGTTGTCCCCTACATAAGCGGACAAGGTAAAGCCATCGACTAGATGGCGTTCAACATAAAAAGTGATCTTCTTCATGTTAGATCCATTCCTGCTTGAGAGTGTATCCTGCATCCGCGCTAGGCATAGTGGCAGCGAATAACACGCGAGAGAGCGTGTACACAGTGTGAAAGCCCATATCCATGCCGCAACCGCCGACACGTAACACGCGAGAGCCATTTTTCTCGACTAGCGGCCATTCGAGAGCATGAGCTGCATAGTAGGTGATGTTCACTAGGCGATTATCTTTTACTACGTATAGGCTCATCGTCCGACTCATGCCGCTAGGCGCGACACTTCTCACCATGGTGTAAATAGTATCCCCGGCGCTAAGCATGGCCGACAAGCGCTCGCGTGAGTGTTCGCGCTCGTTGATCTTTTCCTGCCGGGTGAGTGTTGCTGTATTCATAATCTAGTTTCCTGTCTAGTTAGGTTTAATTCTGGCCTAGTGGCCAGATAGCAGACCCGGGGAATGATCCCCGGATCCACTATCCGGCAACTATGCGACGCGCATCGGCATAAGTAAGAGCTGCCAGATAATATCCCCGGCGCGTGTTTCACATAATAGCGGCTTACGTGATCCGCTTGTCCGGATGATGAGCGGCACGCTCTTATCAATTCCCGGCACCTTGGCAAGATCGGCAAGGAAAGCCGGGTTAACGCCTATTTCATCGCTAGGCTCGAAAGTGGTAGGAATAAGGTGCTCATAAGCCGGAAAATCACCTTGCCATGAAAGAAAAGATACATTTCCATCCATGGTGCTTACTGTAATCTTGTCGCTTTCCATGTAAAAGGTTACGCGCGGATTAATCGCGCGCTTGCTAACTAGTGGCTTGATGAGATTCTTAATCTTAGCAAGATCCTCACGCAAGATCAGGATCTTAAAATCATCGATCTTTAGAGTGTTATCTAGATCAATAGTCGCGTGAGATACCTTGCCGATAAATAACCTGTAACGATCTGTAGCCGCTGCCACTATCTGGCCATCATGGCTTGATAGCTCGACGCATGTTAAAAGCGGCAAGGCCTTATCTTTACCGGCAGCGATGAGCGCGCCGGATAGTAGGTCATCGAGCAAGGTGGCGTTCATGGTGAAGCTAGTTGTTGCTGTAGTTGTTGCTGTATTCATGTTCATAGTTTCCTGTCTATGTAAAGAGCCGCCCTAGTTAGCCGCTCACTACCTAGCATAGCGCGAGCTATGCCAGATAGAAAGCATCTAATTGGATCCAAAATAACATGTTATTGAGTCGTGAAAGCACCATGAACCGCCGCCCATGTAGTTCACATGATCGACAAGGAATAGCAAGCCGGCCATCAATAGCCCGGCACCGATGAAAGCGACGATATATCCGCGGCGTGTAATTTTCATCATTCACCGGCCTTGTTTTCGATTAATTGGTCAACGATGCGGCCTAGATTCTTGCAACAATGACAGCCGCAATTCTGCACCCACTTCTGAATATCTGATAATTTAGCCATGATAGTTTCCTGTCTATGATGCGCGCCGGCGGCACGTTGAGAGAATTAAACCATGGCCGGATCATGGCTAGTCAAGCCAATTTGGCCAGAATTTCGAGATGTTACCTAATTGTTATAATCGGCCATTAGCCGATCTTTCCCCGGATCTTTCGCCAGATAGCCGGGTTAACAGCTCTCACCGGGCCATCATCGCCGGATCACCGGATCAATTCTTGCCGCCGGATCTGGCCGGGTTATGGCCGCTTGATGGTCAGATAGGGCTGCATAGGGCTAGATAGACAGTCCCCCCACAACCCCACCAACTCTCACCAATTCCCCGAATATCGACAATTAATCCAAGAATACTTCACAAGAACAAAGAATAAAGAATCAGTCTCGCCCCGAATATCGTGTCGCCTTGGTGCTTACTTCGACAAACTACTTGCAAGTAACTTGAATAAATACTGAGAACAACTTGAGCATCGACCGGGGGAGTTTTTAACAAAGGGGTTATTAGTTATTACTATCACCCCAATGATTTTTTCTAAATAAATGGAGGCAGCTACAAAAATTCTTTTTTATGAAGTAGGCGTAAAATAATGACTTTATGTATTGTGACTAAGATCACACACCTCAAGGCGGGACAAAAGGCAAATTTCCCACCTTATACAATATAGAGGGGTTTGTGAGGCGCAGTGGCAAACCCCGACAGTACGGACGCTTCCAGCGTCCTTCCGATGGCCGAAGGTTCTACCGAAGGCCAGCGCTCCGGGCGTAGCCCTTCGCTTTAAGGGTTGGCGGCGTTACACGCCACCCATAGGTTATTTCCCAATGGGAACCATAGGCACCGCCCCAAGGGCGGCGCAGAATTTAAGGTGGGTGAATTGTATGGCTAAGCCATCGGCTAATAAATACAAGATCGCACCAGATAGCAAAGTGCCTGCTCCGCAGGCCAAGCAAACGATCTTAGAAATGATCACCAAAGGCTATTCCATCGCGGACGCAGTCCGCGCGACTGGAAAGTCAATTAAGTCCTACGAGTACTATCGCGCCTCTGACGCTCAGTTTAAAGAGGCGGTGGACTTAGCTCGGGCAGTCCAGCGCCGAGATGGGGTTATCAGCGAAGAGGATGCTTCGATCAGCTTCGAGGATTTTCGAGCCAAGTACCTCAACTCCAAGACCTTTGATCATCAACGTAACATTATCTCGATGCTTGAAGAGGGTAAGCCTGCTTGGATTCACCCAAGCATGCGGTACGAAGAGGGCTTTCCAAATTACGTGCTGGTGAACATGCCACCGGAACATGCCAAGTCCATGACGGTCAGCATTGACTACATCACCTATCGGATCTGTATCGATCCGAACATCCGTATCAAGATCGTGTCTAAGACCTTGACCATGGCAAAGGACTTTCTTTACGCGGTGAAGCAGCGGCTTACTCAGCCCGCTTACGCGGAACTTCAGCGGCGTTATGCCCCAGCGGATGGCTACAAAGAAGCATCGGACAAGTGGACGCAGGATGCGATCTACCTTGAACGCGACTCGGGCGAAAAAGACCCTACCCTGCAAGCCTTGGGTATCGGCGGTCAGATTTACGGTGCTCGCGCAGACTTGATCGTTCTTGATGACTGCGTGACCTTGTCTAACTCAAATGAGTATGAGAAGCAGATCCGATGGATCCAGCAGGAAGTGCTTACCCGTGTCGGTCCAACGGGAAAGATTTTAGTTGTTGGCACCCGCGTAGATCCTATTGATCTATATCGCGAGATGCGTAACCCTGATCGCTACCCAGATGGCAAGTCCCCTTGGACATATCTGGCTATGCCAGCGGTTCTTGACTTTGCCGATGATCCAAAGGACTGGAAAACCCTCTGGCCCCGCTCAGACAAGCCTTGGCTTGGAGATGACGCGAATATAGGCGAGGACGGATTGTACCCACGCTGGGACGGTCCTAACCTTCGTAAGCGCCGCGGTGTGCTTGACCCAAAGACATGGGCGATGGTTTATCAACAGCAGGATGTGGACAGCGAGGCTGTCTTCGCACCCGAGGCTGTTCGCGGTTCGGTATCAGGCATGAGAGCCATTGGCCCTCTTAGCCCCGGCTCTCCCGGTCATCCAAAGACCTTGGGTGGCAATTACACCATCTGCTCAATGGACCCAGCCATGTCGGGCGATACATTCTCGATTGCCTATGCCGGCGACATTACAACTCAAAAGCGCTATGTCCTAGAGGCAAGCCGTATGCCCGCTCCTACACCACAGCGTATTCGCGAGCTGATCTTTGAGTGGACTGAGAAGTACAAGCCATCAGTTTGGGTTATTGAGAAGAACGCATTTCAGTTGTTCTTGACAATGGACGAAGAAATTAACCGCTACCTTGCTTCACGCGGTATTCGTTTGGTTCAGCACTATACCGGTGCCAACAAGATGGATGCAGAATTTGGCGTAGCCTCAATGGCTCCGCTATTTGGAACAATTGACAAGCTCGGCAGCCACATGGGTAACAACCTTATTGATTTGCCACGCAGCGACAATGAAGGCGTTAAGTCGCTCATCGAGCAATTGATCACTTGGTCCGCTGGTACCAAAAATAAGCAGGATGGTTGCATGGCGCTCTGGTTTGCAGAAACTCAGATGCGCGATTACATCAACCAGTCAGGAGCCTATGGCGGCTCCTTTATTAAAAACCCATTCCAAACACGCGATCAAATATCGCGTCGCAGGGTTATCAACATTGAAGACTATCAACGCGAAAAAGAAAAATTAGCGGCTAACGGGGGTTACCTATAGTGCTTGAGATTGATGTAATTTCGGACAAGCTCCGAAAGTTACGTGCGCACTACTTCACACGTGATTCACGTTATGACGATCTATTGGCGATCCGTCAGGGCAAGATCGATCAGGTCTTCCCGGGTATGTTCTCAGAGGACTATCCAAAGCCTATGATCGCAAACTTTATCGACGTTGCTGCACGTGACGTTGCCGAAGTTATCGCTCCGCTCCCTGCTTTCAATTGCATGACCACCAACACCACATCAGACCTTTCTCGCAAGCGGGCTGATAAGCGCACCATGATCGCCGCTGGTTATCGCGACACAGCCAACTTGCAGACCATGATGTACACCGGTGCTGATCGCTACCTCACCTTTGGCTGGCTCCCATTCCTCATTGAAGCGGATTACGAGAACAAGCGCCCAATGATTCGCATCGATTCTCCTATCGGTGCCTACCCAGAGTTTGACCGGTTCAACCGTCTTGTTTCATATTCAAAGCGCTACGTCAAGACTGTACGCGAATTGATCAATGACTTTCCTGAACATGAAAATGTCATCCGCGGTCAATTTGAGAACCGCAACTCTGAGCGCATCCTTGAGATGTATCGCTATCAGGATAAAGAACAACTAGTCTTATTCTTGCCTGAGCGCAACAACTTTGTCCTTTCACGTGTAATGAACGAGCTTGGCGAAATTCCAGTAGCCATTGCCCTTCGTCCCGGCGTTGATTCAGATGAGCATCAGCGTGGTCAGTTTGATGACATTATGTGGGTACAGGTTGCTCGCTCACGTTTTGCTTCTCTCGCCCTTGAGGCAGCGCAGAAGGCAGTGCAGGCACCATTCGCTTTGCCATCAGATGTTAACGTTCTTGAGATTGGTCCAGATGCGACTATTCGCTCTGCTAATCCACAGCAGATCCGTCGTGTCGATCTTAACGTTCCACCGGGAATTTTCCAAGAGAATGAAATTCTCGATCAGGAAATGCGTACTGGCTCACGTTATCCAGAAGGCCGACTTGGTCAGCAGTCTGGTTCTATCGTCACTGGTCGTGGCGTTGAAGCGCTCATGGGTGGCTTTGATACACAGGTCAAGACAGCACAAGGCGTATTCGCAGAAACATTTAAAGAAGTTATACGTCTATGCTTTAAGATGGACGAGAAACTCTTTGGCGATGTAACCAAGGAAGTACGCGGCATTAACGCCGGTGCTCCATATCAGATCACATACAAGCCAGCAGATGACATTCGTGGAGATTACTCTTGCGATGTTACCTACGGCATGATGGCTGGTCTTGATCCAAACCGCGCATTGGTATTTGGATTACAGGCACGTGGCGATAAGTTAATCTCACGCGACTTTCTCCGCCGTCAAATGCCTTGGGAACTTAACGTTACCCAAGAAGAAGAACGTGTTGAAGTTGAAGAATTACGCGACAGCCTTATGGCTGCCGTTGCTTCGTATGCAAACGCATTACCGCAAATCGCAATGCAAGGCGGTGACCCATCTAAGGTCATCAACGCCATTGCTCAGGTGATTCAAGGCCGTCAAAAAGGCGATCCTATTGAAGAGATTGTCATGCAAGCATTTGCTCCTGCACCAGCACCACAGGCACCACAACAGCCTGCTGGTATGCCGGGAGCAGAGCAAGGACAGCCAACACCCGGAGCACAGCCGGGGCAACCACCAATGGCACAAGGCGCGCCGCAAGGCCAAGGTGGCAATGCTTTGCAAAGCCTGTTAGCAGGCCTTTCGTCTTCTGGTAACCCGCAGTTAGCTGCATCGGTTAGCAGACGCTCACCCGCCTAACGTTACGAGTGAGAAAACCAATTCCCTATAGGAGATAAAAAATGGCAGTATTCAAATCAAATCTACAGTCACCACCAGTTAAGGTGGCAATGCAGGGTGGAATGGGATCATCTGAGGCTACAACTCAGAAGACCAGCATCCAAGATGCACCATCAGCAAAGTCAACTGGCAAGTCAGACATTAAGTACACAGTCCAGCCAGATGGCACACGCGGCTCTGGCACAACTGCTGGAAAGCCACGCGCTTAATCAATGTATGACGAAGAGAGCGATAACGCCAATCAGGTGTTATCCGTCTGGGATGTTGTCGCTCTCTTTGCACATTTGTTAAAAGATTTATTTGTAAGTTTTGCAAAGTTTTTTGATGTATTGAGCAATATGTTTCTACATCAAGCAAATGTCGCGGAAGAGCAAAAACTCTTTCACGATGATGTTGTCCGAACCATTGAAACAATTATAGAGGGTGAGTGATTATGGCAGGCAAAGGCGGCTATCAAGCTCCAGCACGTCCCGCTGTTCAATCAGGCCCCGGGGCTTTAAGCCAACGCACCGATGGCGGACCTGCATCAAAGCAAGCAATGCGTTACATCTCTGGCATGCCTAATTACGGCGATGGTCAGGACATGATGCAGATCCAAGGCGGCGCTCCTATGGCAGCATCGCCTTCCCCAACGCCCGTATCTGCTGCACAAATGGCGCAGAACGCGCAACAACAGCAACAACCACAACAGCCAGTCACACCATTGACTGCTCCAACTGCCCGCCCTAATGAGCCAGTCACAGCAGGTGCTGCAACTGGCGCTGGTCCGGGCATGAGTGTTCTCGGTATTCAGCCGGGTCAAACGGTTCCTGCTGGTCAGTCAGCAAAGCAAGTAGTACAAACATTGGCGATGCACCCAGATGCTTCACCGGAATTGCAGCAATTAGCAAGCATTTTGGGGAAGTAATTTATGGCCGCAAACGATCCTAACTCAACTACGCCGCCTAACGTTGATCTTGCAAATCAAATTTCAAAGTCGTACCCACGTGCCGATGCAGCCGTTAAGGGTGCCGCTATCGCAAGCAACAACCCAGATACTGCTAATACAGTAGGAGCGGTTGGTTCAGTAACCCCAATGGGGCAAGCTCTTGATGAGCATTTAAAAACTTACAATTCTCAGGGTTGGTTCCAAAGCATCCTGACAGATACAAAAGATGTTGCCAATTCTGTCATCGGCACTATCGGTAAAATCCCAGTCTTGGGTACTATTGCAAAGTGGGCTAGTAAGCCATTGCAAGAAGTGCAGAATGATTACAAGTTCATCCACGCTCTATGGGCTGATCATGGTGCAGGTGCTGGCATGATTGGTACGCTTGGCGTACTTGCTGGCGCAGCAATTGGTGGTTTGGCCGCCGGCCCAGCAGGGTTGGTTGAAGGAGCAAGCGCAGGCGCTGCTCTAGGCGGAATGGCCACAAGAAACATTCTTGGTCGTGTCATTCCTGCATATAACGATTCTTTTAAAAAGTCTTCTGATCCAAAGTACAACGTGTCTTTTGGACGCGACATTGCCCACGGTCTTTCACAGGTTCCCGGCTTTGGCGTTTTAGCAGATACAAGCAAGGGCTTTGGTCAAATCGTATCTGGTATTGCTGATGCTTCTTTTGACTTAACCGCTGATCCACTTGCTCGCGTAGGAAATATCTACGGCAAAGTCAAGGGCGGAGATTATTTAGCTGAGGCTAAGACAATCGATGAAACTGGCAAAAGCGTTACCATGCGTGATGAAAATGGCAATGCCATTATCAAGGCAACTCTTCCAATTGCTTCTCGCTTTCCTCAAATTGAAAACTTCCTCAAGGCTGTTGCTCCTACAGTTCAAACAAGCGATGAACTTCTTACCGCATATAACACGCCATTTAACTGGCAGTTTAGAAATGCCGTTAAGGACATAGCAAAGACCAAAGATGCAGTGACGCTTCAAGTGCGTTATGGCAACATGACAACTCCATTAGCTAATGCTTTAGCAAATGCGACAACTGAAAAAGAAGTTTTAAATATCTTTGGTCAGTCAATGTTCTCGCATGAGTTTGCTCAAGCAGCAACCCCTACTGGTTCTTTAGTTCTCCCAACTCGCACACTTGGCAAAATGTTCAGTGGCAAGGTTGGTGCCGAGAAGATCATGCAAAAGTATGGCACCAATCTCAATGAAGAAAAGAATTTTCTGCTTCCTAAAAAGCAGTACCTTACAGAGCCAGAGATGGAACCTGTTAAGGATGAGAACGGCGTAATTGTCAAAAACGCCGATGGCACAACCCAGATGCAGCAAGCAACTAATGCTTTTGGGCAGCCAGCAGTGCAGATCCAAAAAGATCCTATCACTGGCGAGGCTCTGTATAAGATTAACAAGCCTATCTGGGCAAGCAACCCAAAGCAACTCCCAGAAAATGTAATGAACGCTTTAGCTGCCAAGGTGCGTACATTCACCGGCACAAGAGCTTTGTCAATGAATCAAGATTTGATGAAGCAATCTACAGATCAGATCGATTTTCGTGATCCAAATGCCGGCATAACTGTTTACAACATGCTCAACTATGCGTTGCCATCTAGCGTTGCCAAGGAATACGCAACTAAGATTATGACGCTTACCGATGACAACGAGCGTCGTGCTTTGCTACGCGCAGGCTATTATGAGGTTCTTAAAGCAGCGGGTCTTCCAGCCGAAGGCAGCATGCTCAACAAGATTTTATCTCAAGGCCACCGCGCAGTCTTTGGTAATGAAGTTACCAATGGCGTATATGGATTTGATGATGGCCTGCCACTTGGCAACATGAAGGCTGCCGATGGCAGCAACATCAACGCCGCTCTTGACCCATCTCAGCGTTACCTTGGATCAATGCTTGACTTAAAGCAACTCCACACACAGATGCGCGCTGCTAAGGCATACGGTATTCTTTACAACCACGCCGATGACTTTTTTACACATTACACCAATAAAATTTTTGCACCGCTAACCCTGCTTTCAACTGGCTTTGGTTTTCGTGTATCTGGCGCAGAGGCGCTACATCAAGTCATCCGCAAAGGATTTGGTTCTTATCTAGCGAATATCATCGAAGATGCTGCTGGTCGCTACGGCTATCAAAAGTTGCTCAAGGGTGAAGCAAGTAAGACTGCCGACGCACTTGCTCAAAGTCTCACTCCCGAAGAGTGGGCGAAGATCGATCAGAAGAACGACATTCTTACCGAGAACGCAGTCACAAAAGACTTGGCTACTCGCGAGAAAAATTACAAGGACCTTTACAACGCTGCCTCAAAAGCAATTGGCAGCAAGGCTGCTTACAATAGCGCCATCCAAGAAGCAATGGATCTTAAAGCTCGCATCCATCCACTAGGTTGGGCGGCAGATCAGTTTGTTACAAGCAAGATCATGCCTTACTCGGTTCGCCAGAAGGCGATCAATATGCTCCGCTTCCACCTCTCAGTAGGTAGCGAAGGCTTGCCAGATGGCATTGCAGCCGATCATGGAGCATCTGCCCTTTCGGCAGCTCGTCAAAATGTTGACTGGCTTTCACAGGGATTTGGTCACAGCAAAAAGCCGGGAGAAGAACTTGCTGGCTTGACCGAGATGGATCCTCATTACAACATGTACTGGGCGCAAAATCTCTCAAAGTTAGCCCAAAGCGAATTTCATCGTGACATTGCAGCCGACTATCTCAGCATCAAAAAGCAATTCCCAGATATGTCTTCTGAGGATATTTGGAACAACGTAACTTCTGCGCACATGCAGCGCATCAAGAATGTTGAAAATTACGGTCAGTACCGTGGCAACATGGACGGCTTGGCTTTGGCCACACCAGAGTCATTTGCTAGCGCACAGGTTGCTCAGATGCGTGGCGTTGTTAAGGGTGCAGATAAAACTATCCACGAAGACCTTTTGCAGAATGTTGCCAATGGCAAGAACACAATGGCTACCGATCTTTCCAAGATTGATACTGCTTCAAAGCCAATTATGATCTTGGGCCGTCGAGCACGGCCAACAATCGACAACGCTTTACAGCGCGCAGAAGAAGTGGGTTACCGCACATTCGTTAACCCAGTTATGGACTTTATCTCACGTCAGCCACTCTTTGCTCACTTCTTTAACGAAGCAATGCGCGATGCTGACACAATGAAAGCCAAGGGCTTGCTAGACGAGGATCAGGCTGTACGCCTAGCTGCGTTACGTGGCACAGAGCGTATGCTCCCAACTATTCACAACCCTGCCCTACGTTCACAGTTTGCGGTTCTGCACCGTAACTTGCTTCCGTTCTACTTTGCTCAGGAACAAGCAATGAAGCGTGTTGGTCGCTTGGTCATATCTGACCCACAGGCTTTCAGAGATTTTCAGATGATCCATCAGGGTCTAAACAATCCGGGCTTTGTTCACACCGATGCTAACGGCAACAAATACATTGTTTACCCATTAGCCGGCGAATTTGGTAACTCTCTTGGCCGTGGTCTTAGCGCACTTGGCTTGCAGTCCTTTGCCGGTCTTCCAACATCAGTAACTGGCAATACATCGTCGCTTAACACGGTCTTGCCAGAAATTAAAATGCCGGGAACCTCTACCTTTGGCAACATTGCTCTTGAGCAATTGGCTAAGAAATTCCCAGTTCTTATGGGTCTTTCAGACTTAGCCAGCGGTGGCTATCCGCCAACTACTCTTAAAGAAGCGTTGCTTCCTAATACATCCATTCGTAACATCTTTGATGCTATGACCATGGATCAGACCCAGACAAACGTTATTAACTCAATCAACTCTGCTATTGCAGCCGCTTATTACCATGGCGATTTGCCAGACAATTTCACGGCATTGCCTGCCGCAACGCAGCAGCAGTTGATGGATCGCGTTGAAAACAATGCTCGATCAAACCTTATCGTTAAGGGCTTGCTATCGTTCTTCTTGCCTATCTCGCCAAATGTTACCAATGATTATTACACTAAGGATCTTCAAAGTTTCCGTTCAGAATACTTAAACCTTCTTAATGCAAAAAACCCAAATACTGGTAACAAGTACACTCTTGCAGAAGCGCTTGCTAAGTTCCAAGCAGAACATGGATCAAAGGCTGTTTCCTACACTGTTGGTTCAACCAACGATTTGATGAATGGCGCAAATCCAGCACTCTCTGCCGCTACTGAGTCTTGGCTCAATAATAATAAAAACATTTGGCTTGATCCAAAGTTTGGTGCTGCGGCTGGTTATCTTATGCCACAGGGAACCTCTGGCGGTAACGTGTCCAAAATAGAAAATCGCATGTTGCAACTTGGCCTGCGTTCTCGCGAAACTCCACAGGAGTTTATGAACGCTGTCTATGTTGCCAGCGGTTGGTCAGATGTAAACGATGTATATCAGGGCTACTTGCAGTATGTAAAGCAAGCCCGTGAGTCTGGCAACACAATGGCTGTCACCCAAGCAACTAATGCTTGGAACGCATATTCTCAGAGTTACGCTGCTACAAACCCAACATGGTTTGAAGATTACAGCAGCATCTCCCGCGTGGTCAACGCCGATAAAGCCCTTGCAGGCTTTGAGGCTTTGCAGAAGGCTGGCAAAATGCCAACCGATGCACAGGGTCAAGGTATTGCAACCTTGCTTAACGACTATCAGGCTTTCAAGCCTATGCTTGCAGCGACAGTGGTAAACAACAAGAATACTGCGCAACATTCAACTTTGCTGAACGCTTGGAACGCATACCTTGATGCAACGGCAGCAGAAAATCCAAATCTTGTTAATGTTATTAACGGAGTGTTTAGAAGGGTAACGGCGAAGCTATAATGGCCACAGGTACAAGCTCACAAGGCGCAGCAGCAATGCCACAGACAAGCGATCAGTTAAAAGCATTTATCGCAGCAATGGGTCAAGGTGGAACAGCTAATGCTTTCCAGTATCAGCCTAAAACCACAACAATCACCGATCTTACCCAAACTTCTCAGCCGGATATTACTTCCATTATCAATGGAACAATGCAGCAGTTGCTTGGTCGCAACGCAACAGCAGACGAAATTAAGAATTATGGGGCTGAGTTGTTGGCTGCTGAGCGCGCCAATACAGGTCAATATAGCGCTCAGTTGCAATACTCAAGCCAGACCGGAAAGCCTTTAGTTTCCACTGGAACGCAACTTGTTGCGGGCGTTAACCCAGCAGATTTTATAGCCAATATCATTCGTGGCACTGGCGAAGCGAAACAATACAACATTATGAATACTTACATGGGTGCTCTTCAGAACTTAGCGGATCAATTCAAGGGATCGTATAATGGCTGATACAACAATTGATTCAATAGTAGCGCAAGCTATTGCTGCCGCTGAAGCTGCATCTGCTGCCAGAGATTCAGGCGGCGGTAAAAAAGGCACGCCTATGTCTGAAAAAACAAAGGCAAGATTACAAGCAGATCTTGCAAAGGCAAAAGCGACTGCCGTGCAGGCAACTAAGGTATATCAAAATACTCCTTCGTATGCCGCAAATTATGCCGAAGTTAAGCAGCGCAATGATAGCGCAATCAATGCTATCAACAATATCCAAGGTCTTCTTAAGGCAGGCGTAGAACCAGCGACTGAAAAGCCAACAACTGCTGCGCCTACTGCCCCAGCGGGAATAACATTTACCCCTGCCCAGATGGCAAGTTATCAGTACGCTCAAACTTTACAGTCAACACTTGCTAGTGAATATGATGATCTTCAAACCAAAATAAATATTTACTCGCGTGGCGCTGCCAATCCGGGAGATAAAGCTGCTCTTGAAAAAGCAGGAAACGATTACAAATCTACTTTTGCAGCGCTTCAAGCCGCATATGAAAAGTCTGGAATTGTTCAAGGCAATGTACAAATTGATCCAAAAACAGGCGCTCTTGCTGGTGGGTCTGTTTACATAGATCCAACAAAACCACAAGAAGGTTTAAAAACTGTTAGCAATACTGGCTCAGTAACGCCAGCTCCTATTACCACTACTGGCGCGCTTGAAAGTCAACAACAGCAACAAGCGCAAGCAATACCAGTTACTCCCTCTGGCGCAGGCGGAGCCGGCGGCGGTGGAACAAGCGGTAAAGCAGGTGGCGGAACAACCGACACAACAACAATTACAACTGGCGGGCCAGCCCCAGCCACAGCATCCAAAGGTGTTTTAAGTTCTGGCGCTGACACAAGACAAGACACTTTAGAACGTCAACAATGGGCAAATTCATACGGCGCTATTGGCGCAATGGCACTTGCTACGCCATGGATGAACGACATTCTCAGCCAAGCAATTGCTGGCAACTGGTCTGCTCAAAAGTTTACAGATTCTGTTCAGGCTTACAACAATGGTAAAAACTGGCAGTCTATTGGCCAATCTATTCGTGATAGCGAACTTGCCTACTATGGCAACAAACAAGCATGGGCGCAGCAATACAACGACAAGTTGCAGATCCTGCAAAACTCTGCGTTGGCACAGGGATTAGATCCATCGGTATTTGGCGCTGCTTTGGATCTTTCAAATCCAAATGCAATTGACGCTGCTTTCAAAGATGCCAACAATCCAATCAATCAATACTTTACTCAGTATTACAACAACACGCCAGATCAAACAGTTATTGATCGATATGTGGCTAACCATTCAAGCATTAAGGCAATTGCTAATAATGGAGTTACTACCGTTGGTGGTACGCTCGCGGCTAATGCCGCAGCTCTTAGAAGTTACGCTGCTCAATATGGAGTTTCTCCAATGTACTTAGGCGCAAACGCAACATGGACAAATGCCGCTGGGTCTGTTAACAATCCCGGTTCTGATTACTTTACCAATGCCGCTGATGCTATTGCCAAAGGCTATACAACGGTTGAGTCAGAGCAAGCGCTTTATCGCGCTCAAGCAGCAAACATGTATAAGCCATTTGCCGATCAGATTAACAATGGCTACAGCGTATCTCAGTTGGCAAGTCCATATACAAGCGCAGTATCTAACCTCTTGGAAGTTTCGCCAGATAGTGTAAAACTTGGCGATACTACTGGTCTTGGCTCATTGGTCACAAAAGCCTTGCAAGGTGATGGAACAAACCCAACCACGTTGGATCAGTTTACTTCGCAAGTTAAGGCTCGCCCAGAATGGCTCAACACAACAAATGCTCGTAATTCTTTGATGGACACAGCAACCAGTTTGCTTCGTAACTTTGGATTGGTGGTTGGCTAATAATGGCAAGATTCGATCCAACTGATACTGGCGGATTTGTCGGTTCATTAAATACCGCTGATGACATTGGAATGGCAAATACACTTGCCGCCGATGCGGCTAAAAAAGTACCAAAACTGGGTAATGCTTTTGAAGGCGCTCCTCTTGCCGCACCTGTTACCGCACCTGTTACCGCACCTGTTACCGCACCTGTCGTTCCACCAGTTGTCCCACCAGTTGTCCCACCAGTCGTTCCACCAGTTGTTCCACCAGTCGTCCCGCCTGTTGTTCCACCAGCAAAAACTGTCACAGGTTCTTACACTGACGCTAACGGCAATGTATTTCAAATTTGGTCAGATGGATCTACAACTAAAGTAGATATGGGAGTTAGCCAGAACGCTTTACAACTTGTTACAAGCGTATTGTCTGGTTACGGACTAGATACTACTGGTGCCATTGGCAATGCAATTTACGGCTTGGTTGCCAAGAATTATGACTCAGCAACTATTCAGGCATTGATCGAAGATCCAGCATCTGCTAATTCAAACGATCCTGCAATTAAAGCATTGGCTACTGCTTGGAACACACGCTTTTCAGGAAACGTAGCGCGTGAAAAGGCTGGCCTTACACCGCTTTCACCGGCTGATTACATCAGCACGGAAAATTCATATAAGGCTGTTATGGCTCGCGCAGGCATTAGTGCTAGTTCGCCATTGATGGATCAATCATACTTTGGCCAACTCATGGGAAGTGACCTATCGCCAGCGGAAGTACAGCAGCGCGTTACCGCTGCTACCGATGCTGTGACTGCAACAGATCCATTTATTAAACAGCAGTTGCAACAGAACTTTGGGCTTACTTCAGAAGATATGGTTCATCATCTTCTTGATCCAAATACCGCTGCAAGCGTTATCCAGCAGAAGGTTCAAGCCTCTCAGATCCAAGGTGAAGCAGGCAGGCAGAACCTTGCTCTTAACCAGCAGAACGCAATGAGCCTTGCGGCTCAGGGCATTACCCAAGCACAGGCAGCCGCTGGCTTTACCAATATAGGCTCTCAACTTGGAGCGCAGCAACAGCTAGCATCTATGTACGGTATGCAGCCAAGTCAAATCGGTAATGAACTTACCGCTGCTCAGTTTAATAGCAACATCAATGGCGTTTCTGCCGCACAGGCAAACATTGATCTAGCCCGCCTACGCGCACAAGAAGTTAGCCAATTCTCTGGTTCATCTGGCGCTAGCAAAGGCAGCCTTTATACAGAAGAACAAGGCATAAGTTAAATAGGTTCCATGCGGATTAACCAGCATCCTGCATGTGTATCACAGACTGGTAGTAGGAGCCAAACCTCTTTCCCCTGAGAGAATTTGTGGCCTGCGTCAACTAAACAGAAAAGGGAGTGCCACATGGCAGACCAATATAACGATGACGAAGACGATCTAGACTTTGAAGATCAGCCACAGGCTGATCAGAATGGTCCAGCAAATCTACGCAAAGCACTAAAGCGCGCAGAGCGCGAGAAGAAGGAACTGGCTGATCAGCTAGCTTCTATTCAGGCAGACCTTCGAGGACGTTCAGTCAAGGAAGTATTGGAACAAAAAGGTGTACCTACCAAGGTAGCCAAATTTATTCCTACCGACGTAAGTACGCCGGAACAGATTGATGCATGGTTAAACGAGAACGCTGATGTGTTCGGTTTTGCTGCGCCTGAATCTGCTTCATCGGAAGAACCAACACCAAATGCTAGAGAAACACAGCGTATCAATACCGCTCTTCAAAACGCAAATACCCCATCTCGCGATGCAGATACTGCCGCGAAATTGGCTGGCGTTAAAACCAGAGAAGAACTTGACATGCTCGTTTTCGGCCAAAAGGTAAGTGGCTCACGCCGATAAAAACCCATTCGACACTAGACCCTATAGAAAGTAGGTGACACAATGGCAAATCAATATACCGACTCAGTTGGCTCTACCTCTGGTATTCCCGGATTAGTACAGACCGCGTATGATCGTTATGTAGAGTTTGCACTCCGTGCTGTCCCACTTATCCGCGACGTTGCAGATAAGCGCCCAGTACAGCAGGCTATGCCCGGCTCATCTGTTGTATTCCAGATTTACACAGATATGTCAGCAGTTACAACATCTCTCTCAGAAGATGTTGATCCAGATGCAGTTGCACTTGGAAACACAACCCCTGTTACCGTTTCGCTCCTTGAATACGGTAACGCATCACTCGCAACTCGTAAGCTCGAGTTGTTCTCACTCTCAGATGTAGATCCAGCCATCGCAGACATTATTGCGTTCAACATGGCTGACTCACTTGACACAGTTGTGCTCAAGACACTTGTTGGTGGACCAAACGCTATTGCTGAACTTACAGGCGGTTCAACCAACCCTGTATCAACATACAATGGCAACTACACCAACGGTACAACTCAGGCTAGCATCGACGGCACATCAGTCATTCGCTCACGCGATATTCGTACTGCTGTTGCTAAGCTCCGTGCTAACAAGGCTGTCCCACGTCAGGGAGAATACTACTGGTGTGGTATCCACCCAGAAGTTTCATACGACCTTCGCTCAGAAACTGGCGCAGGCGGATGGCGTGATGACCACAAGTACGCTGAGAACGGTGCTTCTGAATTTTGGCCGGGCACTATCGGAACATACGAAGGTGCTATGTTCGTAGAGTCTCCACGTTTGTTCAACACAACAGACGGAACTGGCTCAACAGGTGCAACAGGTACCTTCGGTACTTCTGGCTACACCTACGCTTCTGGCGGTACACGTGTATTCCGTACACTTGTTGCTGGTAAGCAGGCTCTCGCAGAAGCAGTGGCAGAAGAGCCACATGTTATCTTCGGACCAATTGTTGATAAGTTGATGCGTTTCCGTCCAATCGGATGGTACGGCGTTCTAGGCTGGGCACGTTACCGTGACGCAGCTTTGGTTCGTATCGAATCATCAGCTTCTATCCACAACTCCTAATCCGAGTTAGTTGCTTCCTAGCCCCTCTATTCCTTTCAAGGGGCTAGGCGGCAACGCCCAACGAAAGGTAACGCATGACATATACATTTAAGCCACCAACGGTCAATGAAGGACCAGCAGGTTTTGGTATTTTGTTTTGGCGTTACAAAATCGCACGCGCTAATTCGATCCTTGTCAACGGATCGGTAGTTACTTCAATTCGTACACCAGCGGTGCAGGATACACAGTCGGCAGACTATTGCTATCTAGGCGGGCATGAGTACATCATCACCCAGCCAGAATACGACATTCTTTATGCAGCGGGCTATGGCCCCTACATTACTATTTCTTAGGAGCATTGAGTGGCTAATCCCGGCAGATACAACATCAATGTGATTAAGGGTACAACTTTTAATTTAACATCAGTATGGAAGATTAACAACATTCCTGTCATTATGACCGGCTATTCAGCCGATATGCAGGTGCGCGATGTATCAAACAATCTCATCACTGAAATGTCCACTGGCAACGGCAAAGCAACAATTACTGGCAGCGCGGGCGAAATTTCTTGTGACCTTACTGCTGCCCAGACAGTTGCCCTTGCTGCCGGCACATACAGCTACGCTCTTAATGTGACTGATGGCACAGGAACAGTTACGCAACTTCTCAATGGAGCATTTCTTGTAGCACCATCGGTGGTGCAGTAATGACAGTCAATCAGGACAGCATTTCTACCGTTGAGGTTCAGGTAACTACTAACGTCTTTGACGTAGTATCAAATGAATATCGCGTTATTGAACTTGGCCCTATTGGGCCACAAGGTCCTATTGGCTACCAAGGCGCAATAGGTGTTACAGGTGCAACAGGCCCTACAGGACCGACAGGAGCAATAGGTGCGACAGGAAACACTGGGCTTACTGGTAATACTGGTGCCATTGGTAGCACTGGTCCTACTGGCGCTATTGGACAAACTGGAACAACAGGACCAACAGGAGCTGTAGGTAACACAGGATCAACCGGACCTACCGGTCCGCAAGGCGCGGCTGGCGTTCAGGGAAATACCGGCATGACTGGTATGACAGGAATGACTGGCGTTACTGGTGCCACAGGTGTAACTGGAGCAACTGGCGCTACCGGACCAACTGGTCCTCAAGGAGCGCAAGGCAATACAGGAAACACTGGCTTAACTGGTAATACTGGTATGACTGGTATGACCGGCGTAACCGGTCCTACAGGTGCAACTGGTAACACTGGCCCAATGGGCGATCATTACCAGACAACATCAACAACTTCTATTTCTTTGCCAGCCTCTGGATCTGTCACGCTTACCATCGGCACTGGCCTTGCTTATTCTTTGCAGCAGTCAGTTATTGTTGCAAATACATCAAGCGCTTACTTTGTTGGCGACGTAACCTCTTACACATCCGGCACTGGCGTAATAACGCTCAACGTTACTAAGACCGTTGGCACGGGAACCTTTACCTCATGGACAGTTAACCTTGACGGTGCTGTAGGTGCCATCGGCGTGACTGGACCTGCTGGACCTACTGGAGCGGTTGGAAATACCGGCTACACAGGTGCTACAGGCTTTACTGGATTTACAGGCTCTACCGGCCCTACAGGGCCTACAGGAGCCGTTGGAGCGACTGGCTTTACTGGTTATACCGGAGCTACCGGCTTTACCGGTTTTACGGGCAGCACAGGCCCTACAGGGCCTACTGGAGCGCAGGGCGCTGCTGGCGTTCAAGGTAATACTGGACCGACGGGACCAACGGGAGCTGTAGGCTTTACAGGCTTTACAGGATTTACAGGCTCAACCGGACCAACAGGTCCGCAGGGTGCTGCTGGTCCACAAGGCAACACTGGTAATACAGGCATGACTGGTCTAACTGGTAATACAGGTATGACTGGAATGACTGGCGTAACTGGCCCTACAGGGCCTACAGGCACACAGGGCAACACAGGAAACACTGGCTTAACAGGTAACACTGGCATGACAGGTTTGACCGGTCCTACCGGACCTACTGGTGCCACAGGTGCGACTGGGCCACTTGCCTCTAACAACGCTCACGCTTCTGCTCGCCTTGCCACAACAGCCAACCTTGCTACCACTTATACCGCAGGTTCGGCAGATGCTGGTGGTGGCTATGGAGTTGGCGCTAAATTAACAGCCACATCAAATGGACGTGGTTCTATTGACGGAACAAACATTACTGTTGGCGATAGAATTTTAGTCAAGAATCAAACAACTCAGACTCAAAATGGTATTTACACAGTTACCACTCAAGGCACCTTTGGCGTTGCTTATGTCCTCACCCGCGCTACTGATTACGACAACTCAACTGCTGGTCAGGTCGAGTATGGCGATTTTCTCTTCGTAACTACTGGCACAGCCAACGCAGCTACCAACTGGATCCAGAACAATGTCGGCACAGGAACCAATGGCTACATCATCATCGGTACCGACAACATTACCTTTGCCCAATCAGGCGGTGTAGGCCCACAAGGAAACACCGGAAATACGGGCGCAACGGGCGCTACAGGCGCAACTGGTGCCAATAGCACAGTTGCTGGACCTACTGGTTTTACAGGCTCTACAGGCCCTACAGGGGCTACAGGACCTACTGGAGCAGCTGGCACTAACGGTACTAATGGAACCAATGGTGCCACTGGCGCGACTGGCTTTACAGGTTCTACGGGACCTACAGGACCGCAAGGCTCAGCAGGCGTTCAGGGTAATACCGGCAACACAGGTAATACAGGAGCAACTGGTTTGACAGGTAACACTGGCGCAACAGGCGCGGCAAACCTTTGGGATATACTCATGCTTGGCGGAATGTGATACAATAGCAACGAATGAAGATTGCCGTTTACGCTATTGCGCTAAATGAAATTCTCCATGCCGAAAGGTGGGCAAAGGCCGCCGAAGGCGCTGATTACCGGATAGTAGCAGATACAGGATCAACTGATGGCACACAAGAAAAGCTACGCGAATTGGGTGTTACTGTTCACGATATTAGTGTTAGGCCTTGGCGTTTTGATGTGGCGCGGAACGCGTCTCTTGCGCTCATACCAGCGGACGTAGATGTTTGTGTCTTTGTGGATATGGACGAAGTTATCCACAAGAACTTTTTTAAGGAACTGCGCAAGCAGTGGGATCCAACGGCGCAGGCTGGCTGGGTAACATTTGATACTGGCAGCAAATGGCAGAAAGATAAGATCCATTCCCGCCATGGGTGGTACTGGAAATATCCAATTCACGAAGTAGCCATTTACTATGGCGAAGGAACGCCAAAGTATTGCACTATTAATAACGCGATCATCAGCCACAAGCCAGATGAAAACAAATCTCGCGGGCAGTATCTGCCCATGCTTGAGATGTGTGTTAAAGAGTTTCCAACAGATCCACGTGCGTGGACTTATATGGTTCGCGAGTATTACTTTTACCGTCGCTGGGAAGATGTACTTACCGCAGCCAACGCTCGCATGGAACTTGGCGGATGGAATGTTGAAGAGGCTGCCACCTGTCGGTGGGCAGCAGAAGCTGCGCATTATCTTGGCAAAGCCGAAGAGTCAACCAAATGGGTTGATCGCGGAGTGCAGATCCTTCCTACTGAGGGTGAGCCTTGGTTCTCAGTAGCCCTAGATGCTTATCGCAACAAACGTTGGCAGCAATGCTTAGATGCTTCTATCAAAGCCATCGAGTGTCCGCGTAGCGTTCATCATTGTTATGACGCTTCTGTTTGGAACTGGAAAGCCTACGATCTGGCAAGCATCGCCTCGTGGGAACTAGGTTTTATAGATGAAGCAATTACCTTTGCCGTTGCCGCTAGCAAAGCCAATGGCGAAGAAAATGATCGAGTCTTACGCAATTTGAAATTCTTTAGACAAGCCAAGGAGAAACATGGCACTCGGAGATAACTGCCGTTCTGGTTGTTTAGAAAAGAACCACGAAACATATATCGATTGCTTGCAGGATGCAAACATCCATACCAATGCCGGTGACGCAGCAGGCAACAAAACAATGAACAAGAGAAGCTGGAACGCTGAATTAGATGCGTATGCGGCTGCTCGGTCACAAGGTATTCAGCCAGCAGGCACAACTATGCGGGCAGTTAATGAAGCAAAGGCAGCTAGCGACACGCTAGGCGTAGCCTTTGATGCAGGCACAATGCCTGCCGCAAAGCAGATTACCAAGCACAAGGCCAAGGTAATGAAAGAAGTGGGAGTAATCTAATGGCAGCAGCAAAGAAGGGCATGGGCTTTAAGGCCGCCCAAAAGTCGATTGCTAAAAAGTCTGGCGTATCAATGGAGAGCGCAGGAGCGATCCTTGCATCTTCAACACGCAAGGCAAGCCCAGAAGCAAAGAAGGCAAATCCAAATCTCAAGAAGGTAGCAATGCCTAAGAAAAAGGGTGGTAAGTAATATGTGCATGTCATGTGGATGCAACAACAACGCAGTCAGCGTTTCAACTGACGAACTAAACGGCAAGCCAAACATCGACCCAAAGGGTGGATACAAGGGCGTTGGCGGTACAGTAACTTGGCCGGCAAAGTAAAGCAGACCGGCGCTAAGAAGCAGGCTGTATCTGATTCGGTCACCATTGGTGGCCAGAAGCATGTTGTCACACGCGCCAGTAATGGGGATGTAATTGTCAATCATCCCAATTCAAAGAAGACAACATTCAAGAAAATTGATCTGACTAAAAAAGCAGATGTAAAGACCGTTGCCGCTGGCGTGGCTGCGGTTAAGAAGTGGCATAAAACCCATCCAGCGAAAGGCAAGTAAATGGCAATAGATGATGGTAGGACAGTAGTTTATCATTTGAACCGTTTGGCAGGAACCATCACTAATTCAGTGCCACAGCTTGATATTGCCGGTGCCGCATCCAAGTGGGCATTTAACGTAACAGGCAAGCCTTACACTCGTACCATTGATGCGCTCAATGCTATTTATGCATACCGCAATGGTGGTAAGAATTTCTATCTAGATACTCCCGGCGTTCTTAACGCTCTTGCTGGCGTGACCGGGTATGGCGAAGCGGCAGCAGCATCGAGGATTACATCGTGACACTTTTTTCAGAACTTATCGATGAAACGGCTTTAGCCCTTACGGGCTATACCTCTCGTCAAGACCAAGCCACATTCCTTACTGCGCCAATGGGCGCTACGGATACAACCTTTGTGGTTGCCGATGGCACAGTCCTCACGCGCGGTATTGTGGAAATTGATGAAGAGTTGATCTGGGTTGATTCATTTGACCGCACAACAAACACTGCCACCGTGCCACCGTATGGTCGTGGCTTTAGAGATACAACGCCTGTACCTCACAGCGTTGGTGTGCGCGTTACTGTTTCACCTTCATTCCCACGGGCAATGATCCGCAAAGATATTAACGAAGCAATTGACGCTATCTACCCAAGCCTCTTTGGCGTGTATTACACCACATTCCCATTTATCGCTTCACGCACAACCTATCAGCTTCCATCTGAGGCAATTGATGCGCTAGCAGTTTCTTGGCAGACCATCGGCCCATCTTTGGAATGGCTACCAGTGCGCCATTACCGCATTGACCGTACTGCTAATCCAATAGCATGGAACAGCGGAAAGACAATTTCTATCTCCGATGGAATTATTCCGGGTCGCACAGTGCAGGTTGTTTATACTAAAAAGCCTACGCAGCTTCAATATGACACAGATGACTTTACGACTACTGGCTTGCCAGACTCAGCCCGAGAAGTAATCATTCTCGGAGCGGCATACCGCTCAGCGGCTTATGTTGATATGGGTCGCGTTCCAGCATCCTCTGCCGAAGCAGGATCCATGGATCAAAGCAACCCGGTTGGCACAGCAACCAATATGAGCCGTTATTTCTACCAGATGTACCAGCAACGCCTTGCGGTGGAAATGGCACGTCAAGCAGAACAATACCCACCACGCACTCACTACAGCCGATAGGTAGATAAATGACAAGATACTACTCAGCCACAGCGCAGGATACTACGCTGACAAGCACAATGACAACGTCGGCTACGACCATGACTGTGTCGGCCACCACTGGCTATCCAACCCAGTATCCTTTCATACTTGCAGTTGATTACAATCAATCTGCGGAAGAGCTAGTTTCTGTTACCGGCGCTTCTGGGTTAACCCTTACTGTTACCCGTGCCTACAATGGAACCACTGCTCAAAACCACGCAGTTGGCGCAGTAGTGCGCCACGTCATTACTGCTCAGGATCTGACCGATGCTCAGAACCATTACGCAGCAACTACCTCAGTACATGGAATTGCCGACACGTCGGCATTAACAACACTTAGCAATGCAACGGATGTATCAAACGTTACATCTTTCTTGAACATGGGAGCATAACCAAATGGCAACAGCATATAAAATCCTAGGACAGTCGGCTCCTGCAAATACATCCAACGCTGACTTGTACACAGTACCGGCAGCAACATCGGCTATTGTGTCAACAATCTCTATTACCAATACGACTGCCACCGCAGCTAACGCTACGGTTTATATCCGCAAAGCCGGAGCGTCAGCCGCTGCCAGCAATGCTTTGGTTTATACACAGTCAGTCCCTGCTTACAGCACCGTTACTTACACCAATGGTATTACCTTGGCTACAACGGATGTGATCACTATTAACACAGCAACAGCAAGCGCTCTTACATTCCAAGCCTTCGGAAGCGAGTTGTCATAATATGTCAATTAAATATAATGGGGGTTATCTGCCCACAGTAGGAGCTGACGGCTCAACACTCGTTGCAAACTCTTCCGTTTCAACTGGCGTATCTTGGGCAGGAAACATTGCTGCGGGTAAAAATGCCGCAATCAACGGAGCCTTTGATATTTGGCAACGCGGAACTTCCTTTACTCCTACTGTTCATCAGTATTGCGCTGACCGCTGGGATATGGGTCGCTTTGGTGGCGTATCAGGCGCACAGATTACCCAGCAAGCAAGTGGCCTGACAGGCTTCCAATATGCTGCTCGCCTACAACGGCAGTCAGGAAATACTGGTACTCAAGCAGTTGCAATGATTACTGGAATTGAAACGAAAGACTCATTGCGCTTTGCAGGTCAGTCAGCAACCCTTTCTTTCTATGCTCGCGCAGGTGCTAACTTCTCTGCATCGGGAAGTGCTTTTACCGCTCAAATTATTACAGGTACAGGAACAGATGAAAGCCCTTGGGCTGGTTTCACAGGCCAAACAACAAATAGCACGAATGTCACTTTGACCACTTCCTATCAGCGTTTTACTTACACAGTTTCTATTGCATCAAACACAACGGAAATTGCTTTGCAACTTTATTTCACCCCAACTGGTACTGCTGGAACCAATGACTACATTGAAATCACAGGCGTTCAGTTGGAGCAAGGCTCAGTTGCAACCCCATTCAGTCGCGCTGGTGGCACACTTCAGGGGGAGTTAAGCGCGGCTCAGCGTTACTTCTTCAAGTGCAATGCTCAGGAAGCATACGGAACTGCACAGAGCGCAACACAAGCAGAATATGTCTTGCGGCTTCCAGTAACGATGAGAACAACCCCAACCATCACAATCCCTGCAACTTATGGTTTTGATAACTTTGGTTTAGGAACTAAGACTGGCACATCAAATACTGCTGGATTGCTTCAACCCAACGCCATAGATTTTTACACTTCTGGTTCAAGTGGTATGACTACTGGAACAAGAACTGCTTACAATGATTCAGTTTCAGTTAGCGCGGAGTTGTAAAATGTATAAAGAAATTACTAATAATGCAGGTGTTGATTTTATCGTCAAAACTAATGATGATGGTTCAGAATCTTGGATACCAACCGACCCTGCAAATGCCGATTATCAGGCATACCTCAATAAAGACACACTCCCATCCAACTTCGTTGGCATAGGAAACGCTCCGGCAGATCCAACGGCGTAACAGTTGCCTGCA
>Ga0208743_1000106_pt1 | contig 35617 bp, 35 predicted proteins | sample CryBogCBH04Jul08_FD_184615 | JGI IMG/M metagenome (GOLD analysis project Ga0208743, IMG submission 184615) | Freshwater microbial communities from Crystal Bog, Wisconsin, USA - CBH04Jul08 (SPAdes) (version 2) | ecosystem: Environmental > Aquatic > Freshwater > Lake | place: Crystal Bog...
TCGCCATTCTGAGGTAATCAAGCGGGCTTTTCGCCTTGGGTGGAATCTTGTTGACAGGCGCAGACCGCTTGTGCTCTCGCAACTCTTCACGCATTTTATCCAGCAACTTCGATCCTGTCTTGTTATCTCCACCGCCTAAAGCGGTAACAAATGCAGCCGGTAACACATATTCACCGTCAGCGATCTTGGCGGGAACTGGACTGGCAGAACCGCCGTGAGCGTGATGGGGGATCTGGTTGCGGAAATGCTCTAACGCCTGAGCGCCTGCTTTGCTGGAACCGTCACCCAACTGGGCCACGGAATCAGCGTCAATCACATAGTCACCGTCATGAAGCATGGCAGGGATGTCGTCTGACTGGCCAGTGCCACGTCCAGCCGCGTAATAGCCCGTTTGGCCGGTGATAAATTCTGGGTGATGTCCTTCAGGCGCCTCGGGGTGATAACGCGCTGGAAGGCCTCCTTCAGCCATACCGCCCACACCAACAACTGGGCCGCCACCCATCAAATGGCTGCGCAACTCAGGATTGATTGAGTTGTACAACTGTTGAAGCGCCCTCGGTTTAACCGAGTTTATGTATTTTGTGCTTGACTCCAAGCCGGTTGGTGCGGTGTTTTTCATAGGTGTTGGCTGGAAATCTCTACTAGCGTCAGACAAAACTTTTTGTAGGCTTGAAGAATTATCGTTATCAATTGAGTTCAATTGGTCAAGCAAAGTGCCGCCGTCACTCTTGTGGATAAGACCGCCATGAGCCGCTTGTTCTTCTGGCGCACTTTCTTCGGCGGGGGCTTTGATGTTTTGAGCAGCCAACGCTTCTTTCAAGTCGGGGTCAAGCGAAGAATACAACTGATTCAAGGCAGCCATCTTGGCCATCTTTGTATGCGGATCAGTTGATTGCAACTCAGACGTATCGTTGTTGAACTTGGGCATCATGGCCTGTGCTTTTGCTTGCTGTTGCGCTTGTTGCAACCCGGTTAAGCCAGAACTCAATCCTCCCAATGCAGCAATTGTTGATGCCTGATTTGAAGCAATTGTGGAGTTTGTCGCAGCATTTGCGGCCGCCGAAGCTTCAGCAGATTTTGCAATCTCGTCTTGAGTTTGCTTAGACAAGTCGTCGATATTTTGGTTGGTCGTATCCAAACCGGCTTGGGTTTGTTTCTGATAAGCATCTAACTGTCCTTGCACAGTTGCAATGCCTTGCTCATCCAAATTCTTGACCTGATCAATAGCGTCACCAAAACTGGTGCCCATGTTAGTCAAAGATTTTGCAAGATCAGCCTGAGCAGAACTTAGATTCTGAAAATCAGATTGTTGTTGGCCAGACAACTGACCAAAATCAGTTTTTTCTTGCTCAGACAAATTGGCTACATTCTGATTGGTGGCCGCTATGTTTTGATTTGTGGTTTCTTGATTGGAAGCAACTGTGTTCCCCAAGGCAGAGAGTCCGGCTTGAGTTTGTTCTTGATAACCTTGCAGTTGGCCATTCAATGTCGCCAGACCCTGCTCATCAAGATTTTTCACTTGATTGATTGCATCACTTAAAGACGTGCCGGTTTCAGTCAACGCTTTTGCGGTTTCTTGTTGAGCCGTGCTCAAGGTGTTGAAATCTGTTTTCTCTTGATCGGATAAATTATTAACAGCCGCATTTTCAGATGCCGCATTTGCGTTGACAGTATTAGTTAAATTTGATAGGGCGCCTGTTGTTTGAGTTTGATTTGTATCAACCGTGCTCTTCAAAGCATCAATTGCCGAAGTGTTTTCCGCTGTGCCCGCCGCAACATTAGAAATTGCTGACGACAAATTGCCAGTATCTTGCGCTTCTTTCAACGCTTGCGCTTGTTGATCAGTCGTCAACTGTGAAAATGCGGCTTTATCACTCGCAGACAAATTAGCCACAGCTTCATTGGTAGAGGCTAAAGCAGAATTTGTGGTGGCCTGATTTGTGTTGACAGTATTGTTCAACGCATCCAAGGCCGACTTGTTTTCAGATAGACCAGTTTGTAGACCAGATACTTGGTTATTAACCCCAGCCAAGTTGCTGCTGACGATCTGGTTGACTTGATCGGCAGTCATGCCGGGATTGGCGGTCATCGCAGACTGAATGTCAGCCTTAACTTGAGCCTCGGTTAAACCGGGGTTTGCTGCCATTTGTTGGGCAACAATCGTTTGAACGTCAGAAGCCGATAAACCGGGTGAGCCTGACGATGCAGGAAGAGAAACTGACAGACCGCCTGAGTCACCGCCAGAAATATCGGTGTTATCGTTTGTTGTAGCAGGGGTTTCTTGGGATGTTACGTCCACGTTGGTCACCGTGCTCTCAGGATTGTTGGCTGGAGTCTCGCTCACGCCATTACTGTCTGATTGGTTGTTTGTCCCAGTAATCGCAATCACCGGTGTACCATTTCGAGTTGGCAAAGAATCAATGCTGCCTGCGCTTGGAGGCGCACTACCGGGGACATTGGTCAACCCAGCGGTCATCGGGCCAGCAGGGCCAGCCGCAGTTAAACTGGGGTTTGAGAACACCAGATTGCCATTGGCATCAGTGGTTAGACCAGTTCCAGCCAGTGGATCATTAGAGGCTACTGTGGTTGATGGAAGTCCGCCACTTGGAATTGTGGTGTCAGCGCTTCCATTGTCTGGATTCAAGCTGGAACTGTTCATAGTTCCAATACCGCCAGTTTGACCGGCGGTAGGATTGCCAGCTAAATCTTTTAATGCGCCGCTGATCTGGCTGCCAACGTAGTTGCTACCAGCGCCGATTGCAGCATTGGTCAAAATTTGTGTTGGGTCTGCACCCTTCAAAGCAGCAGAAGTGGCGGCACCAGCAGCACCCGCCAAAGGTGCTGACAATAAGTTTGCCCCATTCTGGCCAAGCCCAGAAGAAACACCGCTACCAATACCGCTGATCAACGCATTGGTTGGGCTGGCACCAGTCACCATATTACCGACTGTTGAGCCAATGGTATTTGAAATTCCAGTTGTTAGGCCTTTATTTTGGCAAACAAGGCAAGAAATAGTCGGGGACACCAAGTTGCTGACATTACTTCCAACCACACCGCCAACAAGACCCAAAGCACCACTCTCAAGGGCTTTTGTTGGATCTTGGCCAGATGCCAAAGACAAACCAGTCTTTAGGGCGGCATTCTTGATCGCCTGATCGGAAGGCATCAAGTTAAGGTTTGACAATGGGCTGGCGGCAGCATCAGCAGCGCCTGCTCCAGCGGCGGCAGCAGTGCCCCCTGAAACCGCAGCAGAACCAGCGCCAGCAATAGTTGCCCCATCAGCACCAATAATTGACCCATCAGCAAGAACGGTAGCGCCATTGGCAAGCACAGTTCCGGGCAATAAACTTCCAGTTGTTTCGGCAGCAGCACCACCCAATGACCCTAATGCGCCAAGATCGCCCAAGCCTGCTGTGGCAATGCCACCCAGAACTACTGGAACAATTTTAGACAATAAATTGCCAAAACTGTGTGCATCATCAGCAGCAGCTTGTGTCATTTTTTGTTGATAAGCTGGCCCACTATTGGTTGCCAAAAGATAGCCCTTAGCCGCTGGATCATACTGAGATATTTGTCCAGTTACTGGGTCATGGTAATAATACATATTGCCGCAGCAATTGCCGCCCGACGGCCTATATGTCCATCCAAATTGTGGGTTTAATACGCAAGTTGCAGTCAAATTGCATTGAATCGAATTCAATGAAGACAACAGGCAAGAACACAATGCTTTACCTGCAATTGGCGCTCTTACAGAATTGCCAGAAGCAAAAGATGGCAAAGCACCAGCGCTCTGATTCTGTGCGCAACCGAACGATGGAAGTCCTTGAAGATGATTCATGATGTGATGCTCATAATCCCGCACATAGACTCTGCCCAACCACGCCAATCACTGAATTGACGTGCGTCAGGAATACCAGACTGCACGAAGTAACCAATACCGTTTAACCCGTCGACCCAGTCCATCCAATGCTCTTCGTCAACATGGCCAAGCTGATTCGGAGCAAACAACTCCTCCATCAGTTTGCAATACTGATCCCAAGTCATCCCTCTGGGGTCGTAGGTGATCATGGGTTGCCCGTTCCGCGAACGTCGCCGGTTTCGATGCCGAGGATGATCTTACCCATTTGATAGTCGCCATTGAACGTGTTCGACTCAAAACGCAAGCGCATTTCACGACGTTGTTCACGCATGTCAATTTTCAAAGTGGTGGGATCGAAATTGTAGGGCAGAGAAGGCTCATCAGTGCCATCGGCATAACCCTTACCCGTCACGATCACGTCCATCGCGCCGCTTTGGATAAAGTTAGGCTCAACACGATCCAAACGAGTCCAGTTGTTTGCGCCGGGTTGTTGGGTTGAACCAACCAGACCAGCCAAACTGCCCAGAATAGGTGTTTCAAACGCCGAGTAAATGGCATCGACATTCGTCAAATAAACTTGATCTGTGCCGGTTTCGTGTTGCCAGATGGTGTAACCATTGGCTGTGATTGTTGTGGCGCCTACAGCGGTGCTGGTGGGGTTTGAAACCGTGTAAGTTCCTGTTCCACCCGAGCCAGTTCCCAAGCCAGTAATGACCATCTGATCCGGTACACCCAAGCCTTGGAGAATCTGACCCACAAAGATGGTTCCATAGTTAACAGAGGTAACGGTCAACGTAGTAGTAGTGACCGAGCCTTCAAACGAAACAATCGGAGTGGCGTCCGTGCCACCACAGATGGGTTTCGGGAACACTTCAGTAAACGTGCCAGCAGACCGGTTAGCGCCCGGTGCAGAGCCAGCGTCGTACCAAATCTTGTCTTTGACGTTGTAAATGATGGCGTCAGTACATTCAGTCGCATCACCACGCGGATAGAACCACCAGATTTCGTTGTAGCGAGGAACTTTAGATACCCACACCTTTTGGCGCTGGCTGAAGTTCACGTTATCAAAGAACCAGTTTAAATTCTGATCATTCTTGATTTCTTGCACCGTACCGTTGTACATCAAGAACCGATCCACGCCGCACCAGTAGTAAATGCCATCGTATTCAATGACGGAACTGGACGACATGATCGAACTTTGTTGGGTGATCAAGTCATAGCGCCAGTAGAACGTCGATGACGTGGTTCCTGTGGTGACTGTTGTTGGGGTGTAGGACACGCGTATAACCGAATCCAGCGACCAGAACAGCCCAGAAGGTGATGTAGTACCACCACGAACTGGAAGCCCCTTCACGATCTTTGTAGAGGCCACGTTGTTGGCGTTGGCGTCAGACGATGTCCAGTTGGTGAAGTCACCAGCCGCACAGTTTTGGATCAGCCCGTTGTTGCCGTACACAAACAAATAAGGGTACAGCATCACAACACCGCCAGACACGGAGATGTTGTTGTCGAATGTCAGGGTCACCGTGCCAGATGCGGTGGCGGCATTGTTCAAAGTCGCAGTCCACACCCCAGCCACGGTGGTGGCAGACACCACATAAGTGTTGGCGGGGATGCCAGTTCCAGTTACGGTTACCCCCGGCCCAATGCCAGCGATGGTCGAAGCAAACGTGACGGTTTTCAGCGTATTTGTTGTTGTCCCTGCGGCCGTAAACACACCAACTGGCGTTAGAGTTGTACCAGTAAACGCACCAAACAATGGGCGGGTGTTGGTAGTGCTGGAGATGTATTGAAGATTTTGTCCGGGGTGAGCGATTAACTGAAGTTGGTTGCCGCCAGTTGAATCCCAACCAATGTCAAACTGCCACAAGTTATTGGCGCTTGGCGTGAATGTCGGTGCGGTTGGCAACGAGAACGGTGTTGGCCCAGTACCAATAGCAGTCACGTTGTTGGTGACCCATTGTTGAATGCCTGCGCTGTAGCCAGAGATGATGTAGTTGAGGCCGTTTGAGGCGCTCATGGTAAGACCACGAGAGATGCCCGAAGCGTTCAAGAAGGCGCCGGTGTAGCCGCCAATCTTTCTAGGCAGGCCACGCTGGAAACGCACCCACTCACCGTCGACATAGGACGGCGCAGCAAATTGAGTTCCATCCCGCTGTATACCCGGCGGGATTTGTAGGGCAATGACTTTATCGGTCAAAACGTGCCCCCGCTTATGCCGTTAAGAACGGTCAACCCGGTTGAACTGAAATAAGCTGCCTCAGAACCAGCCACCGTAATACCCAATTGGTTTGAGTTGGGGACATACAAACCAGTATTTGTGTTGCCGGTAAAGTTCAACGATGGGTTTGTTGATGAGCCAACATTCAATGTCAACGTGCCAACACTGTTCGAAACTGTTGAAACGGCGTATACGTTCGTGCCATCGCAAACCATGGCAATCGTGGTGCTATTCGGAACAGTTGTTGTTGCACCGCCAGCCACACTGGTCTTGAAGGTCATCGTATACGAGCCACTCGTATTATTGGTGATGACGTAGAACTGAACCGTGGAAGGAACAACCACGTTTGTGTTTTGGCTCAGGACACCTGAATACTCTTGAAGGGTATACGAGGCTTGCGTTGCAGACAGCGTGATCGTGGCGCCAGCACCGGTGACAGAGATTTGTTCTTGCGTGAAGTTGAACAACGTGCTCTGGCCATAACCCCAAGTGCTGTAACCAGTTGATCCATCAGAAACCAGAGAGAACGACTCACCGATCTGCAACTGGGTTGATGTTCCCGCTCCGTCTATCTGGTCGGTGCCACTGGTCTGAATAGTCAGGATGCCAGTACCGTTGTTCTTGACAATGGTGAACCAGTTGATCCCGACAGTCGCAGATGATGGCAACGTAATCGTGCCAGCGCCACCTTCCCAGACCGACAACTGCGATTGAGCATTTGCGCTCAGAGTTGAATTGGAGTAGTAGTTCACCAAAGGCGTTGTGGTGTTCAGCGTGTTACCGATGGCATCCAAGCCATACCCAGCCAGAGTGGCCGCATTGGCAGACGATGTACCAGCACCAAACTGGACTTCAGTCCATGTTCCGTTGACCGTGCTGTTGTTGGTCAGCCAGATGTAATACGCAATGCCGGGAGCCACAGAAACAACCGAGTTGCCAGAGTTGTCAGCCACCGTGAAAGTGTAAGAGCCAACGTTGCGCACGATGATGGCTTGGCCGGTCGACACCTGAGTGGCAGGGGGCAACTCCAAAAGCAACGCAGAGGCCGTAATAGCCTCAGCCGTGCCGATTGTTTGCGAGATGCTGATGATGTATGTGCCGGTGCTTCCAGAGCCGCTTCCAAGGGCTGTAATGGTCGTCCCTGCGGCGATGTTCGTGCCGATGATAGTTTGGCCAACTTGAACCACGCCAGAGGTCACAGAGGTCACAGTCAGGGTCGTGCCTGAGATAGTTCCCCGGAACGATGCCGCACCAATGGTTGCGGTCACGTCAATGATGTTCGCCGAGGTGACGGCGTCATTACCGTTGATCGGCCACTCAAGAGGCGTGTTAGCGCTGATCGTCAGCGACTCGTAAGAGACTTGGCTCGGTGAAATCGTCTGGCCAGTAAATGGCGATGTATATGTGGTCATGGTTTGCCTTAACTGTCAACAGCCACCGCAGAACGGTCGCCAACGCGGGATACGTCTTCGGTCTTGAGGGCGTTCAATGCTTCGGTAAACATCTGACTCCACAGAGCCAGTCGAGCATCGTTCTTCAAGAATGGGGCTGTTTGTTTCAATGTGCCAAACAGCATGGCATTGGGTGCATTCTGTGTGAGCCAGTTGGTTTGATTGTTTGAGTCCAGCGGCTGGAGTCGGGTGTAGCACAAAGCCTCAAAGCTGTATGCCGCATCAGGTGTAGGCGCCACAAACCAATGATCGTAATCGTAGTCAGCGTAATACAGCGGCTGTGCGGTTGCGCTCACCACGGGCCAGTAGTTGTTTAGGTATTCCAGTTTGCGCAGCAGCAAAGGTTGTTTGTTTCCAGAACCGTCCACCAGTGTCATGGACACAGTCTTGCGCCAACGTGCAGGCTTTTGGATAACTGCGCTACCAGCTTGGAGGGTTGAATCAACAACTTCCAGTTGGCCCAATGTTTTGATTTCTTGGGCGATCTCAAACTCAGCCAAAGAAATGGCTGTGGGGATGAAGTTAACGACCGCTTGGTCTTTCCGCTCCAAGTACTGAAGGACGGTACTCGTTAGGGAATCATAGGTGAGGACAAAGCTTGGTGTGGTCATACCTTATTTTCCCATTAGGAGGTGAGAACAGCAAGCGCATGTTCTGCGTGTTTACGGCGTTCTTCAAGGCCAATTGTGCCACCGTTAATAATTTTTGTGCATTTGATGAAGTCCCAAGCCTCGGCCGGGGCGTTCAACTTGTGCGTGTCCCAAAACCAACCAGCGGTCAGGGCTGCGTATTCTGGGGTGGCGATGAGTTCGGGGTGCATGACGAAGTCGAACCCAAGCGCTTGTCCCGCGTGATAATAATTTGCGTGGCCGGTAAGCTGAACGCATCCCCGCCCTCGAAAACGAAACCCGTCGCCAGAAGCTTCGTCACGGTTGCCCATTCGGTTTGCGTAAACCATGTTGGCAATTTTCTTTGGGTTTCCTGCATATTGATTGGCAATCTCTTGTGTGGGGAAGCGTTTATCCCAAAGCCGCATCAACGTAGCCGCTTTGTAATTTAGGTTTTCTTCAAGAATCTTAAAGTTAGCGCACTCATGCCCACATTGCCCAATGAACATGGCTTGTTGCTTGGGCGTGGCGATGTGGAACCGCTCAAAGGTCTTGTTCAAGCCATCAACCCACGCGGGGCTGATACCCAGCTTTTGAAGTTGATCACTGTTTAACATTGACCTTGTCCTTTACTGCGTTATAGGTGTCGATGCAGGCGTTGAGGCGGGTGATGGCTGTGTCGCCTTCTGCTGCGATGGTGACAATATCTTTAAGAGCCTGTCGCTCAGATTCGGCTCCATCTTTTGTATCTCCTCCGGCAGTTCCGGCATCTGTACTGGCTTGAACACTACAGGTGGAGGGGAAGCGCAACTCGCCAGAGTCAATGCGCTTAAAAGTATCAGTCTTTTTGGCTTGAATAGCATTGTTTGCCTTTCGGAGTGCTGCGGTCTTGTCTTTTAAGGTTTGGGCCAACTCAGCCTCTTTGGCGCGGGCTTCGGCGTTCAATCGGTCGATCTCGGCTTTGTCTTCAGCCACACGGCGCTCATAGCCCTTGTGATCTGCAACGTAATAACCGCCACCCAGAGCCATTACCACGCCACCGATTTGCATCAGCAGGGCATAGGTGGCGATCACCGGCAGCAGTTTGGCGAAGTAACTGACCCCATACAAGGCCACGCCAGCGATCATGGCCGCACAGGCGATGACGTAGAACAAATCACTGAAGAAGGTAAGGAACCAAGTCATTCTGCGTCCTTTGCGGCTGCACGTTCATTGGCAATCTCTTCACGCTCTGGGTGTAAGTGATCCGGCGCTGTCGTGGGCGGTGGAGGGGGGCGCCAGTCTTCGTCGAACGTAGGGTTCACAAACGTGGGCATAGCGCCGAAAGCTTGGCTTTGCTGTGGCACACCCATAGGCATCGTGGGCTGGCCCATTTGCTGGCCATAGCATGGTTGCATTGTTGGCGTATTGGTGGCCGCTTTGACCCCCGCCAAGGTGCCTGCAACGCCGCCAGCGACCCGTTTGCCGACGATACCACCTATACCCCCAACCAACAGCAAAACGATGTCGTTGAGCATCTTTGTGTAGGCTTGGTCGATGGGAGCCATTGCCTTGATTGGTTGCACCACGAAAGTGACCGAATAAAGCAAGCAGATAACGATGAAGAACAGAATACCCGTGATGGCAAGCACCACGATAGCCCAGATGCGGACTTCGATGTCTTCAGCGCTTAGGCGGTGATCCGGGTGGTTGCTGAACAGATTCAACTTGTTTCTCCAGAACTGGGGCGACTAAATAGTCGGGACACGTCTGCGTGAACAGACACCGAGGACGTTGGCACTCAGGGTCTTGGAAGTGATCAAAGTCCTGACAGGTATATCGATACCGGTCAGAGCAACCACTAAGTGCGATGATGATGAGCAGGCTTGGCAGCAGCTTTCGCATCTTGCACCTCTTGGAAGACGAAATACCCAAACACGGCTACAGCAACCAACAAAACAACCACCGCAATTGCGGTCATCAACTCTTCGAATTCTGCTTTTTTGGCCTTGGCTCGGTCTTCAGCAGCTTTCTCGGCAAACTTGTCAGCTTTGTCCATGCTGGCTGCACGGCTTTTAATGTTGTTCCAAACATCTACTTTTCCTGCTTGCATGAACAGAATTTGCAATTCAGCTTCAAACTGTTTGGATTGCTCCAGCGCCATTTCAAGTTGAATGGCTGTGCCCATGTTAGAGGCATTGCCAGAATCTTTAGCTTCTTTAATTGCTTGAACACCGTTGTTCTTGGCGTCGAAATACTTGCCCAACACAGGCCCAAGCGAGCCGACATCGTCGACCGTCTGACTCATCTTCTTGACGAGTTTTACGGCCGACTGTATCGCTGCGAGGGCTGAGATGGGATCAATCATTTCACACTCCTATGAGATGCTTCAGCAATTGTTCCAGATATTTAGGGCCAAACAATGACACCGCAATTAAGCAGTACAAGATGTACTCAATGCGCTGCATGCGCTTTGAGCCTTCGTCAAAACGCTTTTGGATGCCAGCATAGCGCTCCGCACAAACCGCCTCGTGAACGCTCAGTTGTTTGTCCGTCTTTGTGGCGAGTTCGTGCGTAGCTTCCATTACCCAAACCCCAGTTAAACTGGATCGGTCACCACCGCTGGTTCATCAGACACAGCAGAGGCGTTATCAGAAAGAACCTCCACAGCGGGTGCTTCACCAGAATCATCACCACCAGCATCAGCAGGAACGGCAGAATCATCGGCAGCGCTTGCCTCAGCAACTGGAGCATCAGGAACGGCGGCGGCAACTGGTTCAGCAGCCACAGTATCTGATCCAGTTCCGCTTGCATCTACAGGAGCCACCACAGCATCTTTTGGCTGCATGTCTTCGTACTTGGCTTTGACGAAGTCAAGGAAACGATGAACTTCATCATTCGCTTGGCTTCCGAATTCAGCAACATATTGGCGAATATCATTCAAAAATTGCATGGGTGGCTCCTAAAGGTTATGCCTCAGCGGGCTTAGGTGTAACGTCAGTCACTGAGGCGGCGGCTGTTTCGGCCAACGATTGCTTCAGCATGTTCAAAAACGAGTCACGACCAACCGAAAGTTGGTCGACGGAAAATTTGGCAGAGTTGACCTTTCGCTCCAGATCAGCAACGTGTTCAGTCATCACTTTTTGCTGGTCGGTGAAGGTGTCGTAGTCATACTCAACGCCGTCGATAACGATTTGGGGTTTTGTGTTGTTGCCCATTTCAGTTTTCCTTTTAAAGTGCCACCAAGATCGGGTGGTGGCTTCCCGTTAAATTACGACTGAACCCAAGGCAAGGGTGGTTGCGTAGTGGCGGGTGTAATCTGAGCAGCCAAGTTAGCGTTAATAGCAGCCTCAGTAGCTTCTTGGTTCACGCCGTTTTCCCAGCACCAGCCAACCACTTGGGCTTGGGTCAGGTCAGCGTAGGGGGTGAACGAGCCGCCAGCAGCAGGTTCAGGGAACGAGCAAGTGCCGTAGATAGAGTTGGTGAACGTCACAGGGGGTGTGGCAGTGTTTGCCTCAGTGCCCGTGCAGCGCCAGCCGCAGGTCAGAACGACCTCGCTGTAGCCGTTGATGGTTTGGGTGGATGCTTGGAGCCAATCTATGCTCCATTGGATTTGTGCTGACATGATTAGCCTTTCAGTTGATTAAGCAATGTTTGCCGCTTTGAGGCGGGAACGGAGGGATTGGATTTCTGCCCACATCACAGGGATAAGGGCGCTTGCATCCATTTGTTGATACACGGGGTTGCCATCTTTATCAACGGCATCTTTTTCACCAGTATGTGCGTAATCTGGTGTTTCGTGAGCGATGAACATTGGACGCTCTTGTGTAGCGCCTTTCATCTTGCCCATGTAAACAGGCACAGAATCAATCAATGCACCACTACCAGTTACAGGACCATAAATATCTTTTGCTCGGTAGTCAGAGGTAACATTGTAGGCAACAAGACCGCCAGCACGGTTATATGAAATTGTGCCTCTACGAGTTGCACTGGTTTCTGTATAAAAATCAACAAAAAGCGGATTTCCTGTTGTGGCGGCGTTCCACGCTACATATGTTGCTGCGGTTCCTGTTGCGTCAATATTTTTGGCCCAAACTGCCTGATTTGATGAATTAGAAGTGCCGTCAGATGTAATCCGCCCATTGGCAGAAGTTGTCCCCACCAACAAAGTCCCGCTGGAGTCGAGGCGCATGGTTTCGCTACGAGTTGCTGTATTGCGCCAAATTACAGCCCCACCAGATGCTCCAACGTTGTCTGCGGCATAAAACGTAGTACCGCTAACAAACATTTCATAACCATCAGATGATGATGATTGCGTCATCCGAATGTTTGGGCGAGTGCTGTTTTGAATGTGTAATCCAATACCTGTGCCAAATGTAGGCGAACTTGTCCCTAGTCCTAGGTTGCCGGAGGAGTCGAGGGTGGCTTGCGTTGAACCAGCGTATTGAAACTGAAGGTTACCAACTGAACGCTGAAAATATGCATTGTCCGCATTGATCGCCAGCAATGAAATAGTTTGGTTGCCACCGATGACGTTTAACGCTGCGCGGCTACTGGTGTTGGTGGTATCCGTGTTGCGAAAATAAAAGTTTGACGTTGCATTTTGGTTATTCTGAACATCAATACGTCCGTTTGGCGAACTCGTCCCAATACCCAGACCTGTGCTGGTCAGGCGCATTAACTCACCATTAACAGAACCATCGCTACTTGAAAGATAAAATTGAATCTGACCAACAGTAGAAGAATTTGCGCCCCATGCACCAAGCATTGTTGTGCTAGAACCTTGATACGCCAAAATTCCACCAGTAGCATTTGCTGAAACTGCGCCAGATACTCGCAAAGAACCATTTGTAGATAGTTTTTCAGTAGCACTACCACCAACAGTTAAGTTAGTCCCATCAAACGTCAGCGCAGCCCCCGTAGTAAGCACCTTAGAGCCGTTCAAATAGGCTACACCGTTGGCTGTGCCGCCAGCCAATCCCAAGTTCGTGCCGTCAAACGTCAGATTAGCCGAGCCAGCTAAACTGCCGGAACTATTGTATTGAACTTGCGTGTTCGAGCCACCGGCAATACCTGCACCGCCAGCACCAGCCAACACCTTGATCGCTGAACCAGTGTTGTAGTACAGCTTACCGTCAGCATAGTTGATCGCCAACTCACCCACAGCCAAGTTGCCCGTGGTGGGGACATTGCTGGCTGTGCCAGAGTTGAACAAAATAATCGGCGTAAATCCACTGGCGGCCATATTAAACCTCAACTTTCATTTTTTGCCGTCTTGCTATCCAAGACAATTTTACAGAGTCAGACAGTTTTTGCTTTGTTTCTTGGGACAACACTTTGCCTTTTTGAACCAAAGACATCTTTTGACGCAATTCTTTCGAGTATTTCATGCCTTTGTTTCCGGGCGTATTGCCCTTCAAAGACTCAGAAATTTTCTTTTTGGTTTCTTCACTTCTAGCTTTTCCAAGCCAAAATTTTGAAGGGTTGTTTTTTTTTGTTTCAGAAATGCGTTTTTTAGTTTCATCATCATGCTTTTTGCCAAAAAACGGATTCTTTTCACCAACCAGACCAGTTGCACCCTTGCCTCCATCAGCCACATTTGACAGATCAAATCCAAGGTCACGAAAGCATTTGATCAGAAACGCTTCGTGCTCATACGCCTCATCATGTGTTGGCCATGCTGCCAACAACTCAACTTTGAAATCGCCATGTTTGTCAACAATGAAATTCCAGTGCCGATTGCGACCACGACGACTGTGCGCTCGATGACGAGTACCTTTGCCGATGTAGAACATCGTGCCGTCTGGTTTGTAATGAGCGTATGTGTAGTACATTAGAAAGTGCCACCGTTGATGCCACCTGTGATGGCATTATTGGTGTAATTGTATGTCAGGGATGCGTTTATGTTGGTTGCAGAATTACCGCTGGATACAGGGCCGAAGTGTAAATAATTTGTCGATCCTGATCCAGTTGTAATCGCCACGTTCGTCGCATTTGTTGCGGTTCCCGCGGTCGCCGCATTCAAGTTCGCCACTTGAGTCGTGCTGGCCACCGTGAAGGGCGCTGTGCCCGTTGCAACAGTCGATGTCAACTGCCCCGACATGTTCAATGTCGTCACACCTTGGATGTAGCTGCTGGCCAAGTTCAACCCAGCCGTGCCCCATGTGATTAAGCCAGTTGCGCTGTTGCCGGGAGGCAAGATATAGCCCGCCCAGTTGCCAGTTGCAGCACTGTTCGAAAGCGAATAAATCCAACCAGCACCACCGGGGACAGCAGTCGCCAACGTGTTGCCTGCACTGTCTTGAACAGTCACGTTGGCAGATGAGTCATTGTCAACGATGTAGCCCAAACCAGCCGGGACGGTAGTCTCATCAGGGAACTTGAGGGTCTGAGTCGTTGTGCCGCTGAAGTGCTGATAACGGGTCGATGCAGCCGTCAGCGTGGTTGTTCCTGCGGCGGTGACCGTGTTCGTGTAGCCGGGAGCCTCATTGTTGTAAATGATGTTGGCATTTGCATCACGCAGCACCACAGAGTTGGCACCGCTTGACGATGTCACGCCAGTACCACCATTGGCCACTGCCAACGTACCAGCCACAGTAATCGCACCCGAGGTCGCAGTCGATGGAGTCAATCCGGTTGTGCCAAAACTGAGTGTGGTCACGCCAATGCTCGACAGATTCGACCATGTAGGTGCGCCAGTACCGCCGGAGGTCAACACTTGGCCGCTTGACCCTGCCGAAGAAATGGCAAGAGCCGATGCACCTGAGTAAACAATCCCGCCTGCCGTTGCGGTCAGATTAGCATTCGTGCCGCCACTGGCCAAGGCCAAAGTGCCTCCCAGAGTGATTGCGCCAGCCGTAGCAGTCGACGGTGTCAAGCCAGTTGTACCAGCGCTGAATGTCGAAACAAAGTTGCCAGACAAAGCACTTGTCGGGATCGTTGTAGAGGCCGTTACAGCGCTTGTGCCGTTGGCATACATGTAACCAGTCAAGCCGGTCACGATAAGGCTGCTGAAGGCCTCTGTAGAGCCTCCCAGAACCTTTTCCCAAGCGCTGGTGGTTCCGTTAAAGATTGCCCAGTCACCGACCGACCACAGCGAGATGCCGTTCAATGTTGTCGTACCGGCAGTTGACACGATGTAGTAGTTGTTGTTCGTGCCCACGCTCGATGTCAGTGTCGGCGTGTTGGTTGAGGCGTTCCATGTGCCTTGGTAAGCGGGTGAATTCAAAGCGTTGGTGCTGATCGACGTGATCTGACCTTGTGCATTGACCGTCAAAGTCGGGATTGACGTTGCAGAACCATACGTTCCTGCACTTACACCAGTGTTTGAAATTGCAATCGTGACTGGCGTTGAACCGTTAAATGATGTGCCAGAAAGACCAGTTCCAATCGTTAGAGCAGATGTGGTGCTGGCCGTAATCGTGGTCGATCCACCCAAACTGACTGTATTGCCGTTTATGGTGATGCTGCTATTTGCCAAATAACTGTTGGTAATTGCAGTGCCATTCCACACGCCGGTGGTGATCGTGCCAACTGTCGTCAGGCTTGTTGAGCCAGCCAACGGCGATGCGCCAATCGTGTTGTAGGACAACGTCACAGCAGTTGCGCCGTTGAAAGTTGTACCAGATGCAGCACCAGTCCCGCTGCTATTCATAGTCAAAGCGGCTGTGGTGCTGGCCGTAACGGTTGTTGAACCACCAAGGCTGACTGTGTTGCCGTTGATGGTAATAGAACTATTTTGTAGACCGCTGTTTTGGATTGCAGAGTTGATTGCCGAGGCAGGAATGCTGATTGTTGCATTTGCCGCGGTTGTCAGTTGACCTTGGGCGTTTACTGTAAAAGTCGGAACAACAGAAGCTGAACCGTAAGATCCGGCCGTCACAGCCGTATTGGCAAGCGCAATCGTTACTGGAGTTGATCCATTGAACGAACCGCCAGACAAACCGGTGCTAATTGTCAATGGGCTTGTAGTAGCGGCGCTGACGGTGGTCGAACCGCCTAAACTGACCAAGTTTCCGTTAATTGTGATCGAACTGTTGGCCAACTGAGCATTCGTGACCGTGCCAGACAATGCCGTGGTGGGAACGGTGGTCGAGGCAGTCATTACCCCAGTTCCGTTGCCATAAACGTATCCAGTTAAACTGGATGCACCAGTACCGCCGCTACCTGCACTCAGGGTTCCGCCGAGGACAATACCGCCCGCGGTGGGTGTTGCAGGGGTCAGGCCTGTCGTTCCACCGCTGAATGTCGTAACACCTGAGCCAGACACCACAGCACCCCATCCAGAAGCCGTATAAGCCTCCAAGCTGGCGATGTCGGTGTTATATCGGAAAGCGCCATAAGAGGGTGAGCCGCGCTGCGATGTCGTGCCAGAAGGCAGTTGAACAAATGAATTACCCGGCAGGGTGGGGTTCGATGCCAATCCAACCGTTGGAGAGCCGCCTGAAGCATTGCCGTTTGTCACAGCAATCTGGCTGGATGTGCCTTGAAGCGTAAACACGCCCACGGATGTGCCGTTGATCGACAGAATGCCTGTGCCGGACGTGCTGGCAAAGTTTTGTAAGGTGGCGTTCAAACCAACTGTAGGATTGCCAGCCGTGCCATCGGCGTTGGCAATAGTCAGGCCTGTGCCGACCGCAATTGCGGTGTTGCTGACCGTTGTAGGGCCGGTCTTGACGATCAATCCATTGGATGCGCCGTCCAAAGATTGAGCAGCGCCGGTCAAATTGATTTGTAAGCTGCTACCAACACCGTTGTCCGTCAAAGACAAGCCAGACCCAGTAGTCAAATACCGTGCTTGAGTGAGGCCAGACGTGCCGCCAACAGTCAAAAATGGATAGTTCAACGCACCGGCGCCAGAAATAGCACCGGTGGTGGTTTGTACTGTCACCCCATTTTGGACAATTGGAACAGACTCAGTGCCTTGTAGTGCCTGCGCCTGTGGGAGTTCGGTGATCGAAACTTGTGCCATATCAGGGTTGCAATCCAATAATTTGTTGATTCCCGTCCTGTGATGGCGTCTGACCGCTTTGCTCAGTGCTTAAGACTTCACCGCCGTATGGCACAGTCACGATGTCATTCGGATCAACCGCCACACTAACGTCTGGACGTGGGTATTGTAGAGTGATCCGCTCAGTTTTCCTAGCGGGAAGACGGTATGGATCTTTCTCATCTGCACACCCTTGTTGACACACTTTGAGGCCACTAAAATTTGGATCAGGCATTGCTTCAATGATGGGTCTTTTCATTTTGCAACGATCGCAGATGAAGATTGCAATTGATGCATTCCCACGCGTGTCAAGAAATCTTGGCATCAGTGAGTCCTTCCTTGAGACTCAAGTGTCGCACGGCGTGCAGCAACCCGCTTGGCAATTTGCTCTGGGGTCTGCTTGCGGCCCTTTGCTTTTTTCCCGCCAGCGATGCAGGCTTCAATTGATGGTGGCTTTGAGTTCTTAGCGTATGGACGAGGGACGCCCTTCATTTTGGCGGATTTTTTTGCTTGCGCTTCTGGTGTCCATGCCAATTGTCTGTTTGCATGAAGAACCGCCAATTGCGCCTGATTAGGCTTTCGCCCTAAATTTGCCTGTCGAGTCTTTTCTACAGCCTCTGGAGAAGCAGGTACCCCCTTCTTTGCCGCCGAAATCTTTGCTCGTGTTTCTTCGCTCTTGGCAACACCTTTGAAACGCTTGCTCGTTTCTTTTGCGACCTCACGACGCGCAACTTCGTACAGTCTTGAGTTGATGTAGAAGTCGTCGTTTCCACGCATGCGCTTGATGGAACACCATTGGTTCCCGCCGTGCAATTTCGCCAAAAGAAAGTGAGCGACAAAATGCTCTCTGGCAGTCAGATCAACAAGGTTGGACGAGTCGTTAGACCCTCCCAATGACTTTGGAACGATGTGATGGCGTTCTTTGTAGCCCTCAATTGAGGGCCGTGCTCTGCACTTGGCGATCAAGTCGTCATAGATTTTCTGGTAATTCATGTCTTGTACACAGTAATGATTGGAGTTCATAGTATATCCAATTATTAGCGTGTATACACACCAATCGCCGGAGCAAAATATATGGGCGAACGGTCGCGGTTCTCATTCTCCATCATGATGAACAGCTTCTCAGCTTGTGTCTCAAGATATTGAATGCGAGGCACATCCACACCGGGCAAAATCATCGACATTTGGTGCGCCAACATGGTCTGAATAGCCATTTGGGCGTACTGAGGAATCTCAATCTGGCCAGACAAATCACCCACATCCATGATCTGGCGTGAATACCACACCACCATCTGCTCAAATGGGTCACTTGGCGTTGGCCACAGCGTGATCTTGGCTTGAGGGATCGTGCGGTTCAGCCAGAACTGGTACGGCTGGTTGGCCGTGAAGTTCTTGTTGGGCAAGTTCGTGTAATCATCACGGTTCAAACGTGCCATCGTGATTTCTGTGGAGTTGTTGCCCACAAAAAACTCAGCCACGCTCAAAGTATTGCCACCAGTTTCACGCATACGGTAATACTGGCATGTCACGCCGGGGTCAATGTCGTACCAAAGCCACTGGCCGCTGACCCATGTGGTCACGCCAGTGTCTTCCAGCAGATTCCATGTGGCGCCGTCATTCGACCATTCCAAATAAATGTGGAACTGGCCAGAAGTGGCAGGCAAGATACCAATCGAACCCGCATAAATGGGGTTGTTGCTACCGTAGTTGATGCCAATGTAGCCGTTCGGCGATGTCTGGGTGTCGGCAGTCAGCACATTGTTGTCAAACGCAAGGCCAACAACACCGGATGAGCCGAAGTATCCGCCGTATTGGGCAGGCGTAGGGCGGTTTAAACGGCGATACAGCGCGTTTAAAACGTCATTACCACCCACAGGTAGCAGATACTCAAATTGGTCGGCGTTAAAGCCGTAAACCTTCTTGTCAATGGCCCAATAGTTGATGCCTTGATTGATCAAGTTGCTCAGAACGTAGTACAAGGCCTGTTTAGAGGCCTGAATTTGCTCGACAGTCAACTCTTCGGCCAATTTGCCCGACATCCGGGCGCCTTGGTCGATCATTTGTTGGGTCGTAACGACCGTTTGTCCTACTGTTCCGCTGTAAGCCATTGGTTACCTCACCAGTCTTTGTGCTTGTGGCTCTTCTCAACGGTGCTGATCTTGCAGTGCTTCAAGTCAATCTTGCCGCCTTGCTTGTATCCACCAGCCTTGGCTGCGCTGATACGAGCGCCCAGCTTGTTCATTTCTGGTTCAATGTCACGAGCCTTGCGCTCATAGTCAGACAAATTTTGCTCACGGTCAGCATAACGATAGTTTTTGCCACCCTCGTAAGTTTTAGTCATCTCTGCATGACGCTTTTCAAGGTTGGGCAGGTCAGCCGCATCTTTCTTGGCGCGTTCTTTGGCCTCAACAGCCTCTTGTTGACGGCGCTTTTCCTGACGCTCCTCTGACTGTTCACGAGTCATGGGGTCGGTAATTGAAATGCGGCGGCCGGGATTCTTGGCGTTATGCGCCTCAGCCACGGCCCTAATCATTGACTTCAGATCGGACATGTTTGTTCCTTTACCAGCCGGGGCATTTCCAGCGTTTAAGCGATGCTTTTGCACGTTCAGCATCGCCCTTTGAGTGTTCTACAACACCGCTCATTCTGGCACAAAACGAGTCTTTTCGGGAGCCGCCTTGGGGCTGTGGAGCCTTTAAATGCGACCCAGTTTCACGGTTGTACTTGGCACGACCTTTTTCGGTCAGGCCAGCACCCTTGGAAACAGGCAACTTCTCACCGCGGCCAACAGCTAGCGACACACCGCCTTCTTTCTTTTTGACGGTCTTCGCTGACTCTTTGAACGCAGCAGCCGTGGGCGCACCCTTAGAGCCGGGTTTACGCATCTTCTCACCAGAACCGTGAGCGATGCGCTCCTGCTTTGCGTGGATGTTGGCGTAAAGCCCCGGCTTGGCCATTACCAGCCACCTTTGCACATGGGATTTTCGTGGCAGGTCGAAACCTTGCCGCCATGCGCTTTGTGAGCGTGACGCTTTTCGTTGTAGGCGATGGCCACGGCCTGCTTAACAGGTTTTTTTCCTTGTACAATCTCTGTGCGTATGTTTTTCTCAAACGCTTTTTTGGAAGGACTATTTATGAGTGGCATAACACGCTCCAGAGTGAAATACGAAAAATTTTGCCAACATTGCAGCAAACAATTTTTTGTTCCTGAATACAGAAAAGACACTGCTTTGTTCTGCGGAAGAAGTTGTATGGCATTGTCTGCTAGAACCGTTCAAAAAACAACTTGTGAAGTTTGCAATACGGTTTTTGAGCACATTGCAAGCAGGGCAAACAAAGCAAAATACTGTAGCCCAAATTGCTATCACACAGCAATGAAAGATAAAGGAACTTTTGAGTACACCTGCCTTCATTGCAAAACAAGATTTCTTTCTGCTCCATCTAAAAAAAGAAAATATTGTTCTCGTGCTTGTATCAACAAATCTGCAATTGAAAATTGGAAAGGTGATTTCAGCACTGTCAGAAAAAATATGAAACGGAGAGGTTTGTTGAATTCTTGCCAAAGATGCGGTTTTGATCAAAACGCACAAATTCTTGGCGTTCATCACAAAGACCGCAATAGGTCGAATAACAGCATGGAGAACTTGGAAGTTCTTTGTCCAAACTGTCATTCGATTGAACACGCCAAACATATCTGCCATGGTTTTACTGAGTAATTCCCATCTCAGCCTTGATGTTGTGCTCAAAAGCCTTCTTGGATTTGGATTTGATCAACGGCATGATTAACCTCCGGGTACGGTTAGGGTGTTATTGTTTTGGATCAGTTTTCCGGTCACGATAACGCCAGCAGCAACTGTGCTGGAACTCGTTGACAACTGCCATTGGATGTCAGTCTTTTGTGAATAAGCATACGGATCAGCAATCCGGTTAGCACTGTAGAGCGACACAAAAGGCTGTTGCAACACGTTGCGAGTAACGCCAGACACATTGTCACCAGCCTGCACCTTGTAGGTCACAGTGACGCTGCCAGTGTAGGAGTTCGATGTGTTGACTTCAACCCAGTCCAAGAAGAAGCTATAACCAGCAGGCACGGTGTACACGGTGCTTTGCGAACGACCAATTCCGGGGTTGATCTGAGCCAGCGTGTTGGTGCTTTGCTTCAGAGTAATCGTGCCCACGTTGGTGCTTTGGCTGGTGCCTGCGCTGGCCAAGGTCAAGTTGTTAATACGGAAATAGCTGTTGACAGTCGTCACAGCAGTTGTGCCGTTCAAGAACAGGGTTTCAGACAACGGGTTGAAGTTGGCGTCAAGGCCACTGATCAAAACCGATGCCGATGTATTGTCTGAAGCAGAACTACTTACCATCGTCAGCGTGGTCGCTGAGGTGGGGTAAGTGTATGTGCTTGCATTTTCCCAAACTGGGATAGAAGTTGTACCGACCGATGCTTGATAGCCAAAGATGCTGACGGTTGTGTGGCCCAAGATTTGGCCACGAGCAACTTGCAAATCAAATGGTTCATAAGCACCCGCACGAGTTACTGATGCAACGATTCCATTACTCATGATAATTCCTCAAAGAAGCAGGGGCCGAAGCCCCCGCTGTTTACTTAGCGCGTCCGCCGCGTTTACGTTGTGGGACTGATTTCGCAATCTCAGCAACGGTTCTGGGGTTTACAAAACCACGACCGGCTCCGGCATCTTTGCCGTAACCCATCAATGATCTTGCACCTTCATACAAGCGACTAGGAATGCTACGGATGGCTTGTGCCGTGTCCATATCGTCCTGATCGGGGCGCATAGCGGCGTCATAGGCGCCCTTAGAGGCGTCTACGAGGTCACCATCGGCAAAGTGATGCACCTTGCCACCCTTTTTGAAAGTACCAGATTGCAGGCTGTTGGCTACGGGGCGGCTAACGAAGTGACGAGGCATTTTTTCTGCCTTGCCTTGATCGTTAACATTCCCCCCCGTAGCGTAGGCTTTTTTTGTGGCATGCCCTCCACGCTTAAAACCACCAGCATTGGCTTCTTTGACTTCACCAGTTTTGGTGTTGGTCTTGCCCTTGGGAGTGCCGTCCACGTTGTTGATGGCGAACTTCATTTCGTTGCCTTCAATAGCGCCACCAGTTGCCTTGTGGTGCATCTTTTGGTGAGCCTTGCCGCCGTGACGGAAGCCGCCAGCGTTGTTCATGCGAACGCCGCCAGTGCCATGAGCGCGGTCGCGTTCAGCTTCGTGCATCTCGGTGTTTTCAAAGTCGTGCTCATTGCCTTCAATAGTGCCACCCATGACCGTGCGGCCGGGGTTCTTTTTCTTGTCGGTATCAGCAGGAATATCGCCGCCAGTTGCTTTGTGATGGACTTTGCCGCCACGTTTGTAACCGCCAGCATTCTTCTCTTTGATTTCACCAGTGCCGTGGTGCTTATCAGCATGGTCGCCGTCAACCACTTTGGTCTTAACGAAAGGTTTTTCGTCGTGCTCAATGGTGGTCTTGGTTTCGAACTTGTCGAGAGCCTTGCCAGAAGCTTTACCGCCTTCGGCTTTGTGATGAATCTTGCCACCATGTTTGTGATGTGCTTCTTTCATACCCAAAGACTCGTGGTGGTGCAGTTCTTTTTCCAACTTCTCGATATGTTTTTCCATACCAGCGTGGCCACCCTTTTTCATACCGGTCAAGGCCTTGCGGACTTGCATAGCACGAGCGGCGCGAATGGCAGGAGCCATTTGAGCCAGTTTGGCTTGGCCCATAGGAGCCATAGGAGCGGCCATAGGAGCAGCACCCATAGGCATCATGCCACCATCAGCCTTGTGATGAACCTTACCGCCGTGAGCGTATTGGTTGGGGTTCATTGCCTTGCGGCGTTCGGCCATGGAAGGCTTCTTGGGGGCGTGACCATGTTCAGCGTGGCCGTGCATACCTTCATGGTGCTTTGCAGCAGCATGGTGCATGCTGTGATGGCCGTGCTCTTCGTGGTGTTCCTTCTTATGGACTTTGCCACCCTTTTTCAGCTTCAAGATAACTGACGGCTCGTCAGTCATCATTTTTGGCATTTGGCTAAAGCCGCCAGCGTGTTTTGTAGCCATGAAAGCCTCCTATTAAGCTTGGGTCACACCCAAAGCGCCAGTGCGGGTTGCATTGGGGCCAGCAGCGATGCCGGGCAGTGCAATCACGACAACCAAACGCTTCACGCCGTTAGTGGCGCTAGAGGGGTAGTAAGTTCCACGCACATCGCCAGTTGACGAAGTTGCGGGGGTCGTCATGTCAGCAGCAGTAAATGCGCTGGTGCCGCCAGTGTCGTTGGCCAAGGTGTTGTTCCAGCCCACGCGGACAACATAACCAGCGTCAAACACGCGCAAAGGCAAACCGAGGGTATCGGTAGTACCAAATTGGATTGTCACTGGCAAAGAACCGTTAATGGCGATGCTGGAGATCTGGTAGAAAGCTTTCTTACCAGACACGTTGGCAACAGCAGACGATGTCGTGCCGGTGGCGATCACTTCGGTCATTGCTTGGCCGTAGTAGTCGTAACCAGAAACGGTCAGGTTGCGGCTGGTGCTGATAGTGCCAGAAGCGGTGGTCAACTGAACAGCACGGGGAGTGTCCAACTGGATCACAGTCGTGCCATCGTTGCGGACATAAGTCTTGGTGTTAGTACCAGCAGCCAATGTCAAGTTACCAGCAGCGGCAGGCGTTTGAGCGGCTGCGATGTTGGCGTTGTTCAGAGTCTGAGGAACCACATCCCACACATATTCACGACCCAATGGGCCAACACCAACTTCCATTGGTGAAGGATCGCCCAGACCGGAGTTACCGGAAGCGTAAATTGTGATCGAGCCAGTAGCCGATGAGGAAGCGCTCAGGGTGTAAGTACCCGTGCCACCTGCACCAGACACAAAGGCCGTGATGTAAGAGTTAGCGGTGATACCGGTGCCGTTGACGTATTGTCCCAGAACCAAAGAATCACCAGAATTCATCGCAGTAACGGTCATGGTGGTGCCGGTGACGGAACCAGTAATGACGGCTTCAGCAGACGTGTTGGTTGTACCAATATAGCCTTGGGCAGTACCCAAGAACAGATCATCACTAAATTGAGGCATTTTTTTCTCCCTGTGGCTTGAACCACTCAGGTTTTAAAAAAGGGTGGGCTTTTACACCCACCCCGCTTGCTTTACATGCCGGGAGTACCGTACATGGCGCGTGGGTCAGTCCAACCCACTGTGTAGCGCTCGGTGGCTTTGTAGCGCATCGAGTCAGTTTCGAAGTCACCTTCCATGGTCTTCTCCAGACGACGGCGCATCAAAAGCTTCATGCCTTCGGGAGCGTCGGTCTGAACCCACCATGCTGTAGAAGATGTCAAGCGGCTCAACACAGCAGCGCCTTCGTCCAACAACCCGATGGATTTCACGGGGTTGATGTCGTTGTTGGCGTTGCCGGTGCGGAGAACCGACTTCAACAGAACTTCAGCTTGGAAGATGTTGCCGGGAGCGACAACCAGTTGACGAGGAACCAAACGAATTTTCTTTTGGTTGTTGTCAACAGCTTGACGAACTTGGATCAACATTTGTTCCAGCGAAGTTTGCGACAACACAGCGGCGGTCGACAATTGGTTGCTGAAAGTACCGTTCACGATGGGGTGAGCGGTGTTGATCAAAGACACGCCGTCACCGCCAACATACGAAGAGTTGAAAGCGGTGTTCAACACGTTAGCAGACAACAGTTCCTTGGTTTCCACCAAAGATTGTGCCAAGTGACGTGCATAAACTTGACCGATACGAATGTGATCGCCGTCTTCCACCAAAACTTTGGTCAAAGCGAAGGCCAAGCCATACACTTTGTACACATAGCGTTGCAGGAACAGGACGCCACCTTGTTGATAGGTCACGGGCGTACCGTCAGGCAACTGAGGTGCGGCGCCGAAACCGTACAAGACGGGTTCTTCGTGGTAGTTACGGGGAATGCCGTCTTCTTCACGGAACACACGGCTCCATTCGTCGGCACGTTGATCATAGACTCCGTCGAAGCATTCGTTAAGAATAGGTTCAACAATCGAACGGAAGTCCGTACTGCGCATTGGTGCTGCCATGATTTAGCTCCCTTTATGCAATGGCGTTCACAGTACCGAAGAACTGCGAAGCTGAGTTAACGACACGGACGACGGTGTAGGAATCACCCCACGCATTGTCCACATAGGGGGCCAGATCAACGACGCGCATTTGACCGGGTTGAGCATTACCGACAGCGGTCGAAGCACCCAAGGTAGCTTGCGACAGGCCAGTAGTGGTCGAGCCAGCAGTCACGTTGGTGAACAGGTACTCATTACCGATAGTGGTTTGAGCCATCGAGCCATCAGCTTGAATTTCATAAACGATGTTTTGATCGTTGTAGAAATAAGCAACGCAAGAACCAGCGATGTACGCGGTGTTTGCGGGCCAATAGTTGGACACACGACGACGACCAGTGGAATCAGTCCATTCCACACCAGCGAAAGCACCAGACCAAGTGGCTTGGGTGCTGTTAGCGGTGATAGGAACGATGACGCCAGCGGAGGCGGAATAGGCTACTGGTTGACCTTTAAGAATAGCGGTCGAGTAGCCAGAGGTGATACCGCCAGCAAGCGCTTGAGCGCGATCCAAACCGGAGGGGTGGAACGCGGGGCGCAAGCCGAACGGAGCAGAGGTAGAACTCATAATAAACTCCTTTGGTTAGCCGGAAAATACCGGCATTTTGCTTGGCTGTTGATCAAAACCACCAAAACCCTCACCCTCGACTGACACCAAAGAACGACCTCGGCTGTCTCGTGCCGCACCTTGCAGTTGCTCCTGTTGGACTCGGATTTTCTCCTCCTCCTCGCGGGGCTTCTCATGATGTTGATACAACATGATGTCCTGATAGATGTCCATCGGCAGTTTGAACAGCAACATTTCGTTGCATGAGATGTAGCCAACATGCTCACCTGACTTCACTCGATAATTTTCAAAGCCGGGGAACTCTTCAGACTTAACTGGAACGTACCCTTGGCGAATCCGCTTATCAATGGAGTCGTAGCTGTTGGTTGTCGAAAGCCAGCACAAGTGCCAGCCATCTAGGTTAGGTAATTTCGGAAGCGCTGATTGCGTCCACTCCTCACTCCACATCTTGCGACGTTCCTGTGTTGAAGCGAACTTATTCTCGGGTGCTTCGCGGCTTGCGTCCTCGCTTGCGCGATCATTGCGGCCACCAGCACTGAGGGATTTCTTTAGGCGTGATTCTGTCATGTTTGTTCTCCAAGTAATTAGCGGTTACCGCCTTGGCGGTCATATCGAATGAATTCTGCGATCATCTTCTTTTTGCGCTCAGGGTTGTCCCAAGCCCCAATCTCTTTCATCGCCTTCACCCGTTCAGGTGACAGCGTGAATTGATTGCGGTTAGTACCACCATACGCAGCAGAAGCTTCACGTCCAGAACTGCCCACTACATTCCTCGGTTTACGAACAGCAGAATTGCCGTCAGATGCCCCATTGTAACGATGGGGTAAATACTTTTGCAAGCGGTTATCGAGTTCATCCCAATAATCTGGGTCAGTTGGTGTCCAACCTTCTTTAGAAAGTTCAACATCGACCTCTTTTGCGATTCGACTATCGGTGTCTGAACCGTCAACCTTGTACCAATTGTTTCGTTTCAACCAGTCCGCAGCGTTGCGTTGCACTCGTGGATCGGGTGCGGCCGGTGCAACCGGTTGTTGGCGTGGTTGTTGGTCAATTTGGCGGCGTTGGTTCTCCAATGCGTCCAAGTCCTTACGGGCTTGATACATCATTTCTTGCGCCTCAACCATGGCTTGGCCGTCACCGCTGTTTGCGGCCTCTGCCAGCTTCATTTTGGCGTATTCAACACGCACTTGCTGGTCTTGGACGGCTTTTTCCACTCGAGAAACGAAGCCTTGGTGGCTTTCTTGTTCTACTCGTTGCAAACGCTGGTCGGCTTGAGCCAGTTTGCGTTGCATTTCTTCATTTTGGCGACGCAGAGCCTGAATTTGGGCGTCTTTTTCTTCACGGCCACGCTTGGCAAGGTCACGTTTTGCCTTGCGACGTGCTCGTTTGGCCGCCAAAACAGCTTCTGAGTCATCAGGATGGTCGGGTTCTTCGTCTTGGACGTTCCCGCCTTCGTTTTTCTCGACAGGCTCGTTTGAATTGTCATCATCGGTGACAAAATCATCCGGCAAGTCGACCACCGCGGAGCCGTCAACGCCCTCTTCGATGTCTAAATCTTGATCTTTTGGTTCGTTACTCATGTTGGCTCCTTAAACGTAAGCTTTGAACGACAGCGGGTCGTCCGTAACTTTGGCGATTAGTTCGTGATCGTTAATCGTCATGAACAAAACTGGGTCTTCGCCGTCCTCATTAGGAACTGGACGCTCCCAACGGTCGCCACCCCAGCGGGGAACGCGCACAAAGTCACCAACATTTGCCCAAGAACCCTCTGGCCATGACGCCATCGTGTCTCGGTTTTTGAACGCCAATGGGCCAATAGACACGACCTTACCGATCATGTTGTTCCATTTTTCGTTCTCTTTGGTTTCATCAACGATGATGATGCGTCCAGCCTTCTTTTTGATCCGGCGTAGTTGAACGATCACGCGGCCACCATAAGGCTGCTGCCCCGGCGCCACATCTGGGAATGCCCATGCCAGTTCAACTGGATCAGACACGCCCGCTTGCCCCTCAATCGTGGGGATTGGGTCTTTTGTATCACTCATACTAACTCCTAAAATCACCTTTGCAGGTGCGTCTTCTAAGCGCTTTATCAGCGCGGCCTCCGTCCTTTAGGGGGACGTTTCATGCCCCAGTTAAACTGGGGTCTATTCTTTGCCCTTATCCTCGTCCAGCAGGTTGTCGATCTCGTCCAACACTTGTTGGAAGCCCTCGTACCTGCCCACCAGACGCTGATAAGTTTCCCAAGATTGAGCATGCCCCGAGGCTAGGGACGCGCTCAACTCGGCTTGTTGAAGCTTGATCACATGGATCAGGCGGTCAATCATTTTTGTTTCTTCAATGCGCTCAGACCGCCAGATGACTTGCCTTGAGATTGGCTGCCGCCTTTGGGTTGCAGGCTAGTGCCGTCCAGCTTTTCGCCTTGGGCCAAGCGTTTGTGCTGGGGCACGTTGATGCCCTTTTGTTCTGCTTCAGATGCCATTTGGAACTCCTTGTTGTGGCATTGCTGCCGGTTGTGGCTGTTGGGCCGATTGTAGATTCTGTTGCTGCATATCGGCAGCGTGATTGATCGTTTCGTGCGTCAATTTTGCATTTTCGATCTGGATGCGTGTCTGGTTGTCCAGTTGGTTGCGCTGTGCTTCCACTTGCAACCGTGCCTGAGCAATCTGTTGATCCGCCTTGTCCTTGGCAGCCTTGCGTTGTGTCTCTGCCATGCTGGTGTCTTTGACGACTTGAGCATCTGGAGGCAAGTTGCCTTGAGCAGATTGTTGGCGCTGTTGGGCTTGCTGGATGAGGCTTTGGAAGGCTGGCACAAAGGCTTGGAACACCTCTTGAGTGTCCTTCTCCACATGTGCGCCCACCACTGCGTACAGTTGGTCAATGCTTGATGTCAACTTTGGATCATCGTAGTTGTTTACAGGCTTGCCACCGCGGGACTCGGCCACATAGGCGTTGCTGCGGTTCAAGTACCAGAGCGTCATGTGTTGCTTCAAGTGCTCGATCACATTGTTCAGATAGCCCGGATCAGCAAACGGCGACTGGCCCAAGAATGGGTTGAGCGCAAACTGCAAGTGATCTTGGATGTGAGCGATGTGGTCTTGCTGCATATAAGCGTATGCAGGCTGGCCAATGAGCATGGCGGCGTTTTCGTCCGCGGATGTACGTTGCTCCGGTGCAGGCACGTCCTTCATGATCTCGTTGATGTCCGGCACTTTCAATTGTTTCAAGAAGCGAGACAACACTTTGGAGACATTGAACTGGTCGGGATACTTGTCCACCAACGCCAGCACAGCTTGGTTCTGAGCCATGCGCTGAGTCTCAGAGAAGATGTGCGGGTCAGACACCGGAACGATGTCGGTGTTCTTGGCGAAGTCGTCACGCTCAATATCCAAGTCGGTGACAACGTCAGCCTTGCGCATTTCGTCAAAGTGCCAACGGTTCAAGCGGCACAAAATCTTCAGCACACGGGCTTGTGACTCGTGCAGTCGAGCGTGAATGGCGGAAAACACCGCGGCGCCCTGTTCAATCAGCGCCTGAGTTGTGCCCACAGGAGCCTGAGAATTGACGTCAGCGACCTTTTCTTCGCTGGTGGTCACTACCCCCTTGGCGGCCGTGTCAAGCCAGCCTAGAAGCTGGAATAGCACGTCCGAAGGCGGATTAAACGGCATGGGCATCGCCACTTGACGAATGTCATTAACACCGGGTGCGCCCTCAATCTCAATCACTTGAGTTACGTCAGGTTGTGCAGATTGACCACTGATCTTTGCGCCCTTCATCTTCAGCATGGTGGCGCTGTTGTTGATGTGGGCTGTATCCAGCAAAGCGCGTAAGGCGCCAGTCAGGGCAGCGCTCAAGCCACCGATCAACTGAGGTAGGCCGATAGCATAAGCACCTCGCCACGGGATGAACTTAAACTCAACGATCCAATCTAGCTTGGTCATTGTGTCGTCAGTCTCTTCCCAGTTGCGGTACAGACCCACGACCTGATTGCTCAATTCGTCAATCATCAAAATGTACGGAGCCATCTCACCCTTGGAATACTTGTCGTCTTCAAGTTCCATGTAGGTGTAGATGTGGTAGACCTTGCGCAGACCGTCATCATTGTCCTCATACTTCTTGCCTTCAATCTTGTCGTTGGCTTTCTGAGGCTTGGTGGGGTCAAGTTCCATCGTGGCGCGAGTGATGTTCACGTCACGGTACATACCCGATGCAATGCGTCGGTTGAACTCCCAATGGGTGATCTCGTGCATCTCAGCCGCACGTTCTGCCGTGTAGAAGTTAGTCGCCGCAAACGGCAAGATCACCCGGTCAATCGGCAAGAACTCAACGCATGGGCGTTTCTTCTTTTCGTCATACCAGAGTTTGAAGTACTGTGAGCCGCCCAAAGGCAGTTGGGTTAGCAGTTGTTCTTGCTCGTCACGGAACTCTTCAATCTGTTCGGTGATCTGCCAGTTCAGGAAGTCACGCTTACGCTCTGCGACCTCCAGTTTCTGGTCATCAACCGTGCCAATGATCTTCGTGCGTACAGGGCCGTCCGGCGGGAACATCTCTTTGATCGCCCGTGCAGCGAAGTCAACGCAACCCTCAGCCATGGCAGGATGGACGACCTTAGAGGCTCCCATAAAGGTTGCACCTCCGGGGGCATCATTGCCCATACCAGTCCGACGAATACCCTCTTCATACTGCTTATCTCTTAATTCTCGTGCGTTCTTATCGTTCTCAAGCAGGTCAATGTACCGAGCAGACAGCGGCTGCAAGTCCCAGTCGCTCATGCTCTCTGCCATGTTGGAGTAGAAGTCAGGGTTAACCTCTGGGCCGTCCTCCGGCAGCGTCACTATCGCAGAGCCATCAGGCAGTTCTTCGGTGTCAATGTCCTCTTCAGGAATGTCTACTTCAGCACTGCCGTCTTCGTTCAGTTCTGGGTCGATGTTGTCTTGCTCTTCCATCACTTGGCCTTCTTAAAGTGTTTAACGCTCATCAGTTCGTACTGCATGGCGTCAAGGTTGGGCGAAATTGTAACTTTTTCTTTGGTGATGCCGTGCCCAACAGGCTTAATTGTGCCACCCTTTTTCTTGCCCATGCGCTCTTTTCCGGTCAATACCAGATCACGAGCAGTCTCTGGGCTGACACCAAGGCGCTTTGCCGTAAATCCAATTTGTTTTGCAATCAACTCAAGCTTAGGGGCGCCAATGGGCGTTGTCACACCAGTCTGAGGAGAAAACGCACCCCATGCAAGCGCTTGCGCAGGCACAGACTCAAGCCCAACTTTGTTGGCAATTTTTTGTTGCCACCATGGGCCAAGCGACGACATCTCAGGATTTGTCACGCTGGCGCCGGGAACAACCTCTTGGCCTTTCAAAATCTGCGGGTTACGCGTATCGGCCAAACCAACGGCACGGCTCCAGTGCGCATCACCCACCGGTGTACGGGTCTGGAATCCAATCTCAGGCACACCAGATGCTTCAATGTACATCGGCACTTTGGGGCTGCTCATGCTTACTTCGCCATGCGTCAAAAAGTTCTTCATGGGTACAGCGTGAGTCGTCTTGTGCGCCAAGTGACCGGGTACTTCACCAAAATCAGCGGGACGATTGGGGTCACGCTTACCACCATGCTGCACAAACTCGTTAAAGCGTCCTTGGTTTTGCAAATAGTAAGCCAATGATCCTCGAGGAATTTCTGTGTTCACCTCACTGGCAGACGATGCCATGCCCATTAAAGCATTCATCTTCTTGTACTCTTGCGCGGCTTTTTCGGGGCCAAGCAATTTGACCATGTGTTGAAACAATGGATCCATGTAATACCAAGGCTCCATCCCATGACGCAGGCCTTCGTGCTTCTGGGCCTCACCCAACACGTCCAACAGACGACGTTCATTGCGTGGGTTCATGACGTTTTCTGCGGCTTCAGCACCACGCGGGTTGGCCGATGCACCGGGCAATACACCCAGATGCGGCATACCTTGACGGCCATGTGCCTGCTCAAACATTTCTGCACGGTTTACGCCAAACAACTGCTTCAAGATTGGGTCTTCAGGCGCCACGCGTGATGCAGCCAATGCTGCGATCTCATCAGGTCTGCCATAGATGCCGGGATACGCCATGCGCTGGGCATTCTTAACTGTCTGTTGGCGCTTGGTCACGCTACCCTTTGATGCGTAGTGATCTACACCACCGCCATCAGCCATGGCTTGTGGGCCTTTGGGTGGAGTCATTGCATTCATTGCTTGACCTTGGGGCGTCATCTGTAGGATGTTGCTGGGCGGTTGACCCTGTGGGCCACCTTGTGGTGGTTGAGCGCCTTGTGGGGGCTGCTGTTGGCCTTGCTGGGGCTGTTGACCGGGTGCAGGAGGCTGTGTAGGCCACAGTTGTTGTCCGGGCACCGCGGGCTGCATGTCAATCCCACCAACGGGCAGTTGGCCGGGGTGTTGGCCATGAGGCAGGATGTATTCTTTGGTCGGCAGGTTGGGGGCTTCTTCAGCGCCAACATTGGTGATGTTTGAAAGGCTTGTCGGTTGCTTCATCATCAACTCTGCTTGCATTTGACTTAGTGATGGCATAGAGCCTCCTGTTGCTTTGTAAACGATGCCGCCGCGGGCTTTTTGTTGAACTGGCGGTTCATAACCGTGATGTGCCATCCCTCTTTCAGCTTCGTTGAGCCAATAATTAAGGCTTGGGTAGTAGTCATTCAAACTGCTGATATTATCTTCTGGTTTTTTAATAACATTCAGTAGTTCTGGAGCCGAGTAGGATGACTTTGGATATAGTGGTTGACCATAAATTTTTTCTAATTTGTGTTGATCCTCATAATCCAAATTAAGCAAATCTTTGTCTCTTTTTGCTTTGGCAGCATGCTGTTCTTTGAACGCTGGATGGTTCTGCAAAAATTCAATCGCCATTTTTATGCGTGGTTCGTAATGTTTTTTTGCTTCGCTTTGCTCCAAATACTTGTTATCGCCAATAGGAACCATGTCGACGTGATGCAAGTCTTCAACATTTGTCCAATTGCCCGACTTCACAAAGTCTTGCGCGTAAGGAATGTATTTGGCTACTGGCTTAGCGTTTCCCTTGCCCTTAATTTGCTCAATGCGCTCGGGGGGATTCTTCATTATTTTTACCGCCTCATCGTCAGGCAAATCAGCAGCTTGTCTGCCTAGTTCAGCGCCACGCACTTTGTTTACTTCAATAGTTACATGCGGCTCATTCTTTTTGTCACGCAGACTAAAAATACGAGTATTGCCACTTGCAACATCTGGGCAGTACCCACCAACGCAGTGGCCCATTGTGTCGCCTTCATACTTCAGCGCCTCTTCCAGCTTGCTGTAGTTGGGATGTTGGACGTGATTGACACCTTGCGGGTCAGTATATGTGCCGGACGAATGTTGGCTCCAGCCTTCGGGCAGGTTCTTGTCCAGAGCCAATTCCAGCCATCTAAAGCCGTTGCCGTAGTCCTTGTGGACTGGCATGCCCTCGGTTGCTTTGAGCGCAATTTCAGCCATTTTGCGTTTGCGCTCTTCGTTGTACTCATGCGCACGACGGACAGCCTGCTCCATGCTGACCTTGCTTAATTGTTCTGGACGAATACGACCCTCGGTCATGTCTTGCTTGAGAATGTCAATTATGTGGTCAAAACCAAGAGCATTAGCATCCATGCTATTTGTTGGCGCAAACACTTTAGTTGACGGATCGACTTTGTCCATCCACGGCTCACGTCTTGAACCTTCAAGATGAGAAACATAGTTGGGTTTCATTGCAACATCAGTTGCGTCTTCCCATGCTTGTGCATGTTCAGACTTGCCAAGTTTAGGCTCATCCCAATTGGCGCGATGATGTTCTGCTTTCCATCGATCTATTCCAACTTGATCTGGGGAAACATGCAAAATTCCCTGTTCTGCCAACGCACGAATTGGATCGTTATGCGTTCCCATTTGTTTGCGTATGTAGTTGCCAAGGTTGCCTTGAATCCAGTTGTTCAAATGGGCTTTATGCTCCAATTCTTGCATTTGACGCGGAATTGTTTCACGAACTGTTGGAACTGTTTTGGCCGCTTTTTCAATGGCTTCAGGATGCCAAACCCTTTGCATCTCAGCCAATGTTTCTGCCGGATCATCTCCAACCGCTGTTCTTTGTTTCAGCGAGTTAAGTATTCGATCAACACCGCCCTTAATCCAGTTCTTTGGCCCTTGACCACCGATAGCCAAGTGTACGGGCTTGCGCAGTGCCAAAGCGGCTTGCATCTCGTCAATAGTTGGTTCCACGTTGCCTCCTTGGGCTTGTCTTTGCACGGGAACAGGATTGAACACCGCCGCAGTTGGCATGCTCAGATTCCGGTTAATCATGCCGTTGTATCCGTAGTCTTTGATGAGCCGTTCGTAATCATTGGCTGCCTGCACTTGATCCACCAAGCCGGGGTTGACCATGGACGTATGAGGCGTCCTGTTGGCCTCCACGGCAAGCTTGCGCAACATTAACGGGTCAGCGCCCATGTCATACAACTTGTCGACCATCGCTTTGTATTTATGTGTGCCCAAACCAACTTCACCACGTTCTGGGTTGCCAGCATAAAAATACGTCCGGTCACGCACGGCGCCGGGTTCTTGTAAGCGGCTTGCTTCTGCACCTTTGATGCCAGTGCCATATCTGGTTGGGTCAGTCATAGTCAGGTTTGGTTCGTGGCTAAAGTGGGTCAGTTGCGCAGTCTCGCCGCCTTCTGGTTGGATCAAGTGGCGGATGTATGCGGGAATGCCACCAGCATAACTGCCACTGTTCATCTCTGGAGGCAACAACACAGCCCTTTGAGGGGCAAACTGGAAATGGTTGTCCAGTAAGTTCTTCTTCTCGGCCTTGGCGGCTTCAAACAAGTCCATACGGCCCTTGCGCTTGGCGTCATAAGCAGTCTCATCCAACGCTGCCACTTCAGCTTTTATGCGGGCATTTAACGGCGTGTAATTAACTACACTGTTTTGGCCACGAGTCTCTGCCGTCATGGCTGCTTGAGCCAGCGGGCTGAACATACCAGAGTGAGCCGCCCAAGCCTTCTCTTCGCCTTGAGGGCCAAAGGTCGTGCCGTGCAAGGCATGGCCATAGACATCATGCACCGCCCGGAACATTTCATTGTCATTCAAGCCCGACTCGGGATGGACGTTGTGCAAAAAGTCATGGCGGTCGCCGCCTTGGAAAACATAGAGGTGTCGGTGGCCATGCACATCGCGTATCATCTCTTTGCTGTCTTGGTAGTTGCCTTCACCATTGCGGTGAAAACTCATGTTGATTGGTAAGCTCTCAAACTGGCGCTTAGTTTCATGGGCCAAGTGGCCATACGCTTTTTGCAGCAGTTGATCGTAGTCTTGAGCCTCACCGACGTGCTCAGGCATGTGGCGCTTGTAAGCCTCGTATACGGCTTTTTTGTACTCTGGGTGATCTGTGGCCGCCAGAAGGAATGTGCGTCCAATGGCGCCTTGCTTGGCCAGTGAACTGGATGAATTGTCAACAGGCTTGTACGGTTTGCCTAAATGCTGTTTTGTATATGCCTCAGCCGCATGGCGAATGGCATTGTCTGGGCCTTTGATTATCCCTTTGACCGCTTCGTCCGTAAGTGGTTGCGGAATTGTGTTTCGTGATAGTCCTTGCTGGCCTTGACCGGTATCCCGATGGCTTTCGATATTGCCGCTCGTAGCTGCGAAGCCCGATGCAACGCCATGTGGGCGGACTCGGTAGAATGGGCCTTCTTGTGCTGTGTCATAGGTTATTCCTTGTTGTGTGGCCATGGGCACCTCGGGGAGTTTTCGGCATTATGCCAAGCCATGATGACTGTGGCAAACACAATGCT
>Ga0208743_1000109_pt1 | contig 35128 bp, 21 predicted proteins | sample CryBogCBH04Jul08_FD_184615 | JGI IMG/M metagenome (GOLD analysis project Ga0208743, IMG submission 184615) | Freshwater microbial communities from Crystal Bog, Wisconsin, USA - CBH04Jul08 (SPAdes) (version 2) | ecosystem: Environmental > Aquatic > Freshwater > Lake | place: Crystal Bog...
AGTGGATTTGATCTGCCATATCTGTTGAGATTGGTGGCTGTTTGCTTGGCCTTGAGTGCTGGGCTGTGCATGGGATTGTGCACGCCGTGATTGGCAAATGTGGTTTGACTGATTTTGGCACGTGTAGCTGGGTCCTGCGCCGGATGATCCACCCCACGCCTCACTTGGTTAGTGGCAATCACACTCTGTTTGAACTGTGCAGTCTTGCTGTAATGGCTTGTGCCAAAGCGCCTCAAACTGGTGGTCTTGACTTGTTCTCTGTGTGACTGTGTCTGTGTGTGATGTACCACACCTCTGCGCATGATATTGGTTGCTTGGATTTTGCTTTGGCTATACACGGCTGTGCAGCGCTTGCTGCAATAGGTCCTGTATTCCCGACGATCTGCATGCCATGCCAGACCATTGCCACAGGCACACTGTGGTATTGGCTGATTGTGCATGGCATGCCAAATGATCTGTCGAGGATTTGAAATATCCAATGCCGCAGCAATGTCTGCAAATGTCTGACTATATTGGCTGGAATCCAACTGTGTGATCATGAGTTTCTTCAGTGACCACAGTCTATCACAGTCTGCCAGCAGTGTCATGCCAAATCCTTTTGTATATTATTTAGCAGGACACAGCATAGATCAAGCTGCTATTCGTCTGTGGTTTTGGCAGATGCAGCTATTGGTTCTTCTCTATTGGCCTGATTGGCCATGTCATTTTCCGTTTGGCGAGTGTAGCTGGGCATGGCACCATGCATGATCAATATGTCGTCTCTGATATTTTGGTTGCGTTTCTCTATGTTGAGTATGCGAGTAAATGAATTCGTTATTGCCGCAGTATAATATGCAAATGGGTTTGGTGTTTCGCTGCGACTCTCATCAAATTGCAGTCCTATCTGGCTCAGCTGCAGCAGTGCTTGGCATTTCATTTCCTCTATGTACGTGTTGCCTGTGAGATATACCTTGCCGTTCCTGCGCGCCACAAAACAGCCGTGTTCAGTCTCCGGACACCAAACTCGGCCGTTATACTGAGTGGTTGGCTCATTTGGGTGGTGCGCCTTGCCGCGGCCTGACCCTGGACCGCGTGAATTTCTACCGTTTCTTTTACCACCATGGAAATCAATGCATTCCACTCGTGTGGTATTTCTTCGTTCTGAGAATAAATTCACCTGATAGAAAGTTGAAGTTGTGCCGTATGACTGATGATCTAATACCAGATGATGGTTGGTCTTGATACCTGCAAGTGTGCACAGAACCTGCAGCATGTCTATGCCATCTTTGCTCTTCTGCACATAGCGTCTTGGTCCATTTACTCGCCATCTGTCACTGTCGATCATTGTGTTGATTAGCAATTGTCGCTGATCATTGGTCAGTGATAATACAAAATCCATGGTGAGATTCTTGTTTGGTAATAATTTTGCAATCGTGCGAGAATCTTCACCGGACACAGCAAAGGCTATGTTCTTATTTCTTGGTATTGATTCACTGAACTTATATCCAAGCTTAATCAAACAGTTGCGTATTCGATCTGCTTTTGATCTAGAATTTTGGTAGATAGTGATGTGTTTGATACCCTTTTCGTTTGATTCGTAGCAACCTTCTGTCACTATCCAACCTACTAGCTCAACCAAGCAGTCTTCATATATGCCAGATCCATCTTCTACTGCATCTCCCATCAGTATTACCCTGTCAGATTCCATGAGATGCTCAGCTTTTACCAGCCCTCTTTCAGTAACCAGCTTGTGGTTTGGTGTTATCAACGCATCCATGCCACGTGCTGTGAGACGGTGCATGAGACCGTCATACTGCCCACGATATATGCTTTTGATGCTGCTCCAAGTGAGCGAACCATCTGAGTATGATAGGATTGTGTCATCTTCACAAATGTCGTCTATGCTTAACCAACCTCTTTTGGTCAATGCTTCTGTGGCCGTGTCTACACAATAGCCCCTCCAGTTGCCTCTGTGACCATAGCGCTCTACCAGTTTCATAAACATCATGGCCAGTTTGTTGGTCATCTTGCCATGTGTCACAGCAAAATGTCCATTCTCCAGCCCGCCCTGCCAGTGGCTCTTGCCCACACACATGAATGCACCATCTCTGAACACAAAATGTTGAAATGGCGGAAAGTTGCATTTCATGTGACGTTCGGCAGTGGTCTTGGCCTTGGCAGCACGTTCTTGGTTGATGGGTATGTGATCAAAGGTCATGATGCGTATCACAATGTCTTCCACGGGCACATGTTCCAGTGTCAGTGAGACCACTGGATTGCGTATGCCTTGGGCGATCTGTGCCTTGCGGCTGGCTGCTGTCAGCTGTTCCAATTTGGCATGTCTAGCGGCGGAGAGCTTGTCCTCAGTGACCATGGCAAGATCGGTGACTATGAAATCATAATTGGCATATCGCATGTCTGTGAATTCACAATAGCTGGATTTGCTGCGATGTATTTCTTCCAGCAGATCCTTGTTGGTCAGATATTTGATCTTGGTCACTGGGGCCATGTGCCGTTCACCTCATTGGGCATGCGTGTATTGCACACACGACTGCAAATGTGTATCAACAGCGTGGTGTAAGTCAATTTTGCTCATGAAATCTTTGGTGGTTTTTTGCACCATAAATAGCTGTAGATGGAGCATCAGACTATTTATGGCAGAGGACATCGGCCAATTTGGCCGCACTGACACATCATCCACGCCCAGTAGCGATGCCTTTGGTCGCAGAGTTCGTCTGCGACCCAAACCTGCTGCTGTTTCGCAGATCTATGGCCTCAGTGGGCTCTTACAGCCTTTGAAAACCACCAACGGCATGATATGGCCCTATCAGCCCACAATCACCTATGATGCACAGGTAGACTATGCCAACATAGAGTTGGTACATGTGAATCAGGAAATATTGGCCTATACCAAAACTCCTTCTGTCAAGCTCACTGTGGCTGGTGCATACAGCGTACAGAATCAACAAGAAGGTATCTATGCACTGGCCTGTATTCATTTCCTGCAAACAGTGACCAAGATGTACTTTGGCAGCAGTGGTGACAACAATGGCACGCCACCGCCTGTGCTGCTGTTTGATGCCTATGGTCAGTACATGTTCAATGCCTTGCCTGTGCTGGTGACCAGTTTTAGTGTTGAGCTCAATAACGACATCGACTACGTGCCAATAAACCTAGCCAACATACAGACCTATACTGCACTGCAGGCCCAGACCAATAGTGTGGGCTACAGCCGGCTGCAGACCACCACACAGATGACTTCCAATGGCGATGCCAGAAACGCAGCCTATGTGGCCAGCAGAATATTTCAGCAGAGCCTACAGAGCACAGAAGGCTACATCTGGCTGCCCAGTGTGTTCAGCATCACGGTGGGCCTCACTGTGCAAAACACCGCAGCAAGACTGCGCAGTTTCAATCTGGATTCCTTCCGCACTGGCCAATTGATGAAAGGAGGTGGTTGGATATGACACAGGTCACCTACACTCCCCAGAGTACCTATTATCAAACTCCACAGATCAGCAACTATGTCAGCTATTTGGATTTCTGGAATGGGCAATATATTCTACCTCAGGGATCTGACAGCATCTATCAAATACCTGGTGTATACAACCATAGACCAGATCTTCTCAGCTATGAACTCTACGGAACCAGCCAACTTTGGTGGGTGTTTGCCCTGCGCAACCCCAATCAGCTGTTGGACCCTGTGTGGGATTTTGTCAGTGGTCTGACCATTTACATACCCAGCAAGGAAACTTTGACAAGGTATGGCTGATGGCGGGTCCCACTACATATACCAAAGTGGTCAACGGGGTCACAACCACTATCACTGCAGAGGAATACAACGCTAGAAAAGCTGCACTGAACACGCAAGCCGACCAGTTAAGAAATTCTCTCCGCACACCAGCAGCGCAAGACACACAGGCCATCACAGCTGTTTCAGCAGCTCAAGCCACACAGGCCATCGCAGCTGTGGACCCTGTGAAATTGGACCAAAACACCACAGCTGTGACACAGACAGCTAGGTCTGCTGTGGATCGATTCACAGATCCCAGCAAGCTACCAGTTGATTCCATTGCCGCACTGGGTCAAGCTGGGCACACAGCCAGGCTGCTGCCAAACAACAGCTTTGACAACATTGCCAGAGCGCAGGGTCTGAATTTTGCTCCAGAGCCCAATCCTCTGAACCAGTATGCCAACTATACCTATCACATTCGTTGGTTCATGACTTCAGTGGATGAAAGCTACAACAACATTGGTGGCACCAATCCCAACAGCAGCAACATGGCCAAGACCGTAATAGCTGAAAGTGGAGTCACAGCAGGCTTCAACATTACGGAGCTGCATATACATGCCGCCTGCACTACCAGCAATGAAAAGCGCAACATGTGGTCTCTGACAGAGATTGACCTTGTGCTGCACGAACCTCTGGGTCTCAGCCTCCTGGACAAGATCTACTATTCGGCACAGCAGATTGGCATTCGCAATCATCTGCGCTGCCCATACTTCCTAGAGGTATGGTTCAATGGTTATAATGAAGATGGCAGCCTTGCAGCCAACAACTTGTATTACAACATCTATAGGATCAATTTTCAAGATGTTGATGCCAATGCCACTCATGTGGGCACCATTTACAATATCAAATTCTACGCTGACAACAGCACAGGCGAATCCAATCAGCTGGCCATACCAGCAGCTGGTATCAATGTGCCTGCCAACAATCTTGGAGCATTTTTTGATGATCTGACCATTGCACTCAATGCCCAACCGCCACAATCCAATAATGATGGTATCAAACGCACAGTATATAAATTTCAATATCCCAACACTTGGAAAAACTGGTCCATGCGGCCCAAAGATCCAGATCGACATGTGTCTCGCAATGAATCAGTGAATGCAGCGGATGCTGCACTGGGCACAGGGTCGGTTATCAAAATAGCCTCTGGACAGGCCATAGAAACCATCATCAACAATGCAGTTTACAGCTGCAAGGAAGCACAGGATTTCATCACAGGCAACAATGGAGGCAGCACCGGCGGTGCCAGTTTTGGTGAGCATGCGCTGATAGGCTATGTGGCAGTGCGTGCAGTGACCAAGTTGATTTCAGTTGATCCTGTGTCTGGTGATTACACACGCGAAATCACCTATGTGATGTGGCGTGCAGAAAGCCTCAAAAGCTACACAGACCCTCAGGCTGTGAAAGATGCCAGCACACCACAAATACAGTCCAACAAATTGCAGTATATGGTGCAAAAGAAGCGCCTAAACAAAAGATACGATTACATCTACACAGGTCTCAACACAGAAGTGGTGTCTTTTGACTTCAAAGTCAACATGACATACATGTTTGCAAATCCTGCCTGGGCGCAGGCCAATGCCTATGGCCAGTATGCCACTCCGGCCTTGGTAAACGAAGGCAGTGTGGGTCGCGCACAGCAGACTCAGACTCTGCCTCAGGAAAAGGTTCCTGCCAATACCATTGACGCTGTGAAACCAGACTCTGTGTCTCCAGCCAATGCCATCACTACGGCTGTGGGCACAGCCCCCGCCAATGCAGCGACCAATTTGCTCACCAGGGCAGGCACAGCGATTACCAATGTGATTAAAAACACCACCAATCAGCTGGCCGCTGCCAGTGTGAACATACCACTCAATGCCAGTCCCGGACAGCTGGCAGGCTATCAGGCTCTGCTCAATGCGCAGGGGAAAACTGCTGCTGCGCAACTGGTGCAAACTCAGCGCAACTACTTGGCAAGCAAGCAGAGCCGGCTCACTGCATATGCGGAAGATGCCAAAAACAATCCAGCTGCAACACCCCCCTTGCCGCTGGTGGCCACATTTCCCAATGAACCATTGACACAGAATGCTCAGCAGAACACTGACCAGATCAAAGTACCTGTCGATACTGATGCCTTGGCAAATCCCAGTGGCACTGGATTTGTTGCTGCTGTGATGGGAAACCTTTTTGCAGCAGGGCCCGCTGAATTTATGAATATAGAAATCACTGTGCGAGGCGATCCCTGGTGGATTCCCACCAGCAACATCAGTCAAAATGATCGTGCGCTGGAGCTCACAGGCAACAACACCAATAAATCTGCCAACAGCAATCAGCTACAGGCAGATTTTCTTGCTGGTGACAATGCTTTCTTGTTGCAGCTCAGACCGGGGGTGGTCATTGATGAAAGCACAGGGTTGGCAGTGACAGATGGCAATGGGTCTGATTTTTTCAAAGGCATATATGTGTTGTACGAAGTGGACTGTCAATTTGTTGGTGGTAAATTCACACAGCTGCTGAAGGCCTACAAGGACGTGCTGAGCCAAAACCCCATACCCAATCAAACCACTGTGGGCACAGCTTCTGGCACTGCAGCTGCAGCATCCACTAGAGCGCAGGCTTTTTGATGAAGGAAAAACTGCTGAGCCAGTGGAGCTTTTGATCTCAGATCAGCTGCGCATGCTATAAATTACTGTTACTCGCAAGGTGCACAATGGTATCATTCCATAGAACAGCCAAAACTCCGGATGCCTTTAATCTACAGCCTGCAGGCAGATCCACAAGTCTCACCAGTATATATGTGGGCTTTGTGAAAACTGTGTTGGATCAGCAGTACATGGGGCGTATACAGGTTTGGATTCCAGAAATCAGTGGCGATGTCAATGACAAGAGTCAGTGGTTTACCTGCAGCTATGCCAGTCCGTTTGCTGGCGCCACCAGCATTACCAAAAACACTCACGGGCCAGCATGGAACAACAGCCAACGCAGCTATGGTTTTTGGTTTGTGCCACCGGATCTGGAAAATGAAGTAGTGGTATGTTTTGCCAATGGTGATCCTGCGCGGGGCCTTTGGTTTGGTTGCCTGTATCAACAGAACATGAACCACATGGTGCCTGGTATACCGGGTGATCCCAGTACCAATGGTCTACCAGTTGTGGAATACAACAAAATTCGTCAAGACATCACAGTCAACACAGCCGTGGGACCAATATACACTCCATTGGCAGATCAGTTGAAGATACAGGGGTTGGAAAAGGATCCCTTGCGTGGAACCTCAACCAGTGGTGCAAGGCGCAGCCAACCTGCCAACGGTGTGTATGGCATATTGACTCCTGGTGCCAATCAGTTTGTCATGGATGATGGCGCAGATGGTGCTTACATACGGCTGCGCACACAAAGTGGCACAGCCATCACAGTGAGTGAAACTGACGGCAGTATCTATATGATAAGCCGTGACGGCAACAGCTGGATGGAACTGGGAGTTGATGGCAGTATCAACATCTATGGCAGCAATAACCTCAACATACGCACACAGGGCATTCTCAACCTGCATGCTGATCTGGATATCAATATTGAAGCTGGTCGCAGCATCTACATGAAGGCCAGAGGCGATGTCAACAGTGTGGTTCTCAATGCTGCACCAGCCACTGCTGCTGACAGCGGACAGATTGTCACTGCCACCACCAGCAGCAATGCCCAGGTGCCGGCCATTGCTGTGTCAGACACACACGTGACCATTGCTGCACCCAGCAATGGCATTACCGGAGAGTTTGTGCCCGGCATGACCATAACTGGCATACCATGGAACAACCCCACATCAGACACTGCTCCGCCTACCCCAGCACCCACACCTGCAGTGCCAGGCAGTGGTGCACCCGTGGTCCTTGTGGGGGACACAGCAGCAGGCGGCATAGCTGCCACACTGGCAACCAAATATCCTGGCACACTGACCAACATCATGCCAAATGTGCTGAGCAGCAGTTTGGACAGCACCATAAAAAGCACGCCAACACTGCAGAATGCACAGTATGCAGTGGTCAGCGTGGGGGACTATGACACTCGCAGCACAGAAACTTCAGCTGGACAGCTGAGCGAAAGCCTTGTGTCCATACGTCAGAGTCTCAATGCCAAATACTACATTTGGATATTGCCTTTGGATCCCACAGCACATGCCACTGTATATGGTTTTGCCACTGGAGTGGGAGATGTGCCTCAGGCACAGGTTTTGGACTATGCCACAGGTGGCACAAACAGCGCTCAGTTGGCAGACAACGTGCTTGGCAACATTGGCCAAATAGTCACACCAACACCTCCTGACAACATCACCAGCACTGCTACCACAGTGCCTGCTGCACAACCCAACGGTCTGCTGGCCAGCGTATCTACCAATGATGATGGCAGCATTACCTATCTCAATGTGACTTTTGCCAGTGGCAATCAGAGCATAGTCAGCAATGCCAGTGTGATCACTGGTACTCTGCAGAATCCCACTAGCAATGTCACAGTGCCGCAAACCAACAACAACAGCACTGCTCCTGGTGTGATCATGTTCAACGCCAATGCCACCATGCATGTGACCAGCGGCAGTGACATGTTCATACAGAGCGGTGGCATCATGGCTCGCACCAGTCAAAGCAACATGTTTGACTATGCCTACGGCAGCTATGATCTGGCCGTGGGAGGATACCTCACCATGCAGAGCAATGGCCTACTGAGCATTGGCACTACCAATAACATGCTGATTGGGGCCAACCGCATAGATCTCAATGGCCCGGCTCCACAGGCTGCCAAGGCCGCACCGGCTGCGCTCAAACCCATTGACTCACAACAGCAGGATGTGCTGGTGGTGGGCCCGGGCTCATTTGACTTTGTGTTGAAAAACACCATAGTCAGCCAGCTGGTGACTCATGAGCCCTATGGTGGACATTCGGCCGCAGCTCCTGGATACAGAGGACATGTGGACCAGGGCACGGCCATTGATCCCAACACCGGGGCTCCGCTACTGCAGGGTCAGGTGGTTGGCGGTCAGACCATTCCCCTCAGCATCAATGGCACGCCCAACGGCAACAGTCCGCCTGGCATGTATGAGGGTCAGGGCTACAGTGCCAGTGGCCAACCGCAATATGCCAACACTGGTCCTGCTGAAGGACAGGTGCCCCCGGGTACTCTGCAGCTGAGCAATGCAGGTGCACAGTTTATTGCGGCCTTTGAAGGCAAGAAAAGCACAGTGTATTTGGACAGTGCCAATCTGCCGACCATTGGCATAGGACATCTGCTGTTGGCAGAAGAAAAGGCAGGCAACTATGTGATTATTGCTGGGCAAAAAAGACCGCTGCCTCCGCAGGGAGGACCTCTGACTGATGCTGAGATTGTGTCCCTGTTTCGTCACGAGCTTGAGCGGTTTGTTCAGATCGTGCGCACTCAGATCAAGGTGCCGCTGAGTCAAACACAGTTTGACATGTTGGTGAGTTTTGCCTACAACGTGGGCAATATCAATGCGCTGGCAGCTGTGATCAATACCAACAATTACAACGTCACTGACATTTTCATGCAGTTTGTGCATGCCAAGGGTGCTGTGATCAAGGGTCTAGTGCGACGACGTCAGGCTGAAGCGGCCAATTTCAGTGCAGGCAAGATCATCAACCCTGGTGGTTGATGACCGCATCTAGCAAAAAACCCTGGTATCACCAGGGCTAAATATCTCATAGACAGAGGTATCGCTGCCATATGGCCACCATTGCACCACAAAGAGTTTTCTACGGTTTCAGCACACTGGATACCACTGCCAAACAGCAGACCTTTGCTGATGTGCCTTTGATACAGAGAGATCTCTATAATCATTTCAATACTCTCAAAGGTGAGAGACTGATGATGCCGCAATATGGCTGCAGCATCTGGGACTATTTGTTTGAACCCTTTGACGATGCTGTGGTACAGAGTGTGGCAGCCGAAGCCACCCGCATAGTCAATACTGACAGCCGTGTGCAGCTACAGAGTCTGCAGGTAATACCCTTTGCCAATGGTATGATTGTGCAGATGCAACTGTTTTACCTGCCATTTGGGGTTACCAACACCTTTAGTGTACAGTTTGATCAAGACGCAGTAAACCTAGATGCAATAGGTTGATCGGGAAAACACATGGCAGTTAGTCAGCAACAACGTCAGAAGCAGCTGTTTGCAGCAGAAGATTGGCAGGTAATCTACACTGCGTTCACTCAGGTCAACTTCAACGCCTATGATTTCCCCACCATACGCACAGCTATGGTGGAATACATTCGCCTCAACTATCCAGAAGATTTCAATGACTGGACAGAAAGCAGCGAATTTGTGGCCATTATTGATCTGCTGGCCTATCTGGGTCAGAGCTTGGCCTTTCGCATGGATCTCAACACTCGCGAAAACTTTCTAGACACAGCTCAGCGTCGCAGCAGCATCTTCCGCTTGGCTCGCATGCTGAACTATCAGCCTCAGCGCAGCATACCCAGCAGTGGCCTATTGAAGATCAATCAAATAGTCAGCAACCAACCAATCTATGATGCCAACGGGCTGAATCTACAGAACACGCCCATCAATTGGAATGATCCCAACAATGCCGATTGGCAAGAGCAGTTTACTCTGGTGCTGAATGCCACACTTAACACCACCAATTATGTGGGCAATCCCAGCAAGAGTGGCATCATCAACGGCATACCCACTGAACTCTATGCCATGAACAACACAGCTATTCCCACCAGTGTCATAGCCTTTTCCGCTGTGGTGGGTGGCAATAGCATGGCATTTGAACTGGCCAATCCCGATTTCAACGCAGCTTCTAGTGGCAATCCCACAGTGCTTGGTACCAGTGGTAACTTTTTTGAGCGCACACCCAATCCTATCAACAGCTGGTATTTGATATATCAAAACGATGGCAATGGCTATGACAGTGCCAACACAGGGTATTTCCTCTATTTCAAACAGGGTACCATGGGATATGCAGACTATCTCTTGGAATTGCCCATTGCCAATCGTGTGATAGATGTGAATGTCAATGGCATAAACCAAACTGATGTCTGGGTGCAGAATATCAATACCACAGGGCTGGTCACAGCTGATTGGACAGCTGTGCCCAATGTCAATGGCTTCAATGTGATCTACAACAGCCTACAGAGCAGCATACGCAATATCTACAGTGTGATCACTCGCGACAACAATGGCAATGATCAGATCAGTCTGCGATTTGCTGATGGCAATTTTGGCAATGTGCCCATAGGTCTGCTGCGGGTATGGTATAGGGTCAGCAATGGACTGCAGTATCAGATACGTCCCACTGACATGACCAATCTCAAGTTCAACTTTGGATATAACGACAGGTTGTTCAACACCTACAGTGTGGCTTTCAATAGCAATCTGCAATACACAGTGGCCAATAGTCAGACCGCACAGACCAATCAGCAGATACAGCTGTCTGCTGAACAGGTATATTATACACAAGATCGCATGGTCAATGGCGAAGACTACAATCTCTTCCCACTGCAGAGCAGTCAGGCTCTGAAGGTCAAGGCAGTGAATCGCACCTACAGTGGACAGAGTCGCTATCTGGACATCAATGACCCCACTGGCACTTATCAGAACATCAACGTATTTGCTACCGATGGCATACTCTATGAGGAAAGTGATCTCAATCAACAGCAGGTCACCATAAATGTGGGAACCCCCAACCAAGTCTATGTGATTGACAACATACAACCCATGATCAGTGGTGGGTCTGGCTTTGAGAGCGATGCTATAGAGCTGCAGAACTTCTACTACTATAATTTTGCTCGCTACACAGCACCTGGTCTGTACTGGAAACAGGTCAGTGCTGCCACAGGCAGCAGCACGGGCTCATTTGACATTGGTGGTGTGGCGCAGCGGCTGGGAGCCAGTGCTGCTGCGGGATCCGCAGAGCAATATATTGCCAGCGCCAGTTTGATCCAATACACCACTGTGGGCAATGTGTCAGCATGGACCAGCGTGGTCAGTGTGGTGGGCGATGGCACAGGCCTCAACAACACTGGCGTTTTGGCCAGTGGTCTGGGTGCTGTGACTCTGAGCAGTGTGCCGGGGGACCTCAGCACAGTGACCAGCATCTGCGGACCATGGGTCACTACCTTCACCACTGATGAGATCAGTGCCATAGCAGCGGCCATGAATGCCACACAGACATTTGGCATAGGCTATGCACCTCAGACACAGACTTGGTATGTGATTACCAACAACAATCTGGCCATAGGCAACAGTTGGAGTGAAACCTATGCACAGGATACCACTGGAACCAATCGTGACAACAGCTGGTTGGTCAGAGTGATATACAACATTGGCAGCTGGATCATACAGACCAGAGCTCAGCGCTATGTGTTTGAAAGCGTGGATCAGGTGCGCTTTTATTTCAGCAACGAACGCAAGACTCTAGACAGCAGCACAGGCAGGGTACTGTATGACACTGTGACTGTGCTGAAAGTGAATTCGGCACCATTGCCACCTGCTCCTGCTCCGGCACTGGGCCAAAATTATCAATGGCAGATCTATGGACAGGAGATTTATCCTGATGGCTATGCTGATCCGGCCAGTGTGCGAGTGACGTTTGTCAGCACACAGAATCCCATATTGCCCGACGATCCTGATGAGTTTACCATAATAGTCAACCCCTTGGTCACCCCGCCTCCCAAATATGTGTTCTGGGTACGCTATACCAGCGCAGAAGGCTATCAGTATTATCAGCCGGTGAACATCAGTGACAATCGTATATACAGCACCCCTCTGCAGGTACCGCAGCCACCTCAGGGCAACTGGACCCTAGGCGAGTTGGCCTATGTGATCAGTACTGCAGTCTTTCTGCAATACAACGGCACAGTGTTAGTGGATGTCACTGTGGATTACAAGGTGCGAATTGGTCGCAACAACATCAGCTATCTGTGGAAGCACTTTGCCACATATAATCAACGCATCAATCCTGCAATAATGAACATAATTGACATCTTTATTCTCACGGCACCCTATAATGATGCACTGCGCAACTGGATAGCCATCAATGGCAGTGCAGATACCAGACCCACCCCGCCCACAGTTGATCAACTGAATAATACCTTTGCTTATTTTGAGCAATACAAGATGATGACTGATCAGATAGTGTGGCATCCAGTGACCTATAAGCTGCTGTTTGGTGCACAGGCACAGAGTGAATATCAAGTGCTGTTCAAGGTTGTCAAAGTACCGGGTACCAGTTACAGCGACAATGAAGTGCGTAGTTTGGTCAAAGCACAGATAGACAGTTATTTTGATTTGGCCAACTGGGACTTTGGACAGAATTTTTTCTTCACTGAAATGAGTACCTATATACAGATGAACCTAGCCACCATCGTGGCCACGATAGTCATGGTACCTACCAATGGCTCTGCACATTTTGGTGACTTGTTTGAGATCATAGCCAATCCAGATGAGATCTTCATCAGCTGTGCCACGGTGGCCAACATAGTTGTGGTAAGCAGTCTCACAGAAGCACAGCTGGGAATAAGCAATGGTTGATAAACGCAGAGTCATATCGCTACTGCCAGCGGTCAATCAAACTGACACGTTGACCAAGTTCTTCTCGGCCACTGTGGACCACATGTTCCAGCCAGAGAGTGTGGAGTTTCTTGGTGGTTACATAGGCAGCAAGCCTGTCTACTATGATGCAACCAAAGATTTCTATGTAGGTGAACCAACCAAGAGCCGGCAGGACTATCAGCTGCCTGTGACTGCGGTCAGCAAGAACCAAAGCAGCGGCATTCCAACCAACATCATGTTTTATCATGACTATGTCAACAGCCTGCAGTTTCAAGGGGCGCTGACCACCAATCAGACCAGGCTGTTTGAGCAGGAATACTACAGCTGGAGCCCACCTATTGATCTGGACAAACTGATCAACTTCACAGACTATTACTGGGTGCCATTTGGTCCAGCACCTATTCTCTTGCTGAATCCCACAGACCTGCGTGCTGATGCAGTGGGACAGCCACACTATACCTATAATGGTGCCTATCAGCTGACTGCCACGGGTGAGACCAAAGTTGGAGCGCTGACATTCAGCACAGGTTTGATAATCACCCCCACAGCTGACACAACTGCAGCCATCAACGGCACCAGTTTTATTATCAACAATGTGGGCCGCAGCATTCAGCTATTGAACAACAACGGTTACATTGATCCCAACTGGGATGATCGTGGTTGGGATGTCACCGGTTGGGATGGCAATGCTGCTGTGTATGTCAAAGACTATCTCACTCTTGGTAGGGCGCCAAACCCCAGCAACCAGTGGAGCCTAGCCAATCGTTGGTTCCATATAGCAGTGCTCACAGTCAGCGGCACACTGGCCACCACTGTGTTCCAAAGCCGAGCTGCACGTCCAATCATTGAATTTGATTATGATCTACAGCTGTACAACAGCGGATTCAAAGGCCGTGCATCGGTCAGTAACATATTGGACAATGTGCCAGATGTGTTTGGAACCATAGTGGGTCAGACCAGCTATGTGATCAATGGCAGGCAGTTGACCGATGGTGACACAATCTTGGTGGTCGGTGACAGTCATGCAGATGTCAACAATCGAGTGTATCAGGTTGGAGGTCTCAATACTCTGGGTGTGATCACGCTCGCACTGGTGGGCGGCGCGCCTCTGCTGGGTGATGCCATATTGGTTCGCTATGGCACGCTGTCTGTGCAAAACATCAGCTACACCACAGCAGTGCAGTATTGGTACAACGGCATGGCCTGGATCATGGCTCAGCAGAAGAATCAGTATGCAGCTCCGCTGTTTCAACTGTATGATCTCTATGGCAATGCACTGAATGATCCCAGTGTCTATCCCAACAGCACCTTTGTTGGCAACAGTGTGTTTACCTATGCAGTTGATGTGCATGCTGCCATAGACAGCGAGCTGGGTATACAGCCGCTGCGTGACCAATTTGGAAACTATGTGTACAACAACACACTAGTAACAGACACATCAACTTACGTCAGCAATGGCACAGTCACAGCCATTGTGGGCTATCAATACTATCGCAACAACACTCTGCCGGTACCCCAGTACAACAATGCTTGGTACCGCAGCCCTGTGCCCAGTAGGCAGTACATTGTAAATGATTTCACAATATCTCTGCCCACCGCCAGCTTCACCATAGATCAGGTACCAGAAGCCAACCCCGGACTGCTGCCCAGCATCTATGTGAATCTCATGGCCAACGGCCTCACTACACAGCTGGTTCAAGGCACGGATTACACAGTATCTGGTAACACTGTGACCTTGGCTGTGCCCGCTGTGGCAGGGCAACGTGTGCTGATTCGCAGTTGGAACAACCGAGACACGCCCATCAACACTGTGGGCTTCTATGAATTGCCACCAAATCTCACAGCCAATGCCAATAATCAACAGGTGCAGACAGTCACGCAGAGTCAGTTTCTGCAGCACTTCACCAGTATCATAGAGAATCAACCTGATTTCAGTGGGTCACCGCTGGGTGTCAACGATTGGAGAGACACCGCACAGATACGCGGTCTGGGCCTGTATATTCTGCAGCACAAAGCGCCTTTGATCAAACCCATGATACTCAGCAGTGGCAACATCACTGTGGGTGTCAGCACAGTGCTGAACCACACTGAGCCCATGCAGGTCATGCAGTATGCACAGAATCAGTATGTGCGATTCTACAATCGCTTCATACAGTCGCTGTTTCAACTCAGTGCCAACGGCTATACTCTCAATCAAACGCCCGATGTTTGGGTTTCCACTGCACTGAGACAGATCAATCTGGGCAAGAGTCCCAACAGTCCCTGGGCCAACAGCGGACCAGATGGACCTCAGGCTGGCTATACCTATCTGCGCAGCACTGCTCCAACCTATGTGCCTCCAACTGGAACCAGATTGGGAGTCAGCAAGGCCTATCAGCCCACTGTGTCACAAGAACCACAGACTGTGGGCTACAATTTGGTCATACAGTGTCATGATGGTGCGCGATTTGTCATGGCCAAAGACGGCCTGCCTCTGGGCTCAATCAACTATGGTCTGGCATCAACCAGTGATCCGCTGTTGCTCAGCAATCCTGTGGCCGCAGCTTGGCTGCAGTTTGAACTGGATCTGTTCAACAACATGCCGGATGCCTACAGCAATCCGCAGGCTCAGCTGGCCTTGGACATAGTGGCATATCTGCCAGGCAAGTGGCGTCGGGGTCACTACACACAGAGCGAATATCTGCAGGTCACTTATCCCATGTTTGACCGCTGGGTTACCACTTATCAAGTGGATTACCGAGCCAACACCACATACAACATCAACGATCCATTCACTTGGAACTACAACAACATACAGGATCGCGACGGTCAGGCAGTGCCAGGCTACTGGCAAGGCATGTATCGTTGGTTCTATGACACCGACCGACCACATCTGGCACCTTGGGAGATGCTGGGATTCAGTCAACAGCCGCCTTGGTGGACAACAGAATATGGTCCGGCTCCCTATACCAGTGGCAATACCTATATGTGGAGTGATCTAGCAGCTGGTATCATAAGACAGGGTCCACGAGCTGGAGTGTACCTACCAGGTGTGCGACCAGGTCTGCTGTCCTGCATACCAGTGGATGCACAAGGCAACCTACTGCCGCCAGTGACTGCAGGCTGTGTGATTGCTGCTCCTGGCATAGATCAGGCCAAGGCCGCCTGGGTATTTGGTGATGGATCCCCTGTGGAAACTGTGTGGATCTACAGCAACGAATACACCTTTGTCACTGCTCAATACAGTTACCTCATGAAACCCGCGCAGTTCATAGAGTACAACTGGGACACACTACGCACTGAAACTGTGTTTGCAGATCAGCCAACAGCACAGACCATCTATATAGATACAGACAATCGTCGACCCAACAGCCAACTGTATGTGCACAGAGAAGATCCCAGTGCCATCAATGGCAATCTCAGCATACCCAACGAAAGCACACTGTCATACTATGGCAGCGGCGGTATTCAGCACTGGATCAGTGAATATCTAGTGAGCCAAAGCCTCAATGTCACCCAGTATCTGGGCAGCATAGTGCGAGGCACAGCAGCACAGTTGGCACATCAGTGTGGTGGCTTTGTCACTGCAAATCTGTATCTCACAGCAGACAGCTTTGGACAGGTTGGCTACACCAGTCAGATCATACCCAGCGAAAATGTCAAAACATACCTCTACAAAAGCGCCAGTATACGTGAAAGCTTCTACGGCGGTGTCATAGTCACACAAGTGGCAGCAGGCTGGAGAATCACCGGCTATGATGTGGTGGATCAGTATTTTGTGGTGATTCCCAGCAATCAGTTTGGTTCCAAAACCACTGTGGTTGTGGGTCATGACACAGTGTCATGGTACAAGACTGGAGTCAAAGCCGCACAACAAGTGTCTTATGGACAGATATTTGCCACCAAGCAACTGGTCTTTGATTTCTTGGTGAGTTTGCAGCGTTATCAGGAATTCCAGGGATTTGTATTTGATCAATACAATGCAGATGGCAACACCACTTATGACTGGGTACAAAGCGGTCGAGAATTCCTACTTTGGAGCCAAGGCAACTGGGCCAATGGCAACTTCATTGCGCTGAGTCCGTTGGCCACAATGGTGAAATATGTGCAGCCATTTGGCAATGTGCAGTTTGTCAATGCCTTGGTCAGTGGCACATTCCCAGTGGTGGACAAACTGGGCTCGCGCATAGACGGTCAGAACTTAGATGTGCTGCGCTATGACGATACCATAACCATAACACCCACAGGCACACAGACCATCTTTGGCATGAGACTGTTTGCCAACACTCTGGAAAGCGTGATCTTGATTGACAATGTGACCAGTTTTGAAGACACTGTGTATGATCCCTTGTATGATCTGGCACAGCCAAGACTGCGCCTATTTGCCTATAGGACCAACGACTGGGATGGCAGAGTGGATGCTCCAGGATTTTTCCTCTATCAAAACGGCACAGACAATCAGTGGAATCTGGTCACCAATTTTGAAAAGACTGCCAACGACTTTACCAAATACTACAACATAGATCAGCCCAAAAACTACAGCACCATTGACCCCATCACCGGCAATTTGGTGGTCAATACCACAAGTTTGGCTGCAGTAGACGATGCCACTATCAGTGCATTGAGCAAGCATCAGATTGGCTATCAACACAGACCCTATTTGGCCAATCTGTTGCTGGAAGAAAGCACAGAGTTCCAATTCTATCAAGGATTCATACGACAAAAGGGCACTGTGAAAAGCTTTGATGCGCTGCTGCGCAATCAAACCATAGTGCCTAGTACCAGCACTTATGTATATTATGAAGAATATGCGCTGCGTACCAGCAGATATGGCAGCACAGCACTGAACATCGACATTGATTTCATAATTCCTCAGCATCAGTATCTCAATGATCCGCAGCAGATACAGGTGTTTGGTCTACAGAGCACTGATCGTGAGTTGGACAGTGTGATCACTTTGATACCAAATGATCCTTTGATTGTGGTACCACCTATCAGCTATAGCAGTGTGACCAATCCACTGTTCCCGCTGAATACCACCACTGAGCCAAACTATGCTACAGATCTGCCCACAGCCGGCTATCCTCTGATAGGCGAGACCACATTCACAGTGGCCAATGCCACAGTGCTGAGCTCTTTCTGGGAAACACAAAATGCAGCCAATGCCAGCATAGTCAACGGTGACACCGTATGGCAGTTTATAGATGAAGTCAGAGGATGGAATACCTGGAAATTCTCCACAGCCAATGTCAACATAGTCAACACCACACCCAGTATCGGATCTGGCAATCCCACTGTGATCAATTGCAACGGCAATGTGGGACTCAGCACAGGTGATCTCATAGTGCTGGATGGCATTGCCAATGTCAGTGCTCTGCAGGGCAGCTTCTATGTGGGCAACATAGTGGGCCATGGACGCAGCTTTGAAGTTGGAGTCAACACCTTTACCGTTGGTACCGGTGGCAATGTCTCTGCCTACAAGACCACTAGATTCGCCACCACACTGCAGCGAGATACCAGTCCGCCCCTCAACGGGTGGCAGACTGGCGACATCAGTTATGTGGACCACAGCAACTACGGCATCAACGGTTGGACAGTGTATCAGTATCTCAATCATGCGTGGATGCCAATACGCACTCAGACCTATGATGTAAACGTCGATGGCATGCAGCAGGCCAAACTCTATAGCCTAAGTCGAGGTCAGGTATACACATATTTGGACTACTATGACCCAGCCAAAGGTGCCATTCCTGGTCAGGCACGCAAGAATTTGGATCGCATCAGCTACTTTGATCCTGCAAACTACAACACTGGCAACACTGCAGTTTATGCACTGGATCCCATGCGTGCCTGGGGTGTGGAACATGTGGGCGAAACTTGGTGGGATATATCAGCTGTGCGGTATTATGATTATGAGATCGGTACCAACAGCTATCGCTGGCAGAACTGGGGCAAGATAGCCCCTGGGACTCGGGTCAACATCTATGAGTGGGTTGAAAGTCCTGTGAATCCCAGTCAATGGTCCATATATGTGGCTAACCAAAGCAGCTTCAGCCAGTATGGCCTTGATTATGTGCCCACAGGCACAGTGTATAATGTCAATGATCCGCCATATACACAAAATACCACATACAATGCTGCCAACACCCCACAGACTCGCTATTACTTCTGGGTCAGCAATGCCACAACCCTGCCTTTGCCACCTGGTCGCAGAGTTACCACACTGCAGATCAGCAATTTCTTGACCAATCCCAGCGCCTATGCATTGCCTTGGTATGCAGCCATAGACTCACGTACCATATTGGTCAGTGGTATAGGACGGTATCTCAGCAATCAAGACACAGTGTTGAGTCTGCAGTACACTCACCAGGCCAACAATCAGATTGACTACAAGCAATATGATCTGGTTCGAGAGCATGATCCAGACAGCATTCCTGAAAACTTCTTCTGGCTCAAGCTGAAAGACAGTCTCACCGGCAAAGATGGACAGGATGAAAACGTACCAGATCCCTATCTCAGCACGGTGATGCGCTATGGTACCTTGATACGTCCAAGGCAGAGTTGGTTTCAATATCGGGTGTTGGCAGCCCAGACCTATGTCAGCTCTGCCAACACACTGCTGAACACCATACTGCTGGTACCAGATATCAATCGTGGCAGCTGGGTGAATTATTTTTATATCGCTGAGCCGCCACCCCAGTCAGACTACACAGTGGGCAGCTTGAGCAGCATGTATGCTCTGGGCGGCACCATACCCAATGGCAGCACCATTGTGGTGCTGGCTGGCCCAGACACACAGAATCTATGGACTCAGTATCAATACAGTTTCAATAATGGCCAATATCTTTGGACAGAGTTGGCAGTGCAGGCCTACAACACACCCAATTATTGGACCTATGTGGATTGGTATCTGTTGGGCAGTGGAGTGACCAGCACCACTGTGGTGAATTTCACCGTGGCCACAGATGCCGATCGCCAACCCTACCAAGGCATCAGTGGCGTGCTGATCAAGGTTCTGAACCGCGGCGATGGCTACTGGGCCATATATCAATGGCAGGGTGATAGTGTGTTGGGCACTTGGATCACAGTGGGCTATCAAAATGGCACTGTGCAGATCAGCACAGGTGTATACGATGGTTCTGTCAACACCATGTTGTTTGGCACCACGCCCTTTGACAGCACAGGATTTGACATATTTCCGCATGCAGAGTTTGGCAACATCATTGATGGCCTGCGCTATGCCATCTTCAACAATCCAAATCCTGCTGTGCCTGGCGAAAGTGTGTATCTAAATAAACTATTCTTTGCCATGATCAACTATGTGTTGGTGGAACAGGGATTTGTGGATTGGATATTCAAAACCAGTTTTATCTATCTCAGAGGTTTCAACATACCACTGACCACAAGTCTGCTGTATCAACCTGACTATGGTGATGCACTGCTGAGCTATCTCAACGAAGTCAAACCATATCATGCCAAGGTGCGTACCTTTATCAATCAATACACCTGGACTGACAGCTCGCAGATCAGTACTACAGATTTTGACAATCCAGCCAATGTCAGTGTCAGTACCAACATTGCCTATAGCAATGCAGCATGGCAACAGAACTATCTCAGCCATCCTCAACTGATCAGAACGTTGAAGATCAGACTGTTGTTTGACCGTGTGGCATCTGGCCAAATAGGCACAGCGCAACCACAACAGGGGGCATTCTACCGGATACAGCAATATTATGCTCCCACTGCAGGCATGATACCAGCGGATGACCCTGCATTGATACCGGGTGCGGATTATCGAGGCATCATCATGCAAAGTCTGGGATTTGCATTTGCTCCTGGCTGGAGTCTTGCACCCTGGAACAGTCCCACTGGTTGGGACGCAGGCGCAGCTGCCTTTAGTGCCTACTATGATATATTTGTACAGGGCGGTCAGGTGCCGCAGTATGATCAGTATTATGGAACAGGCAGCAGAAAAGCCTATACGCTGAGCCGTGTGCCGCAAAACCCTGCACATGTTGTGGTATGGAGCGACGGAGTGCTGCGCCAGTATGGAGTGGATTGGTTGATTCCCAACAGTGTTTCTGCACTGCAGCTGGTGTCAGCTGGTACAGGATATCAAGTGGGTGATCAGTTGTATCTGGATCTCTTGCCCCGAGTGGCACCAACTGACCTCACAGTCACAGCAGTGGACAGTCAGGGTGGTATCACAGCCTGGACAGTGAACACCACTGGCACCTATGACATATTCACAGCACAGTCCATACCGGCGGCCTATCAGGCATATGCTGTGGGCACAGGCATTGGTGCCAGCTTCAATGCTGTGTGGGCTGCCAACACACTGATATTCTTCACTGCACCCAGCAGCAGTGCCACACCCAATGTGTTTGTGCTGTATGTGGGCACTACCTTCTTACCGGCACCAACAGGACCCATTGACATCATAAATGATGGCAGCGGATTCTCACAGCCATATGTGGAATCTGGTCATCCAGAAGAGCTGTATCAGCTGATACTGCCCGAAAGCGTGAGGTTGGATACCTATCAGTCTGCCATAGGCGGTGCTCCAGTGATATACATGCGCATCTGGCAGTTGGACGGCAGGCGCGATCACTTCCCTCTTGGCATAGCTCCCATGGATCAAAGTGCAGTTATTGCTCAGATAGACGGCCGCATGCTGACATATGGTTTGAACAATGACTATGTGATCAACTACAGCACCAACAGTTTGGTTTTTCTCATACCACCAAACGGCAGTCGTCTACAGATCATCACCATTGGACCTGGCGGCAGCGGCACCAGCATAACCAATCCCCAGGTGGTCAGCGGCGGTCGGGGCTATCTACCGGGCGACCGTGTGACACTGGCAGGTGGCAACACCCTGGCCAGCAACCCAGCGATTCTGCAGGTCACAGCAGTACAGGCTGCCAATGCCACAATAACCAGCGGTGGCATGGGCTATCTGCCTGGTGATGTGCTGATACTCAAACCAGACAGCACCACCAGCATGACCAGGGCATTGGAGCTAACTGTCAGCACTGTGAATGCCCTGACCGGCACCATCACTGCTGTGAGCATAGCCCAGTCTGGCATATACAATTATCTGCCACAAACCACAAGATGGCTGACCAATGGAGCAGGATCTGGTGCTGCTATCAACATCAGTTGGGCAGTGCAATCTGTGATCACAAGCAGTCCCGGCAACTACAGTGTGCGGCCATCGCAGCCTGTGGCTCAACAGAGCAGCAGCGGTGCAGGTTTGGGCGCCACATTTGCAGTGCTGTGGAGTGCAGTGAAGTCTACCAATGTGTATGCCACCGATGGCACAGAGACAGTCTTCACAGTGGATGTGCCACCTCAGAACAATGCCACCAGTCTGCTGTTTATTACCAACAATGGGCAGGTACTGAACGGTACCAACCACAGAATCACTGCCAACGGCCGACTGATAACCATTTCACCTGCACCGCTTGCTGGCACAGTGAGCATCACAGTATTGAGTACCAGCAAATACAGCATAGTCAACGACCAAGAGCTGCTGCTACAGATAGGAGTCTATGCCTACACACTGAGTGAACCTCCGACCAGTACTCTGCCTCCCTATCTCAGCACCACAGTGAGCACAGGCGGCAAGCTGCTGCCAGGGCCACAAATGGATGTCTATAGTGCCTCAGGCTATACCAACGTATTCGCCGCTGCCTACATGCCCAGTGATCCCAGCTATCTCTTGGTATATGTGCAGGATTATCAGCTGACCTACAATGTGGATTACCAAATATCAGGCAACAATGTGCTGTTAAACACTGTGCCTGCACAGGGCCTCCTAGTGAGTTTGGTGTGCATTGACCCATTCTTTGGCTACAATTATCTAATAACCAATGGACTGATCATATTCCTTATCAATCCGCCCACAGCGTGGAATCTGGGAGCCTGGGACAACTACTTTGGCTGGGATGCTGTGTACCCTGTGACAGCACCCAGCACAGTCAAGGTCCTGACTTACAGCGAAGATGTGAGCTATAAGTTTGTGACCCAGACTGCTGTGGGACCTGCCTACCCAGCAATACCAGACAATGCCGCTGGCACCTATGTGTTGATCGCACCGCCGTATGATGACAGCACACTGATGGTCTGGGTAAATGGAGTGATGCAGACACTGCTGTATGACTATGCTTTGGTCACAATTGGTGGTTTCAGTGCCTGGGATGTCACTGGTTGGCAACTGTATCCCTGGGAATTGGAATTTGCCGGGTCCAAGGCTGTGAGTTTCAGCAGCGGACCTGCGTTGACCAAAGGCCCTGTGGTCACCATGCAGTACATGGCAGCACTGCCTGATGAACCTGCCATAGCCTGGCGCACCATCATGGCCAACGGTCAGACAGTCAGCACAGTGATCAGCGATGCCAACAAAACACTGCTGATCAGCACAGTATATGATCACAGCACCACCATAGAAGTGGCAGATATCACAGTGCTGCCCGTGCCCAGCGACACTGTGCCTGGCACCATATGGATTGACGATGAGCGCATAGACTATTGGCAGATGCAATCTGTGCCAACTAATGATTTGCCTCATCGTGGAGTGTTGAGTCAGCTGTTGCGCGGTAGCTTGGTTACTCCTGTGGGTAATGTCAGCACCGGCTATGACACCATCTTCTATGATGGAGATGGCGCCACCACACTGTTTGCCACTGGCAGCGGCACTAGACCACCTGGTGGCAACATAGCTGTGTTTATAGGAGAACAGATACAGGTTGATACTGCCACTGATCAAAATGTTGGTACCTACACAGTGGTGATCAATCCATCTGTATCTCAACCAGGGACTTATGTGTCTTTTGTAACGCCTCCGCCTGTGGGATGGCGTAATGTGCGTCTTGCCAGCCCACGGTACGAAGCAACTAATGTCAGCAGCATCAGTCATTTGCCCGGCAGCACTGTGATAGCAGCTGGTGTGACTGAAACCATACCTGGTGGATATGGCTGGGTAGCCAGCAGCCAAGGGCTGCAGTACAATTCTACCAGTAGCTTGGCCAAATTCCTGCTGGCTCATCCTGGTACAAGGACATAAATAACACCATGGCCAAAGACCAATCCACTGTTCCGCCGCAGACACCACCCGTGCCAGATGAAGATGGTACTGTGTTGATCTATGGTTTCCTACAGATCAAAGATGCCAAGACAGGTCAGGTCTTGGTCAGTACCAGGAGCTAATCACATGCCCATGACAGAACACAGCGATCAACTGCTACGGGGTCATGTGCTGATACGTGACTACTGCACTGGCGAGATACTTGTAGACAAGATGAATGCTATCAATTACGAAAATTGGAGCATCAGTTTGGCACGAACCATAGCAGATCGCCCCGATGGATGGATTCAGGAAATGTGCTTTGGCAATGGCGCTGCTGTGGTAAGTGAAATAGGCACCATAACCTATCTGCCACCAAATGTAGTGGGACAAACAGCAGAGCTATACAATCAAACCTACTACAAGGTGGTAAACGATCAAAGTCCCTTGGATCTCAATCCTTCGCAGAATTATCTCAGCACTGCACATATAGACGGCACCACATACACAGATGTGATTGTCAATTGCCTGTTGGATCTGGGTGAGCCTGCTGGTCAAGATGCTTTTGACACAGCCACCAACTTATCTGGCTACTATGTGTTCAATGAACTGGGTCTCAGGGCCTACAGTGCCAATGGTCCCAACACCGGCCGACTGCTGACTCATGTGATTTTCAGTCCAGTACAGAAGAGCCTCAACAGGCAGATTCAAATTGTATACACCATCAGGATTCAGACGGTTTGATCTGTTGCTAAATATGCCATCATACCCAGCAGGTGAAAGACATGTCAACTAGCATTTATAATTACAACGGGACACTGTTGGTCTCAGTACCAGATGGCGCACTCACAACATCTGCTGCACCAATAGCATTTCCCGGAAGAGGTTATACCAACTACGGTGCACCAGTGCTGCAGGACATACTTTGGACCATGCAGAACTTTGCTGGCACTGTGGCACCAACTCCCCTGTTGACAGGGGTCAATTGGTACAATACCAACAGCGGCAGCATGGAGGTATACACAGGCAGTGCTTGGTCGGTGATGTTCAAAGACAATCAAAACAATGCGCCTGCAGTGAATCTCACCTATGACCTTGGCACCAATAGTCTGCAATTCAACAACATCTGGGTTGGCACTGTGCATGCCAACACTGTGAATTGCAACAACCTCAATACCAATATTGCCAATGTTGCAGTGTTGAATGCTGGTACAGTGAATGCCACTACAATCACTGGCGTGACCAATGTATTTCTCACCAATCAGAGCAATGCACCCACACTGAACAACACTTACAATCTTGGCAATGCGACCAATGCATTCAACACAGTGTATGCCAACAACATCAATGCCACTACAATCACTGGCGCGACCAATGCATATCTCACTGGGCAGGACAATCTGCCCAGTGTCAATAATACCTATAATCTGGGCAGCGGCAGTTCCAAGTATCTGGGTGTCTATGCTACCACATTCTACGGCACAGCTACATCTGCAGAGTATGCGGACCTTGCAGAACGCTATCACAGTGACCAACCCTTGGATCCCGGTACCGTGGTATGTCTAGGCGGCACTGCAGAAGTCACAGCAGCCACTGTGCAGGGCAGTGAACAGGTGTTTGGAGTGGTGTCTACTGCACCTGCCTATCTGATGAACAGCGACGCAGGCAGCGATCTCACACATCCTGCCATTGCTGTCATGGGAAGAGTGCCCTGCAAGGTTGTTGGGCCTGTGCGCAAAGGTCAGCGAGTTATGGCCAGTGCAGTGGCAGGTCATGCCTGCGCTTGGGATCCTCAGCAGGGCCCACTTGCTATTTTGGGCAGAGTGTTGGTTGACAAGACATCGCATGGCATGGACACTATTGAGATCGTGGTAGGCAAGAACTAATATGACTTACAGCAGCGGCAGCCTCATTCAGGCCAGTGATTATAATGGATTCACAGGCAGCTCTGCTCCAAATCTAGCCTATGGCAGCAGTGGTGCAGCGACACAAAAAGTCTGGGCACTGATTGGGGTGGGTTTTGGTGACAGGGGCTACGGTCAGACATCCACTTCTAATATTGTGGTTGCTGCAGGCAACACAGTGTCAGCTGCTCAGTGGAACTATCTGATCAATGCCATGGGCATTATGAACACTCATCAGGGATCAGGACTTACACCCCCTGTCACAGCTGTGGTTGGCCAGTCCGTCACTGCTCAAAGTGTGATACCCAGCAACATTGTCACGTTGGATTCCAATAGACTAAACAGCACACCCACTGACATGACTCTCAGCAGTGTGTTGACCAGCAGCATAGGCACATGGAACACGATTGTTGTGCATGCATTTACTATGACTTTTGCTAGCGAAGATGCGGCCAGATATTTTTTCAACAGCGGTGGACAGCTGCGTTGGACTGGGAGCAATGTGGGTGGTACCACACCACCTGCTTTAGACTGGGCAGCTATCCTAGACGGCATGGGCTCCATTATAATGGGGGCCTATAGTACCTCATACATGGGTACCGGTGGTGTGATACCCAACAACATAGGGTATTATGGACTCACTGGCACACCAACCGAAATCTTCTATCACAATGGTGCAGCTGGTCCATACAGTGGTACACAATACAAAATAGAAGTCAGCCGCAGCAGTTATGTGGGAGCCAATGGCGGCAACGGCAGCGTGATCAACTGCACAGTGACCTTTAATGATGCTACTGCAGGAGCAGTTGACGGTACCACCAGCAGTGTGATCTATCAATACAAAGCCACTGGTGTGTTGACCATAGCAGATCCGGTTTTTGTTACCACTACTCCTCTGTGATATCTTGACACCGTTGCTGTTTGCCACCACAATCGCTGTGACAGTGATTGGGAGTAACCATGGACGAACGTCTAGCAAAGGCGCTGGAATTCAGCAAATATCGCATCAGTCTCTTCAATCGCAAGGAAGATCTCAAGGTAAAAATCAACGGACTGCTGCTTTATGCACAGGGCGGTGGTATATTCAGCATCAAACCAGAACTCATTGCATTTGTGGATCTGTTGGTCAACCGGGGCAGAACTCAGGCAGTGCTGATTGATGACAATGGCAACCCCATTGAAATAGCTGATCTGGGGCAATTTCTAGATGATATTCTCAGCAAGTATTTTGAAGCCACCAATCTGTGGCATGCTGAATATGTCAAGCTGCGCAGTGCTCGCACGGTAAAAAGCATATATGAGTTTGTAGATGACTGATGTCAGCTCCAAAGGCATTGTGATGTTTGCACACAATACTGCCCAAATAGATTACAGCCAATTGGCTTTGTGCAATGCCCTGTTGGTTAAAAAGCATCTCAGTGGTCGCAGCGTGGCTCTCATAGCTGATCAGGCTTCTATAGATCATCTGTATGGATTCTACAGCAAATCTGTGATAGACTGTGCGTTTGATTACCAAATCATACATGAGCCAGATGACCTCAATGTTGGCAAACGCAGATTCCATGACACTCGCTATACCACCTTTACAGAAATCTATCGCAACACCGGGCGTGCCAGTGTTTACGAACTGAGTCCTTTTGACGAGACACTGCTGCTGGATTCAGATTATCTCATGTTGGACAACAGCATGGATTTGGTCTGGGGCACCACAGAAGATTTCATGTGCAATCGCCATACCAGGGATTTGGACCATGCTTGCAACAAATTTGGTTTTGATAACCGCTTCAATGAGATGAGTATACCGCTGTATTGGGCCACAGCTGTGTATTTTCGCAAGACTGACAGGGCTAGACTGGTGTTTGAGCTGATGAATTTCATCAAAGAAAACTATGCTTACTATCAATATCTTTATAGGTTCAGCCACAGCGGCTATTTTCGCAATGACTATGCGCTGAGCATAGCTCTGCATATGACCAACAATCTCATTGAGCAGGACTGTGTGGCACCGCTGCCCGTAAACCACATCTTGTTCAGCATGGAGCATGATGAAATGCATGCCTTTGCACAGGGCCATTGTATCATCACCAGTGAACCTCAGCAGGGAGATTTTCGCCTGCACAACTGCAGCAGCAATCTACATCTCATGAACAAGCCAGCCATATTGCGTCACCGAGAGGACATAGTCAATTATGCTCTCAGCTGACATCAACCGCAGACCTCGCGGATTCTTCACACTGGCTCAGAACACTGCTGACACAGACTATCTACAGTTGGCCTATGCCTTGGCTCTGAGCCTCAAGGTCAGCCAGCAGACTGTGCCGTGGCTGTCAGTGGGCGTCACACCAGGCACCACTGTGCCAGAGCGCTATGCCTGGGCATTTGACAATATCATAGAAGTGCCTTGGGGAGACGATGCTGCAGACTCCAATTGGAAGTTGGAGAATGAGTGGAAAGTCATACACATGACCCCCTATGACGACACTGTCAAGCTGGACTGTGACATGCTGTTCTTCAGTGACATGACTGTGTTGTGGGATCAGCTGGCTCAGCGAGATTTCACCATCTGCAACCAAGTGAGAAATCACAAAGCTGAAGTTGTGACCAGTGACTATTATCGCAAGCTGTTTACACAGAACCAGCTGCCAAACATCTACACGGCATTCATGCATTTCAAAAAGACACCTGAAACTCATGAAATCTTCAACTTGGCCAAGTTTGTCTACCGCAATTGGCAGGCGGTGTTTGAAGTGGTGCTGGCTCCCGAACATCGGCCTGACTATGTCAGCACAGATGTGGTATTTGCTGTGGTGCTCAAGCTGTTGGACTTGGACCAGCACTGTTACACTGCCAAATCCTGGCCCACGTTTACACATATGAAAAGTCAATTGCAGGGCTGGGACCATCATGTGGTCGAGGACTGGCTACAGCACATGCCTGTGTTTTTCAACGCTGCTTTGGAATGCAAGATAGGCAATCATCTGCAGACACTGCCTTTGCACTATCACCTCAAGCACTTTCTCACAGATCAGATCTTGGAGTATTATGAAACTGCTACCAGAACCTAAAAATGCATGGCTGTGGTTTGATTGTCGAGACCTCAAGGTCAAACACGTGAGCTGGCATGCTGAAAACACACATGGTGAACACTTTGCTGCTGTGCCATTGGCTCATCAGCAGGCCTTGGATCTGGCTTTGGGCAAGACTCAACTGCATGACTATGAAATAGTCCTGTCCGATGATCAGTTCACAGTGAATATGAAAAAACGCAAGCCTGCATTCAAGAAATTTTGGCAACTGATCAATCTGGATGCGGACAAGTTTGACAGCAGATTCAGCCATGTGGATTCAGTGGGCAGTCCTGTGCAGCTGTCACACATCACTGACAGAGGATTCACTGCCAGTGTGTGCAACAGAGTGCGTAATTTGATATTCTACATCACCATGAAAAACGACCCCAACTATCTCATAAAGAAAATTGATTTCTACCCCTATGCTGAACATGCCGGTGACACACAATCTGTGTTTGTAGAGGTCAATGTACAAGGACCCTACAGTATCTATGTGAAATATCATGAGGTCAACTACCATGCAGCATGAAATGAGCGAATTTGATTTTGTGTTCCTCAGCTATGACGAGCCCAATGCCGAGTCACTGTATGCTGAGTTGTTGAATCAAGTGCCATGGGCCAAACGAGTGCATGGTGTGCGTGGCTTCGACACTGCGCACAGATCCTGTGCCGATGCAGCTGACACTGATTTTTTCGTCACAGTTGATGGTGACAACCGCATGCATGACAGCTTTCTTTCTGTCAAGATCAACATAGAACCCGAGCAGCATGACCATGCCTGGACCTGGGCAGGTCGCAACCATGTCAATGGATTGGTCTATGGCAATGGCGGGCTCAAGCTATGGAGCAAGCAGTTTGTGCGCACCATGCACAGTCACGAAAACAGCTCAGATGATGCCAGCAAGGTGGATTTCTGCTGGAGCCACAAATACCATGATGTGTTTGGCACTCACAGCACCAGCGTGATCAACGGCAGCGCCTATCAGGCTTGGCGCAGTGGCTATCGCGAAGGTGTGAAGATGAGCCTGGAAAATGGTCGCAGGGTAGCACCTGCAGAGTTTATCAAGAAGATTTGGTTGTACAATCTGCACAAGCTGCTGATATGGTGCAGTGTTGGTGCTGATGTAGAGCACGGCATTTGGAGTATATTTGGCGCACGACAGGGTGCACACGACTGCAATCTTACCACTGACGACCACACACAGATCAGTGACTACAATTGGTTTGCCAACAAATGGCAAACAGTCAAAGACTGCGATCCTTTGGCTGCCAGTGCCATACTGGGACAGAAACTGCGTCAAGGTTTGGGCCTTGACATCGCAGATCTAGATGCACAGCAGAGCAGGTTCCACAAGAGTGTCTATCTCAACCCTCCGCGGCCCATGGTCAGCTATGATGCCATCAGACACTTGGCAGCTGTGTGATGTTTGACATATTTTGGGTTGGGGCACTAGGCAGTGATGACAGCAAATATGACAGCTTTCGCAGGCAATATCCCACAGCATTGCGTTTGACCAGCAAGACCACACTGTGTCAAGCAGCGTGCGAGGCCAGCCGGCGCAGTCTGACCAGCATGTACTGGTTGGTCACAGATGACATTGTATTACCCCAAGACTGGGACTTTGCTTGGTGTCCTGAGTCCTGGGATCGCCAATATCCACATGCATGGCCAACTGACAGAGATGCTGTTGACGGTTGGCAGTTTAGAAGCATATACCTCCTGCCCAAAAGCTTCAAACCCACGGATCATGAACTTGCGACAGGTTGGCCCAACCAGATCAAGTTCATGCCTGGGCCCGAGATTGCAGTGCGACACTGTGACATGGTCATACTGGGCACAGAGCCCTGGCATATCAGAGCTTACGCGGCTCTACGTCGCAGATATCCCTGGGCCCAATATCTGCAGCATGACAATATAGCCAATGCTGTGTCCAGTTGCAGCACCACGGTTGTCAGTGACATGTATTGGTTGATATCTGCAGAACTGGATATACCAAGTGATTTTTACAGTGGATGGCAGCCAGAGCCAGGCCGCAGACACACTGTGCACTCATGGCCCACCTCTGATCATCATTGTGTGTGCTACCTTTTGCCCAGGAACATTAAGCACAGCGATCTAGCAGTTTTCAATGTTGAACATGTCACTGCGCCAAGCATGTCTGTGAAACCGTTTGACATCTTTTTCATCAGCTATAATGAAAGCTATGCTGATGAGAATTTTGATCAATTGGTCCAGCAGTTTCCGCGAGCACAGCGCGTGCATGGCATACAAGGCATACACAATGCTCATCGTCGCTGCGCTGAACTCTGCAGCACAGAAATGTTCTATACTGTGGATGCTGACACTGTGATCGCCAACGGTTGGAATTTTGATTATGTGCCACCGCACTATGACCGGCACTATCTGCATCTTTGGTACAGCAGCAATCCAGTGAATGGCCTTTGCTATGGTTGGGGCAGTGTCAAGCTGTGGCCCACAGATGCAGTCTTGCAGTTTCAAGGTCATTGGCTGGATTTTACCACAGCAGTGGGCAACATCAAGATCATACCAGAAGTCATAGCTGTGAGCAGATACAACTATGATGCTGCCAGCACCTGGCGCAGTGCCTTTCGTGAAAGCATCAAGCTGTGTCGCAATGTGGTGCTTGGTGATCATGGAGAAAGCTGGCAACGACTGTGGGTCTGGTTGTCTGCTGAGTCAACTGCTGAATGGTCTGCAGAAAGTCGTCAGGGAGCCATGGCTGGAGTCTGTTATTTTGCCAGCGTGGGAGCTGACAACACAGCAGCACTGCAGAAGATCAACGACTTTGAGTGGTTAGAGCAGCAATTTGCTGCTGCCACAGCACTGACAGCAGCACAGTGCCCCAAACATATAGCCCATTTGCTGGGAGTGCAGTTAGATGTATGACATGGTGTTTATCAGTTATCAGGAAGCCAATGCTGAGCAGAATTGGCAAGACATCGCACAGCGTTTTCCACGGGTCAAGAGACTGCATGGTGTCAAGGGCCTGCATCGTGCTCATGTGCAGGCCGCGCACATGGTAGACAGTTTGCTGTTCTATGTGATAGATGGTGATGCTGTGATCACAGAAGATTTTGGTTTTGACTATGCAGTTCCCTGGCATCAGACAGATCATGTGCATGTGTTTCGTGCCAAGAATCCCGTGAACGATTTGGTATATGGCTATGGAGCAGTCAAGCTGTTGCCCACAGCAGAAGTCAAAAGTCTGTCTCACCGAGACCACAAGCCTGACATGACCAGCAGCATCAATCGCAAATACAAAATCATACACCAGCTGAGCAACATCACAAGATTCAACACTGATCCATTCAGTGCCTGGCGCAGCGGATTCAGAGAATGTGCCAAGCTGGCCAGCGGTGTCATAGACGGTCAGGTCAATGAGGAAACCCAGCACAGATTGCACACATGGTGCACAGTGGGGGCACAGGCGCCGCATGGCGATTGGTGCATGCGAGGAGCCAAAGCTGGTAGAGCTTTTGCACTGGACAGTGGCAGCAGAGATCGCATGCACTGCATCAATGACTGGACCTGGTTGGCCGCAGAATTTCAAAAGGAACTCTGACACATGGGCGTGTTTTATCCCAGCAACATGGATGTGTTCTACATCAGCTATGATGAGCCAAATGCCGAGGTCAATTGGCAGAGAGTGCAGGCTCTGGTGCCGCGGGCTGTGCGCATGCACGGCATCAAGGGTTTTGAAGCAGCTCACAAGGCATGTGCGCAGGCCAGCACCACCGAGAGATTTCTCACAATAGATGGCGACAACTGGCTTTTGGAATCGGGCCTAGACGCGACACTGGACGACACTGGCATGCCAGATGTGGTTTTCAGCTTCAAAAGCCGCAATGCCATCAATGCATTGGAATATGGCAATGGCGGTCTCAAGTGCTGGCGCAGCGCTGTGTTGCTGAACAGCAGCACTCATGAAAGCAACGGTACTACTGATTTCTGCTGGTCGCTGCGATACTATCAGTGGGACACACTGGGCAGCATCACCGTGAACAACGCCAGCTCATATCAAGCATGGCGTGCAGGCTACAGAGAGGGTGTGAAGATGAGCTATATTCAAGGCAGACCCATGCAGGATCCGAGACGCGACCTTGGCTCAATTTGGTACACCAACAGAAGCAAACTCTTGACATGGATGTCGGTTGGCAGCGATGCACTGAATGGCAACTGGGCCATGCTGGGTGCTAGGCAAGGTTTCTGTGACCTTTATCTGCAGAACATTAACCACAGTCTGATCAACGACTATGATTGGTTCAGTGCTCGCTGGCAGTCGGTGGGTCAGGGAGACGTGCAGGAGCAGCTCACACAGTGGCAGGCTCTGATGCTGCAGGAGTTCAACATGCACGTGCCTACACTGTGTGCAGAGGACAGCCAATGGTTCAAAGGCGTGTATTTGAATCCTCTGCGTCATGGACTGATGCAATGACAGGCTCTGTGGAACAGCATCTGCGCAATGTGCAACGCATGCTGCGCATGGTGCCGGATCAGGAACAGTTTCTGGAACGATACATAGCCCTGTCAGCGCATGAAAATTTTGAAATCTGCAACACCCGAGATGCCTTTAGCCAAGGACAGATAGCCAGCAAAAAGTGGCTGATTGACAGTTGCATCCACCTGGGGCTGAGTCTGGGACAGACTTGGACTCTGTGTGGTTGGGTTGGTGTGTTGGGCTATTTGCTGCTGATGCACCGAGATCAGCTGAAAATCAGCAGTGTGCGCAGCTTTGACCTAGATCCTGCCTGTGCCGGCATGGCAGATACCTTGAATCGTGTCTATGTGAAAAATGGCTGGCAATTCAAAGCATCAACCTTGAATGTCAACTGTTTGACATACGACAACTGCCAATATCAAACAGTGAAACACAATGGCACACAGCAGACTGTGCAGGAATCTGCAGACACCATCATCAACACCAGCTGTGATCACATGACTGAAGATCGCACTTGGTGGAATGCCATTCCAGGGGGCAGACTGGTGATACTGCAGAACAATGATTGGCATGACAATGATCAACACACCAACACTGTGCAGACTCTTGAGCAATTTGCTCAGCAATATGACATGAGCCAATTGCTGTATAAAGGACAATTAGACTGTACATTGTATCAGCGATTCATGTTGATAGGGCGCAAGTGACTGCAGATCTCTCACAGTTGTCCATTAGGCAACTGCAACTACAAGCAGCTCGTGTATTGGCCGCTGGTCAAGGCTGGGGCAATCATGATCTGGTGAAATTCAATAAATGTGCCACCCATGACAGCCATGCTTGGTACAGAGCTGTGATCACATGGTATATAGCAACCCATGGTGATTTGCCCAGCCGTGTGGGTCCTGGTGCTGCTGTGAAACTGCTGTTGGATGATGATGATGTATAATTATTCAGACATACGCACTGTGCATCTTGAACTGACCAGCAAATGCAATGTCAGTTGTCCCATGTGTGGACGTAACAAATTTGGAGGGCCGGACAATGAGTTTCTACCTCAGACAGAGCTGAGTCTGGCCGACATCCAACGCATCATGCCTGTGGAATTTGTCAAGCAGCTGCACAGACTGTTTATGTGCGGGAACTATGGCGATCCCATTGTGGCCAAAGACACTTTGGAAATATTTCAGTGGTTGCGCAGTGTCAATCCACGCATGAAACTGGGACTGCATACCAACGGGGCTGCCAAATCGCCATCTTGGTGGTCCAAGTTGGGACGCACGCTTGGCCAACAGGGAGACTATGTGAGATTTGGCATCGACGGTCTGGCAGACACC
>Ga0208743_1000116_pt1 | contig 33009 bp, 41 predicted proteins | sample CryBogCBH04Jul08_FD_184615 | JGI IMG/M metagenome (GOLD analysis project Ga0208743, IMG submission 184615) | Freshwater microbial communities from Crystal Bog, Wisconsin, USA - CBH04Jul08 (SPAdes) (version 2) | ecosystem: Environmental > Aquatic > Freshwater > Lake | place: Crystal Bog...
AGGCTGTTGGACAGCGCCTGCGGCTGCTTGGTTGTCGTGACCACCGGTTTGGATTCGTGCATCCATTTTGTTTGTTCTCCTTGGCTATAACGTTGCCAGCGTATTGTTATTTATGCTCGGGAGAACTTAGTTAATGGTTAGCGACCTGTGTTTAGACCTGTGATCTGCACTGCCACCGCTTGCGAGGGGTAATATGAAGTTCCCATCGGAGTCGTGGGCGTTCCAGGACCTCCCAGGATACTGGCATTGTCTGCACTACCAAACTCACCAACACCCTCTTCTTGCTCTGCATTGATTCTGGTTTGTTCAATAGCAGCGATCTCTTCCTTAGTCATCTCTGGATTAGGTTCAGGGATCATGGAGTATAGATTGTCTGCGGTGACGGCCTCGTTGGCTTCATCCAGAAGTAGATTACGCACTGCCTGATCTGGGATGCTATTCACATATACTGCTTCGTATTCTGCTGTGTCTTCTGTAGGAGCCAGCATACTAATGAGTTCCTTAGTGATCAGGGCCTTTACCATCTCGCTATCACCAGCAAGCGTACTTGCCTGCTGCAGGAGGGCCATACGATAGTTTGTATCGTGCGCTTCGTAATCTGTATTATAGCAAATGCTGCCTGCCCATCTCTGGCCCATAAATCTCGCAGCATATGTAAAGATCATACCTTCGGTTACTTCCATCAGCCTGGCTTTGGATTTGGCAACTCTATGCACCTGTTTGCGTTCTTCTATGATGGAGATGCCTGATGCCACTTGTTGCTTGTCTTGGCGCTGACCGCCCATACCAACGAGACCTTCCAGATTGCTCAGGATGTCATTCTGCTTCTTGATGATCTGCTCTACATCGCCAGTATCAATCTTGATTGCTTCTACTTGATCCTTTAAGGCACGAACGATAGCACCAGCATGGACAGGAATAGCGATGCCTTTCTCGGCTCGGATGATTGTGTGAGCAAACTGTAATGCAGTATATGCTTCGCATTCCAACTTGTAGTGTTCTCTCATCGCGTCACTTGCAGCATCAATATCGCTGACGCCAAGGTCAATAACTCTGGGATCCTTACGACCAAATGCGATGAACAGGGGAATGCTCATACCAGCAGGGAACTGGCCAGCACCGATGCATTCTGCTTCATTGTCCAGTTGTCCGCTGAGGCTCATCTTGGGCAACTTATAACTGGCCCAGTGTGAAGGAGTATTTGCATCACCCAAGTAATAGCATTTTAGATAGAAGTAATCTACATCTTCCATCTCCTTTACTTTCACATACTTGAGGATAGGCTTACCACCATAGTATTCCCATTCCCAGTCCCATACATCAATAGGGCTGATGGCGCAGGTATAAGGTCTGCCAAGATTACCTTGAGCAGTCTGCGGCATATCTACTGCGATCCAGCAGTGACCGAAGATTGATGTGAGATCGCCCACTTGTTCCATGAAACTATCAATATCACGGTTCTGCAGGTCAATGTCCATGGTGAATAGATCAGCCCACTCACTATTATCAGGGTTAATAATAGTGCCTTGCGGTGTAGCAAATCTGATGTCGCGTTTTACGCCAGTCTCAAACAGGATGTCATTGATGGTATCAACAACATAACGGCATATGGGCTGTGCTACAGTGTTGGTGATGAGGTCATTCCAAAGCACCGAATCCTCGCTTGGACGCTTCTTACGCACCTGCTGCTTGAAGATATAGCCCCCAAGATATGCATACTGGTAGTTCATCATTTGTTGGATGATAGCACTATAAGTTGTGCTCTTCTTGGTGAGATCGCTTACCTTCATTTCATTTCCCTATAGTGATATGTTATTTAGTCAAGTTTTGCTTTTGCATTTGTCACCGTGTGCGAGTGCGTATATATTTACGGCTACATCTTTATTGCAGTGTTCGCATACGCGCCTCTTCTGCTTCCAGCCTTTCGTGATAACAAAGTTATGCCTGCCCTTCTCCATCATATCTCTGACATTATCCTTCCTCGTGCCTGTCCATAGATGATCAGGATTAACGCACTTTGGATTGTCGCAACTATGGCATACTACATTGCCTGGGGGAATAGGACCTTTGTGTTCTTCGTAACTCACGCGATGCGTAGTTCTCATCTTGTCTGGTGCTGTGCGGATCATACCATATCCGCAATTGTTATTACCGCCTTCATAGTTCCAGCACGCTGTCACAGGATCTACTTTAACTCGGTCTAATAATCTTTTTAGTAGTGGTGTCATTGTTTATTTCCTCCGTTATATTATTTATGCCTTTATATCCATTTTTGATAATCTTCGGCTTCATCTTCGCCCATCATGATTTGTTCCCAGGTCGGGCCGCCTGGATACACAGGACTCGGTGGCATATACCGCAGTCCAGGCTGTGTGAGTTGCTGATACTTGGGATCCATTCCCAGATACTCGGGTAAGTTGTATGGCGTCTCGTGCGTGATGGGGAATAGATGATGGATACCATATCGTATGCTATCGCCCAAGCCGTCAATGTGAGCATAGCGTTGTTCGGTATACTTAACCAACTTCTTGCGTGATGCATCCTCAAAGTGATAGGTGCCAAGAGCATCTAATAGGAACTTATCGTCTGGATCCACCCATAGGCCACCTCTGGCTATGAAGGCATTAGAAGTATTGTCAGTGTCCGACACCAATGGATTGCTACGCCTGCTATTCACGATTGTAAATCCATATCGCTCAAGGATAACACGGTCGGTGATGCCGAAGGCACTGGTGGTATCTCTGTTAAGTTGTGTACCTGACATATCTATGATGCTGTCAATCCTGCGTCGGGGGAAATCATCGCGTATTGCTTGTGCGATACCTTCTGTGCTGCAGTCAGGAATAGCATAGGTCCTCAGGACCTCTATGGTGCCATCTCGTGTATGTTCGCCCCTGACTTGGGCAACCACAGCACACATAACACGCTTGTTGAAGTCGTGGAAGGAATACAGAGGACCTCCCCGATCCTCTATCTTTTTAGTATATTTCGTCTTGTCCCAGGCGTAGTAGAACATATCTGCAACGCTTTCCCATTGGCACATATAATCCTGTGCGAACTTTAAGGGACTGATGATTCGCTTCTGTTCTTCTATGAAGTTGCGATTGCCTGAACGCATCTCCATATAGTTGTAGTGACGCACAACATACTTCTCTGGATTGTCACGGGCGAGGTTGAATAGGTCGTGCAGTGGTCCAGCACCATTTGGTGTACTGATAACGATCAAGCGACCTTGTGTATCGGGTTGTCCTACCTTAGGTCTCAGGCGGTTTGTGATTTCTTGCAGCGTATCTCTGGTGTAGAGTGCGGCTTCGTCTGCTACCCATACGCCCACATTGAGACCTCTCAAGTTCTCCCTTTGTTCTGCTGATTTACATCTTATGAAGACGCCGTTGGGAAACTTGATAGTGAGTTCGCTGTTGTTTATGTCCTTGCCATCTACTAAGCCGAAGTGTTTAACGCAACTCTGCTTCAGTGGTTCCCAGATCAGGGACTTGATCATGGCACCTGTTGGTGCGCTGTAGATGATATCTTTACCCTTATGGAACTTGGCATCGCTGGCAAATATAGGCAAGGCGATAGCAGCAAGGAATGTCTTGCCGCTACCTACGGGAACAACATCTATACAATGCTTGTCTGTTGTGAGCCAGTCCTTGAGTATGGTCTTCTGCTCACCAAACAGCGGTATATCAATCTTTCCAGTCATCCAACTCCTTGGTGGGGAAGTTAAACACGGTGTTAAACGATTTGCCGCCAGTAGTTACATCTTGTGCTGCAACATCGCTGAAGTAGTATTTGGCAAATGCGGTCTGATAGCGGAACAGCATCTCATAATCACCGCGGGCCCGTGCATCATACATATCTCTGGCGAGGTCTTCCTTTAGGTCGTTACCATGCACTTTTCTGTATTCTACGAGGAACTCTCCGCCTTGGATCTTGTTTACCGATCCTTTCTTGCGTCCAGCACCTGGTCTCCTGCCGCCTGGGCCAGATTTCTTCTTGAAAGGGACCAGATTGTTATTCAGGTCAAAGGTGTTGGAGAGGCTCTCGTTTACCTGATCTTGATCATATTCCATTTTACAATCTCCTAAATAGGTAGTGGAATACTGCAACGATTATAATGGCAAATAGAATAGGATGCCTAAACATAAATCTTCTCCCAGTCTTCTGGGTTATCGTGTGGATCGAGTCCATCATAGATTGTCTTGTCGGTGCCGTCTTTGCGGCGCCACTTCATCTTACCGAATACCGTGAGCATCTTTTGGTTTTCTTCATTCCACTGCATCACGATCTCTTTGTATCTGTCACTTCCGAACATCAACTTAAACTGATTCTCGCAGTCAGTGACTGATGGATTTACATCATACTTGGTGTCCCGCAGGGTCATCATGAAATCAATGCAGGCGTCCATTTCCTTTGGTGTCATATACTTGCCCAGTTCCACCGTCATACGATCAAAGTGAGCGATATGCTGTGTGAAGGGACGATCAAGCACCGTCTTGGGTTGGATTATTCTGCTTCCCATTTAATCACCTCCATCTGTTGGGTGGCCTTAGCGATCTCTTCTTCTATAGAGTTCTTCTCGCGGATTTCTCCCAGCTTGCTTTCCATTACTAGGGCACCCAGAAACTGATAGACTTGTTGCAGACCTACGCACTTCATATCAAAGAGTTCAATCTCTTTTTGTGTGAACTTGGTGAGGTCCATATCGCATAAGGTGTTATAGTTTTTCTGTATGTCTGCCATAAGGGGCTCAATATTGACCCAGGTCTGGCCTTCGTGCCGCTCTAACTTATATGTGTTTTTCATTTGTTTTTTCCATCTTTGCTGCCGCTCTGGCGTCCCTTAGTCTCTGTTGTGCCCTACGCATGTTGGCACGGTGTTCCGCAGATTTGGGGACGCCCAGCTTTGCTTGCCGCATCTTCTCGCGGTGTTCATCTGTCTTGGGAATACCGAGGCACACACGCCTGATTCCCTTTACTACATTCTCATACTGAGCCTGCGTCATAGGACCAGTTCCACGCATCCAAGCAGTAAAGCCTGCTTCTTGCACGGGATTTGGTACCTCTGTGGTTCCGAAACGCTTGATCTGCTTTTCACCATCTGCATCTCGGTAACGATGCCAGCGTGAATACATGTTCTTGTATGGGGCCATCTTGACTTGTTCCTGTATTGTTATCTTATTTATACAATAAATAATAGTTTAAGGAGAACTTCATATGTCAAAAAACATCATCACTCTGTTTAACCAGAATAAAGCCTACATCGTGGCAGTGCTAACAGGTATCTCTGCGGGTGCCAGTGCTCTGGGATATCACATCCCTGAGTATGTGTATGCTGTGCTTGCTGCCTTCGGTATCACCGTAGTGCATAACTCAATTGCGGCTGTAAATGCCAAGATTGATGCGACTAAGCGAGACTAATCCATACCTTCGTGAGGTGGAGCACTCAGTGAGCGATTGCTGAGTATCTCCACCCACATATCTTGCTTTAACTGATTTAACCGCCAGAAGTCAATCTCCATTTTTGTCTGCACAGGACGCAGGAAGAATGTCCTCTCAATGGGTATGATCATCTCCTGTGCAGTGGTCCTCATCATCTTGCGATCTGTAGTGGTGCGAAGCACATTCATCTGCGTATTCTTGTTTGGCTGACCGCACATTCCATCTATGATATCTTGGGGCGTCTTTGCCCGCTTCAGGACGGCTTCTGCTTGCTTCATACGCGATTCGCTTGATTTACGCGATAGGTCTTGGTTCTTGTCTATGCCCAACTGATAGCCAGCCTTCTCAAGCCAGATACCGTGATTGGTCCGGGCTATGGTCTGACTACGCTTGATCTCTTCCATATCGTAGTAGTATTTGTTAGTCTCTGTATCCAGATAGGCTTCTACTGCGAATAGTCGGTCTTGGTCAAAGACGAATGTATGACCAGTGAGTTCCAGATCAATAACTGCCTGTGCTGCCTTCTCGGGGTTCTTCTCTGCGAGTGCTTCCTTGATCTTTGCACCATCACCAGCACCACCTTGGTTTGGTGATGCGATGACTTCTTCGTCGTCAATGACCATGAGCGATGTGCTGAGTATGCTGACGCCCATGCTGTTAAAGCCCTCTTGGTAGTCAGTCATCTCATCATAGAACAGCAAGCGATCCATTCCGTTGGTCTTGCCCAACTTAAATGTTACATCAGGGATGTAGTTTCGGTCCCTGTTTTTAACGGCACACCACCCGATATCATAGAAGTATTTCGCTGCCATTGTGCACATATGCGTTATTCCTTTTTTGTATTTAGTCGCTCTATGTAGTAAGGGCGATCAGCCAGGACCTCTGCATACTTCATCGCTTCCTTATCATCAGGCGTGACGCTGATCAGCCACTCTAGATATGAACTGGGCAGGGACTTTAACTTAAAGCCGCTGTATTTGCCGAAGAGGATGATCTCTTCTTCTATCGCTGGACCTCGACGCATCTTCCTGATGCGATCTCGCTGAGTGCTCACCTGTACGCGATATGCAGGTCTTTGCCAGTCAAACTTAGCCATTAGATTTCTCCTTCATCCATTTCCCAGAGTGCTTGTTGCACATAGTTGGCATCTCGTTGCGCTTGCGTTAGGTCGTCATTAAACACGAACTCATGATATTCTCCGTCCAGGAACAACTCGCCAACAAATCCCTCATCCTGCATCCACACAGCGCATAGGCCCATCCTTATATTTTTGCGATGTTGTGCAGTCACAAATCCCTTGATTGCTTTATATCTGATCCTGCCCAAGAACAGACCTTGATCGCTGCGTTCTGCGATGTATTGCTCTGCTACTTGCTGCAAAGTCTTATTCTTGTGATTCGTGATACTACGCATTACCTCATCATGAGCAGTAGTCAGGCTTGATCTCATAAAGATCATGTAGCGATTATCTGTGTCGGTCTTGATAGAGAAGTAGGCAGTCATCCTATGATTCCTGGCTCCCGATCTTACCTTCGCCAACTGACATAATATCTCTACCACCATCTCCTTCTTGCTATCCAACTCTCGTCCATACCTGACCTTACCTGGGTCCTTCACTCCTGGGTGCGCAGCACCGGTCGGAGACATCCGGGCGGGCGCAGCCCCGCCTACATTTACAAAGTCCGAGCTACTGCGAGTGCTCTGCTGAAATGTTTTCGCTTTCGCTTTCTGTTTTAGTTTATGTTTAGAAACTGAATGGGAATACATTTCAGCGTTATTATTATCGTCATCTTCATAGTTATATACATATTCCGTCATGTGTGATTCCTTCTATCATCTATTTATACTATAACCTATTTATGTTGTCAAGACTTATTTTTGCAGTTATCGCCGTGCCAGCGTTTATAGTTGGCATTATCAGTAGTCTTGTTGCAATGAGGACAGGTTGAAAGGTTTTCTTCCTTATTCCAACGGTCCTTCATACCATTTTTAATGCCTTCAATCCACTTGGGATTACTGGCTTGTGCGCCGTTGATTGCCTTACGGACCTTTTTGAACTCTGGATCATCCTCACGCTTTCTAGCACCTGCCTTAACATTTTTTTGCCATTCAGGATTATTTGCTCGGATGTTATGAATTCCTTGAAGTTGGTGTTCCTTCCATTCTTCTGTCTGTGTTTTTTTGCGAATGCCAGCGGCTTGCGCTTTCCGCCATTTAGGATTGTCACTTTGTCCCTTATTCGCAATCTTATGATTGAGTGTGGGACTTGTCAAGTCCCAACCAGGAAGATTTTGGTTACCCCATTCATCAGGATTAAAATCATCAAGCCTTGGCATTGGCAGACCCCAGCTTGATGTTGTCAAGCAGAACACGCTTCATCATGGGATTAGCATTATGATAATAGATAGTATCTGCAATCTTGACTGCTACCCGAGGAGTGATATCCGATAGATACATATAGTTATCATCAATGTAGTCCATGGCCTCGTCAACAACTTCTTGCGGATAGCCGTTGAACTTCTTGCCATCCAGCTCATATGTATGAACCTTACACTTATCAGACAGCATGTGCTTGTCCTCTACCAGATACTTGGTATACATATACTTCTGCTCGTGATTAAAGATGCAACTCACGCTATTGAAGCGACTGGAGAACGCTTGCTTCCATTGAGACATCTTTGCACCGATATCTTCCATGGTGTAGTTGGTAATAACGATAATGTTGCCGTTGAACATGAAGTCAAAGGGAACATCATGCTCTTCCATGAGCGCATTGCGCTTTGCAGTATTCCAACTGCAGAGACGATTGCGACCTTCTTCCACTGCACCGAGGATCAGGGGAACGATCTTGGACTTCTCAGCATGGTTGATGATATCCACGTCGTCCAGCACCATGATGCGATTGGAGAAGCGATTGAGGTAGAGCTTTACATACAAGCCTGCGGCAGTGATAGTGCCGCCCTTGATGTATTCAACATTTTGCATGACACCTGCGTCACGCAGTGCTTCCTGTACAAAGTGCGACTTACCAGTACCAGCATCGCCCATGACCAGCAGACCGTTGATGGCGCTACCTGGATTATTTGCGAAGTTCAGCGTCTGATAATATGTCGTCTGGAAAGCCTCTACAACGGGCTTGATAATGGGATTGATACGTTCCTTAGTCATTTGATCAGCCCTCCTCGTCATCTTCTTGGTTCATAAAGTTGAGGTCCAGGAAGACCCCTTCGGCGTTGATACCAGCGATGAACTCCTCGCGGATTTTGCGGCGTTCGGCAAGCACGCCTGCCTTCTCCATCAGGCAGCGGTACTGATGGACTGCCTCATAAACCTCGCTCTTGGCGCAGCGACGGCACGCAGTGTCAGTCAGCGAACCATACTTATTGCCTTGGGGGTCAAGGCAGATGAGAATGGTGCTAAACGCAACATCAATCGCGCTATCAATATAGCCCTGACCTTGCTCGGTGGCGTAGTAATCGTTCTTCAAGACTTGATTCTTGATGATCATAGTAATAGCAGTATCGCGCATCGCATTGATGACTGCACTGCGGAAGTGATCGTGTTCGGTGTCAAAGATATTCATGTCATTAGTCCTCTGTTTTGTTGAGAGCACCGCGCTCTTTGTCTATGATCTATTTATACGCTATGTCGTATTTAATGTCAACCGATATCTTTGCCCAAACCCATTTTCTTTTGTAAAAAAGTTTTTTATTTTTTTTAGGAAATGGGCAGAAAACGGTTGACTTAGGTTTGTAAGGCTCTATAGTGAGAAATGTGGCGAGTGACGCTACTAACACACACACACACAGGAACTACACAATGGCTTGGATTATGACTAAGGACGAGTTCGTCGCGATGCTGGACAACGCGACCAACTATAAGAATGAGCGTCTGGCTAAGTGCACCACTGCATACCAGCGTCGTAAGTTTATCAAGGAATACAAGGATACACTGATTGAAGTCGGCATGAATCACCTCGTTAGCCATGATATCTTGGTGAAGGATCTGGCTGATCTTTATGCTGGCAAGATTGATCGTAAGTTGGCCAAGCAGGTGATCAGCACGATTGAAGGTGCTCTTCCCATGTATTGGGCTCTGGGCATGGCACAGCGGTCTGCCCAGTTCAAGGAATCGGTTGACAATCTTTGGGAACAAATGTTTGGTTCGGAGGCAGCGTGATATGTTGTATGATACAGGTCTATATCGTCACAGGATCCGAGCACAATCATATGAGATTGCGGTGTGTATAGAAGTAGATGATCGTTGTTACCATTATAATGGTGATAACTTTGATCCATTTACTCAGGCTATTCATGATGCGATTATGAATAATCTTGGACTGTTAGGCACAGTGCAGAATACATGGCAAGGACGATATGAGGTATTGTCTCGGCACAGTGAATCTTGTATTCAATCTATTGTGACTTCTATTATAGAAGAGATTGAAGAAGCTCGGATTCGTATATACTATTCATAGCATTAGTCCCTGCAGAAGGCAGGTATTAATAATCCCCGCAGAAGGCGGGGATTACCTTTTGTAGAAGCAGCAGCATAAGTATTCTGTGAGACATCTGGCCGGGTGCGCCGGCAGCAGGTTGACCTGTAACTGAAACTGTAAGGCATTCCAAGCAACTGACCAAGTTACCTGATCTTGTCGGTAACATGCGGCCTCCCGAATAGCAAAGAAATCTATTATGTCTCACATAATAAGGCTTGACATCATAAATAGAATGTCGTAAGATACAAACATAGTAGAGAGCAATGACGCACTCTACTATGTTAAAAAAGACAAACACAAAGGAGGGTCTACAATGGCTCAAAGTCTAAAGAGTAAGATTCGTAAACTCACATATCAGTATAATGTAGAAGCAATCATAGATACAGCACACGAAGTCCGTGCTGATATCAAGGATGAAGAAGATTGGATCGTGATGTCCAACGAAGAGCAGTTGCAATGGTTCTATGATCAATGCAAACATTATGGTCTTACTACAAAGCAGCGGTCAAATCAAATCTCTGTAGTTGAGTTGCCTGAAGTTGGTAATCACGGCGGATCTAAGGCATACTTCACTGTATTTTTGCCTTCATCTATGCACGAAGATGGTGACTGGGAGCATGGCATACATCTTGAGATTGGTAGTGCTTATGCTAATAGCAAAGCAGGTCAAATCTGGCCTAGGCATCCTGGCAAGCGAGGCAAAGAGAAGCAAATCGCTGAAGTTATGCGTTTGCATATGATCGGCAAATAGTCTTAACGAATATCAATGATGGGGTCATCTTCTTCTTCCCTTCGCGGTCATTGATATTACGCTCACAACTCTGGTCCCGAAGTTGGTTAAGAATCGGGACACCTTTTTATTCGCAGGCATAAAAATACCCCCCTTTTGGGGGGGGGTAAGTCATCTCGCAACATGGGAATATAGTAGGGGCCCTCGCTGTAGACTACGGATGACGGCCGCTCTACGAAGCCCGATGGGCACAAAGGAAAGGAACCGAGAGCCCCTACAAAGATATTTATGCCTATGCGAGTGTGCTGCGCAACATCCACTGAAAGCGATAGTGATCGTCAAGGCGCGCTTCTAGGTAGTTTACGAGACCGTATGCTTCCTGCTCGCCTGCCACAGCATGAGCATCGCGTATTGTCTGGCATACAGTTTCGGTATCAGCCAGCAGTTCTCTAATCATGGTGAGAGCATCTGGCGTATCTGTAGCATCTGTGATCTTGCTGAGTTTTGTGATGCGATCTAGGCTGAAGGGAACCACGCTCTGCAAGGACCTTATTTCCTCGGCGATCTTGTCAATGTTCTCTTGTGCATCTTCATACACCTTCTGCAGCAACTTGTGATACTGATAGAAGTCGGGGCCCACCACATTCACATGATAGCCGTGTGACTTTGTATAGTACTGGAAGTTGGTGGCGAAATACACCTTCATCAACGTGATTAGTTCATCCATCTCTTTGCTCTTTCCTGGGCTGAATATCTATTTATGAAGGAATGCTACGCCCATAAGAACTGCAGCGCCCAGTGCAGGGAAGAACCAGCGTAGGAAGGATTCTAGGAATACCTGATATGTCTTCTCGTCCTCTTTCATCTTGCGCTCCACCCAATGTAGTAAGTCAACAATCTCGTGCGGTTCATAGCCGTTCCTACCTGCAGCAATATCAGCCTTGAGTTGCTGCTGGTCCATGGCCAACTCGTTTACCTTAGTCACTAAGGATTTCTGTCCGTCGTTGATCTCCCTTAGGAGTTGTAGGATTAGGTCTTCGTTCTGCATTATTCTGGTATCCCAAAGAAGAGTTTTGCTTCCTGTTCAGTCTCAAACCAGTACCATCCATTGTATGGATAGGTGAGAGAGGGAGCAGTTTCGGCATCAATATATTCTCCGCTGGGGAAGGTGATGCAAGGACCGCTGAGCAAAGTATCGTTTAGATAAGAGTAATACATTTTGTTATCCTGTTACTGTCCAGTTCTTGAAGGTGGCTAAGTTAGTGTTTAGTATGCGTGATGATACTGCTGTTGCAGTGCCGTTACCTGCGGGATAGGCGTTCAGCACCACGTTCGCATTTGTATTTACTGCAGTTACCTGAATATTCACGCTCATGGTCGCGCTTCCGTTGGTAAATGTCAAGGGAGTGCCGCCTGGTGTAGCACTGATGTTATAGGTCCAAGGACCGCTGCCCGAAACATTGCTGGTGTAATAGAGCGTGTTGGCTGCTATGTTGCTGGTAGTTACTGAAGGGAACGCAACTACAGTGTTTGCTGTGGGCATATAGGTGCTGACGCTTACAAGATTGCTGCTGAGCGTAGCGGCATAGCCCAGTTGGACGTTTGCGGTGTTGGATATCTGTGCACCAACTACCACGCCTACCGTGTTAGCCATAGTCATGACATTGCTGGCGTTGTTCCAAATGGCTGTCTTGCTGAGTGCAGTATCAGTTCCTGGGTTACCCGTGACGGTGATTGTCTGGGCGCCGTTAGAGATGAGACCGTTAGCAAATACCGCTTGCATAGTGTTGGCACTGAACTTGGCTTGTAGAGTTATCGGGAACTTAATGTTGGTAGAATCAAGTTGTGATAGATTAAAAGTGGATGTTATAAAGTTAGTCGTAGCGTTGGTCACATTAGTTAAGTTATAGTTGGGAATATTTTGTAATGCAACACATAAGTTAAACATACTGGTTGCAACTGTAACATTATTAGTAGTCATAGAAGGAGCAGATAGCAAACCATAACATCCATTAAATGTACTAAGTGTAGTTGTAACATTGGCGGTATTAGATAGAGTAACACTTGATAATGCATTACATCCTTGAAAGCAAGAACTTATATCAGTTGCTTTAGGGATATTTAGGTTGGCAGTGGTTAATCCAGTGCATAGATAAAATGTCTGTGACAGGTTAGCCACATTGGAATAATCATATGAAGGTGTAGTATTGAGTGAACAGCAGTTACCAAACATATTCTGCATATTAGTAACATTGCTTGTGCTAGTAAGGGGCGGTGCAGTAAGCAATGAATAACATCCATTAAATGCACCATTCATAGTAGTAACTTTTGCAGTATTAAATGCAGGAACACTGGTTATAGAATAACAACCGAAAAAAGCATTTGCCATAGTAGTTACGTTAGCAGTATTGAACGGCGGTATACTGATTAGTGATGGACAGGTACCAAATATGTTTTGCATATTGGTTACTTTGATAGTATTATATGTTGGTGCATACAATAGGTTTGTGCATCCGTTAAACATACCTAGCATAGTAGTCACATTTGCTGTATTGAAGAAAGGAGCCACTGAAAGTGAAGGACAATTATTAAACATATTAGACATATCAGTTACAGATGATGTATCAAATGTAGGCACACTAATCAAAGCGTTACATCCTTGGAACATACCTGATGTAGTAGTAATCTTATTGCCACCCAATATTCCAGAAATAGTTTTTAGATCAGTACAAACAGCGAACATCTGGGCAGCATTAACTGAGGTACAGTTAGTAAAATCATATACAGGAACATATTGCAGTGCATAGCAGGTATTAAACATATAATTTAAGTTAACTGTGGTTGAGGCAAAGTTTAGATTAGGAGCATTTTTTAATGAGAAACAGTAAGAAAAACCGAACTGGGCATCACCTACAAGAGCATTGCTGGGCCAGATAACATTTTGTAGGCTATAACAGTTTCTAAAAAAGCTTGATAAGGTCCAGTTAGTGGAGGTAGACAAACTTACAACATTGATTTGTTCTAATAAAGATTGTAATATACTGTTACTATTTGTTCCTATACTAACGCCTGTAAAATAAGGACTTCCTAATACAATATCTAACCAAGGATTAGTAGCATTTGTCCAACCAGCACCTGCAGGAACAGTTGAGTTTTTTACCTGTAGATTGATACCAGTCAAGTTACCAGACACAGCAGTAACTTTTACGACGGCTTGTTTATAACCACGTGAACTGATAGTAGATGCTGATAGGTTGGCATAGTTATATTGATAGTTTGCCTGTACGCCGCTGGCATAGGTCAGGACAGTTCCATCTCCCCAGTCAACCTGATAGTTACCTGCACTGGTTGTAGCAGATATGGCTATGTAGTTGGCATCGTTGTTCCATACAGCAACCAGACCAGCGAACAACTGAGTTGTAGCAGTAAGCGTAGGAAGAGCCAACCAATCACTGGGACGCACATAAGGAGTAGGAGATGAAACAGGAACATATTGCTTAGGCTTAGATTGCGGTATTACCGCATCCTTATTTCCTCCAGATGCATTGGTGCCATATCTAACCGACATATTAACTTAACTCCGAACCAAATAGCGAGAATGATACATTTGCCGTGCCTGCATAGATGGTTACCACGTCAGTTGTTGCTAGAGCGACACCAAGAGTGAGGAACAGGCTATCGTTGGCATTTACAGGAAGTGCGTATAGGATGTATTGTGATGCTGTAAGAGCAGCACCTGCAGGTCTCACTGCTACGTTGATGGTAGTGCTGACGCCCTGATTGCAGATGCTGAGTGTGCTCGCAACTGTTTGTGTAGCAGCAGGAACTGTGTAGAGCGTGGTATTAGTTGTTGCTGCTGGGTTGCTTTGTCCGAGGACCTTATATGCCGTTGCCATTTGTCGTTACATTCCTCCGAGTAAAAATGATGGTACATAGTCTGTTGGTGTTCCTGCACTCACTGATGCGAACACGCCGTTGCCGTATAGCACATTGCTGGTGCTACCTGTTAGATTGATTGTGGCGATATTGCCTATGCCTACCACGTTTGCGACATTCACTGAATAGGCATTACCTGCATATGCTGCATAGTTGGCATTAGCAACTGTGCCAGTGACATTCGCACCTGCAACCGCATTAGCACTTGATGCGATACCTGCATATGCTGCATAGTTGGCATTGGCTACGACACCGCTTACATTGGCACCAGCAACCGCATTAGCACTTGATGCGATACCTGCATATGCTGCATAGTTGGCATTTGCCACGACACCGCTTACATTGGCACCAGCAACCGCATTAGCACTTGCTGCGATACCTGCATATGCTGCGTAGTTGGCATTGGCTACGACACCGGTGACATTCGCACCATTTACCGAATACGCAGTTCCAGCATAGATTGAGTAGTTGGCATTCGCTACGGTGCCAGTGACATTGGCTCCTGCAACACTATTTGCTGTTGCTGCTGTTCCTGCGTAGATAGAATAGTTAGCGTTGGCAACGGTGCCTGTGACATTGGCTCCAGCAACTGCATTAGCACTCGCAGCAGTTCCAGCATAGATTGAGTAGTTCGCATTAGCAACGGTTCCTGATACATTCGCACCTGCTACTGAGTTAGCAACTGCAGCGAACGAGACTTGACCAGTGACATTTGCACCTGCTACGCTATTGGCTGTAGATGCGACATTAGCAAAGAGGGCGTAGTTGGCATTAGCGACTTGACCTGATACATTCGCTCCTGCTACTGCATTCGCTGTATTGGCGATGGTCGCATTACCTGCATATGCTGCATAGTTGGCATTTGCTACTATACCAGTGACATTAGCACCTGCTACGCTGTTGGCTGTAGATGCGATACCTGCATATGCTGCATAGTTGGCATTAGCCACATTGGATACATTAGAACCATTTACATTGCTCAGGTAACTACCATCACCGATGAAGTAGTTGGACCTTACTGCATTGCCGAGATTGGCGCTGCCAGCCTTGATGTTACCGAATGTATTGACAGTAACAATGTTATTTGTGACTGATACATTGCTACCGAACTGAAACTCGCCATTCGCGTTCTTCCAGCCCATAAATGCTGAAACTGGAGTAGTTGTATAATAGTCTAATACGGTGCCGCGGTCAAAGCCATCGTTGCTTGTCAGCGGAGTATTGTTGGGACCACCACCGAGAGTGAGGATCGGAGCCTCTACATACACGATGTTAGAGTTGATATAGTCTATGTTACCATTGATAGTGAGGTCGCCATTGATTGTGGCATTACCATTCACGGTCAGACCAGTCAGCGATCCAACACTTGTGATGTTAGGCTGTGCATTGATATACACAGTGCCTGCGATGAGTGCGTTTGCTACTTGACCTGATACATTCGCACCTGCTACTGCATTCGCTGTATTGGCGATGGTCGCATTACCTGCATATGCTGCATAATTTGCATTAGCGACTATACCAGAGACATTAGCACCAGCGACACTATTGGCAACATTAGCAGTTCCAGCATAGGTCGCATAGTTGGCATTTGCTACGAAGCCAGAAGGAGGAGCGAAGACGCCGTTGCCATATAGGATAGTAGTCGTGCTACCTGTTAGATTGACGGTTGCGATGTTACCGATGCCTGCGACATTGCTGACTGCTACTGAGTTTGCTACTGCAGCATAGTTGACCTGACCTGTTACATTCGCACCAGCCACTGAATAAGCAACATTGGCAGCATCTGCGATATTGGAATGTGTCGCATTTGCTACATAGCCCGTCACATTCGCGCCAGTGATATTGCCAAGATTACGACCATCACCCACAAAGTAGTTGGCAGATACCGCATTTCCGAGATTTGCGTTATTTGCAGCCAGATTAGCACTAACTATGACTGAATCGCTGTTACTGCTCAAGTTTTGGCTACCTAGGAAAATAGTCGTTCCTGAGAGATATAAGTCTTTGAACCTATTGGTATTATTTCCGAGATTTGCACCAAGATTTGCATTTGGCACGATATCGCCACTTACTTGCAAACCAGTTAAAATGCCTACTGATGTGATATTTGGTTGAGAACCTACAGTTACATTACCTGCATAGTTGGCAAAGTTAGACACCAATGCATTATTCACGCTACCTGTGACATTAGGTCCTGCTACTAAGTTGGCTATGTTAGCGACATTAGCGTTACCTGCATAGAGCGAATAGTTGGCATTTGCGACTTGACCTACAACATTGCTACCTGATACAGAGAATGCATTACCTGCATAGTTGGCAAAGTTGGCGTTTGCTACGAATCCAGAAGGAGGAGCGAACACGCCGTTGCCATATAAGATATTGCTGGTGCTACCTGTCAGATTGACGGTGGCGATATTACCGATACCAACGACATTGCTGACATTTACCGAGAAAGCAGTGCCGGAGAAGTTGGCGTAGTTGGCGTAGTTCGCATAGTTGGCTACAGGAACATTACTTAATGTATAGGCTGATCTGCTGAGTTGGACCTGTACCTGAGGAGTAGGTTCTATGTTTATTTTTACTTCGTGGTCGCGTGATACGATTATCTGATTTGCCATTTTACAATCCTACGCCTGAACTGGTATTAACCACTCCGTCTGAGTTCACCAAGAACAGAAGGAATATTGCTTCATCATATGCTGGCTGTGCCCCGTGAGCAGGGAAACTTATTTTAATACGACCTGTATAACAAGCAGGTTCTAACGCATTGATGTCAAGGTCAGGATCGCCTGCGATCAGGCCCCAAGTGCTCTCGTCAATAATAAGTGTGAAGGTTCCAGCAAGATCATCGCGATTAGTGATACTCATTGTGATAGGAGTCGGCGCTATTGTGTTAGCATCCATTGACCCTGTTTGTGTGCTTGGCACAAACACACTTCCACCTGATGTAGCACTGATAGTGAATGTTGTGCTTGACAGGACATTTAGCACATAGTAAGTGGTATTGAGTTGCACTCCACCATATACAGCACCAGTAAAGCGAATAGGCTTACCTACATATAGAAGTGCAGTCGTATCACAAGTAAATGTATTGTCGCTGGCTGATGTCGCAGTTACTGTGCAGACCTTAGGAACCAGAGGATAGTCATTGATCTGGAAGTTATATCCAGAACGACTGTCTGAGAAGTTTGTGATAGCACGACGCACGATCTGTGCGCTGATTGTAGCACCTGTGAGGTCTACAGGAACAGTATTAGCAGTCCAACCACCTGCATAACTGACAATCGTGCTCCAAGCCAGATTCCAATAATCGTTTTGGTTGTAGATGAGGTTCTGTGCTAATACCTGAGCACCGAATCCTGCCACTTGTGTTAAAGTGGCTTGTGAGAATGTGGCCATTATACGGCTTCCTTTTCTTTTCTTTTATTTGCTTCTCGTATTTTAGAAGCCTGTCTAAGTTTTTCGCGATGTTCTGGACTAAATGGTGCTCTCTTTTTACCTAACTGAGCCATTCTCATTTTTTCGCGGGACTCTGCTGTGCGTGTTTTGCCTGTAGCAGAAAGGCGACGCTTCTCAATATCTTGAGATGGTTTCTTTTTGCCCAACTGAGCATCCCTTACATTTTGTGAATGTAGTTGGATGAATACATTGCCTAATGCATAAGGACCGATGTCACCAAATCGGCTCATCGCATATTGTCCTCTACGACAACCACGAAGTTCCCATTTACCTGATTGTTCCCAGATTGCACACCACTCATCAAAGGTGAGAGTGAACTCAATGCCTCGTTTTTCGGCACTTTTTTTATGTGCATTATAACGCCGTCTGGCGATTTTCATATCCATTATATCTTCCTCTGCATTCTCGCATTATAACGAACGACTACTGCCTCGCCATCGTTCGCGTGATATAATAAGTCATAACAACTCTTATGTCAAGTATATTTATACTTCCTTACGAAAGTAGTATCTGCCCGATATTCAGTGCATTCACTGCAGCAGTATTCCAAGCACTGGATGTATTTGGATCTGTCTCATAGAGGTCAATGTAGTAGAGATAGTTACTTGAGATAGTATTGGTGTTGCCAAGAGTTACATTGGCGCCTGACTGCAGAGCACTGGCTACCAGTTTAATGGCAGTATTGTCTTTGGCCACGCAGATGCGTTGTTGGACGCAGTCAATGGTAGTGGTTGTTCCTGACAGGCTAGTGATACCATAGAGGTCCTGGAGGCTGGCTGTGTTGGCATACACATACTGCGTTGGATTACCAGCAACAGGAAGCGTATTCACCAGATTATAGTTGGTGAAGCCAGTGCTTGGAGTCCATTGCACCGAGACATCTGACGCTGGAACCAGCGATTGGACACGACGCTCGCCAAGATTGGTGCTTGAGTCGGTGAAATACATATCATCATAATACACATTGGTTTCTAACGTTCTGTCTGCAGCACCGAAACTACCAAAGCCCACACTTGCAGGAGTGCCTGATGATGTATTCCCGCTGAAGGTAGCATCCAGAGTTCCATCTACATATAGATGCACGAAGCCAGTAGCAGATATATCCATAGATAGTTCTACATAGTGCCAGGCTCCTACACCTGCATTGATGGATCCAGTGCACACGATGTTGTTGTCTCCTGGATTGCCCTTATAGACATAGAAGTGATAGTTGGTATCTACGCCTATACCATATAGGATGCCACCTGTGTTATTCACATAAGCGATGCTGCTGGCAGGAGTGCCACCATTCCATGTGTTTAGATTGACTGCGAAGCCTATGGTGAATGTGGTAGTGGGAGTGATGTTCCTCTGTATGTAACCAGTCAAGGTGTTGATGAAGCCGATGCAGGAGACGGCTTGGCCACCGAACCTTCCCGCTACCATGCTGACTTCTCCACCGTTACCATAGAGGCCCCAGATAGCTTTTAATCCATTGGTAGTATCATAGACATTGGGATAAACGTCAAAGCCTTCAATCCATTGTATAGTCATTCTCTGGTTTCCTTTAATAACTCGTTAGAACTTCAATCATATTTAATGCGGCGTGTGCGTTAGAGGCGTTGTTGGTCAATACTTCTAACATATTTACTGCTGTATCGGCATTGGTGACAGGCGGTGCAGGAGGCGGACGCTGTGCCGATGTCTTGTTCTTGGTGACGCTGAATGTGCAGTCTGCTATCGTGACCTTTGTATTCGCCACCATATTACGCATCAGGAGACCTTGACCATACTCTTGCTCTGTTCCAAACAGGGAAGATTGCTGATAGATGATGAATGGTTCATTGGCTACCAGTTCATAGGTGCTGAGTTGCGTGGTATCTGCAAAGATTAGATCGGTATTGCTCTGGTATTTCTGGAAAGGAACTACCTGGACCTTAGTATTGGCATTAGCCACTACCTGCAGATAGGTTGCTTGGTTAGTGATCTCGTATGCATTGACCACGATATTGGCTTGGGGCCAACCATTGCTCTCTGCCACGGTGTACCAGTTAAAGTTACCATTCTGTATGCGTAGTTCAGCAGCACCTATGGGTATGAAGGGAGCGATGCTGGTAGCCACATAACCGATCGTGGTGCTTGATGTTCCTTGATAGTAAGGATAGATGCGATTGGCTGTTACTGCAGTTCCCGTAATATAGACAGGTTGATTGATGGCTGTATTAGATACTGCTACAGGCAGATGCAGCGAGCCGCCGTATGTGACACCATAGTTCACGAAGCCGATCTGCTGACCAGCAGTAGTGGTGCTGTTTAGATTGGTATAGCCTACGCCGCCTTGCTCAAAGTTCACGCAGGCATTTACCAGAGCAACATCAGGTGCCTGATAGAGATATACCTGCGTGTTGGACACTACCGTAGAGATGAATGTGTTAGCAAGTATGTTACCAGTGCCACTTGCCATAGTGACTTGGATCTTGCTGCCTTGTGCTACTGATAACTTCAGGCTCTCGTAGTAGGTGCTGTCAAAGGGAGTGCTGAATGTGATGCTGTTGCCTGAACTGCTGGCACCACAATGCACATTGCTGGCATTCGTAGTTACTGCAGGACCCGTCCATTGTATGGGCGTCTCTGTGCTTGGACCTCGCACTGCCACCAACTTGTTTCTGGCACTCACGCTCCAATACACATTGCCTGATGGCACATCAGTGCAGTTGATGGATAGGGTAGAACCATTGATGAGCGGCTGACCGTTGCTGTTGCTTACGGTGGTATAGAGTTTGTGATCGCTGCTGATATTGCTGTAACCATAGTTAAAATCCATGAACATAACTTGTCCAGGAGTGTCAGCACTATAAGTAGGCACCGTTCCCAACACATGCATAGCAGCAACCGTGTTGGCAGTGGTCAATGTAGCAACAGGAGGATCAGGAGTTCCTAGAACGCTGGTCTGCGATAGACCTGTGTTTTGATCTGGCACATATTCTTGTATAGGATTGTTGGCATAGATGGTATCATTATACTCGGTGGCACTCACGCTGATACCTAAGGAACCTGCACCATCCTTGATCTCCTGCACCTGCATGATGCGGAACAACTTACCGTAGTTGTAGTTCAGCGTATTCCAACCATATGGTGCGAAGGGAATAGCGATGACATCACCTGCAGTGAGTTGGATGCCGCTATAATCCAGATTGAAGGTGATGCTGAGACCATCGCGGCTTGCTAACAATCTACGCTCACCGATGTAGGTAGCAGTCACATAGTTATTGGTGATGGGCAACTGAACCGTGAGCAAGTTCTTTGGTTCATTATAACTCATCACTTCAGGCAGCGATACTCTGAGGTCAATGTAACTATAGTCAGTCTGGTCCTTGATGTTGGCATCTGGATACTGCACTTCTAACAGATTGTATATCTGATCCAGCGACACAGGGTTAACCGTAATACCGCTCACAAGATTGTAGTCAGTTACCTGGAATGGAGCCTGCACTGCAGTTCCGCTACCCGTACCAGCATTCAGCACCGTGATGGTCTCGCCAGGCTGATATGAGATAGTGCTGGTGCCAGCGATGTAGTTCCAGTCGGTGCTGCCCAGAGAGGAGATGGTGTATTCTTTGCCCACCACAAGATCGGTTGCAGCGATGGGATTTACATCAAGATAACTGCGATTGACGACCACTTGCCATCTACCCGTGATCTCGTTGTATGAGACCCAGCTATCGCAGGAGTCAGCCATGAGTTGTAGATTGTGTAGGCAGTTCTGTCCAGTATCAATGGGACCATTGAACCTATATCGGGGCTGGACAGCAGTGCCGCCACCTGCTGGTGTATATGAGATGTCTTGATCGCTGTAGTCATTGAGTTGTGCGAAACTATAATAATCTATCTGCTCTGCAGGGATACCGCAGCCATATCTTGTATTATGAAAGTAGTCAGTGAAGACATCGCCTGGCTTGTTGCGTGAGTTCTGTAGTTGGACGGTGAGCGTTCCCAGATTGGTGGTGCCAGCATTTACATCATACACGATCTTGAGGATGACAAATGCGGTGTTCGTCATATTTGGTGACTGACCGCCCGTGTTATAGATAGGTCCGTCCCAACGCTCGCCTGCAGGAATAGCAGCATCACTTAAAATATCAATAGCACTACGACCACCAGTATTGATACCTGAATAGCTCCCGTTAGGGAACAGATACATATAAAGTTTGTCCTTCATCTTGGTATCTACCTGATTAGGGACTGAGTTAGTAGTGAGGCTGATGACATTGTTATTGCCGCCACCTGCACCTGCACCGAATGTTACTAACTTGTTATCATAGTAGATGTTACCAAATGTGAATGTATCTGGCGTATCCAATACTGAGTTAGTGTTTGTGACTTCGCTGAGGGCGCACACATACCACATAGTTGTCTGATCGCTGCTTATCTTGGCATCAGTGATAGTAGGACTGACGAACGCACTACCATATACTACTGGCAAGACGTTGTTTGTCTGGGGAGGCAACTGAGTTCTGGCACCTGAGTCTCCTTGTCCAGTGCCAGCGGCATTCTTGGTGAGCAGTCGGCTGATACCAGTCAGCAAGAAGGCTTCTGTAGCGAATGCTGCTACATATCCCAGCGTAGTAGCCACTGCACCTGCGCCGATGACGGCTTCAGCGATGCCAACGAAGATAGGAACTAAGAAACCCATGCTATACCTCTAATGTCCATATTTTTTCAGTCATTCTAAAACCGTATCTGCCAAAGTCCATATCAAACAGGGGCTCGCTGGCTACCATACTATGCGTAAGGATCCTCTTCTCTTCTATCAGCGTATCGGCACACTCATTGTATTCTGTGAATAGGGAATGTGCTACTCTGGTGTGCCTATATTCAGGTTCTACATAGAAGAGGACCTGATTGAGGAAGTATGCTGTAGTTACCCAGAAGTTAGGGCAGATCACGCCCATTATGATACCTGCATAGTCACCATCGCGTTCTGCGATGATGGTCACGCCGCCACCCACTATGGTCTGATGGAATATCTTGCTGAGATGCTCTTCATCCAACTCCATATCATGCACACATGCAGTATGATCCATGGTATGGACCTTGTGTATCTTGCTTATGAAGTAAGGCAGGTCAAATCTATTTGCTGGTCTGATCATTTGCTTACCACGCTGGAGGACGATCTGGTGTGACCTGATGCCAGTTAGCAGGCACGCCACCATATACACCAGGTGAAGCAGTGGCAGTGACCTTCATACCGAAGTCAAAGTATTGACCTGCGATAGAAGCCAGATTGTTCATACTGCTGTCCAGCGGATTTACTCTGGTCCAACTATTGAGATTTGTCTTGCGACCGCTCACTCTGTTGGACAGCACGCCCTTAAAGTTAGTAGCGTTCAGCGTCACGGTGAAGTTGTCGGTGATATCTTTGCGATCTTCTGTGATGTTATAGCTTGTTACGATCCCAGTAAAGCGATTGGCAAACGATGTGAGATTATAGTTTTCGTTATAAAAGCCGCGTATGATCTGTAAACCAGCACCTTGGATCTTGAGTCCCAAGACGATGAAGATGTTATCACCACTGAGGCCTGATAGGCTTATGCTTGTCTGTGCACCTGTTGCTTGCAGGTCTCTTTGCTGAGCACTGATCTGCAGCATACCACCCAGAGGACCATATTCCAGACCATCTATCACCTGAAAGTTATAGGCTGAACTGAATGTATATACTGAAGTATCTGCAGGATTGTTCACACTATTGTAGATAGTGAGTTTAACGAAGTCGGCTGTGATTAGTTTGGGCGGATCGCCTGCTACTGCTGGAATAATATCCATTATGCGTCTCCAACATACTCATAAAGCTCAAATCCGCTACTCCAGTTTAATATAGCGTTGTTGAGCAGCACACCATTCTGTGTGATCTGGCCACCTACCACCAACTTATACTTGGGCATATTTGGACAGAACACCTTGAAGTGACAGCCATTACCCGCGATGATATTGTTGCCCACTACACTGGTAAGTATGATATTGGGGCGGCTGGTAGTTATAGTTACCGTCGTGCCTGATCCGCGAAGCACATCAGTTGTGCTGGTGAACGGGAACGGATAAGGAACAATCTGTATCAGGTCGTTCTTGGCAAACAATACGCTGTCTGATGCCATTGTTGGTAGATTGCCTAATATCAACTGATTGCCTATATAACTTACAACAGTGACGCTGGTGACCTGTGAAGGAGACATCGCTCCTTGATATGCGAAGATCCAGGATAGTTTAGGATTGTTTCCAAATGTGACAACTTGGGGTTGCCAAGCATCCAGCGTATCTACCTCTTCCATAAGTGCCCGTGCTTGGCTGTATCGGAAGCTGTTGGGCAGTTCTACAGTGATCTTCCACGGATTCAGCGTGGGTGTCAGCGTGGTCCTTGGAACCTCGTTCCTCGTGTATTGTATGCCTACTACCTTACGACGATCTATTAGCATCGTGTTGCTGTAGTCTATGACTGTTTGTAAGCCTGTGCTCATTTATTCCTCACTAAAATTTTGAGTTGTTATAGGGCAGTTCATTTTGTGCGGTCACAACAGCAGCATAGGCCATCTTGCGATTGCTCGCGAAGAACTGGGCCACCGATTGACTATCAATCGCGCTGATGTTATAGACATTATTGGTTGTATTATTATGTATCGTTTGTTGTCCGCCCAATGCGCTATTTGGTATGATAGTGCCTGCTTGCTTAGGAACGAATAATTCTGGACCATTCTCACCTACGAGGCTTGCCTTACCTACGGGAGGATCACCGCCGTCAGCGAAGCCAAAGATGCCGGCGATTGCTCCAAATATTCCACCACCAGCACCCATTAATGCTTTTACAGCCATCGCTGCTTGTGCCTTCATCTCAATAACAATAAGGTCTTGGATGACTGATGCTGCGAAGCTCTTAAAGTTAAACTTACCAGTTTTAGCAAAGTTATCAATCGCATTGTTCATGCTGTTAGTTACTGTATTGAATACATTTCCTGCGATTTTAGCAGCATTGGTGCTTTCATCTACGAATGTATTAAAGGCCTGCTTCCATCCTGTTGACCATTCACGGCTAACTGCGATTTGTTTTTGTGTCGCAGTAATCTGGTCTTGGAATGTAGCGGCTATTCTACTTCTGATTTGGTCAGCTTCACCTGCAGGAACATCGCCGCCTAACTGAGCCTGACGCTTCTTTAATGCAAGTTCTTGCTCGGCAGAGATTTGCTTATTGATATTTGCTAATGCTTTCTCGCTCTCAGTCATAGTTAACTCAGCGGTAGCATTATTGATATCTTGGATATTCTTCTGCACTTTTAACTTGGTGTCTAGGAAAACAAGTTCCATTTCCTGTAGTTGGTTCTGCTTTACCAGTTCAGCAGTTTTTGCTGCCATCAAAGTATTATTATTTTGGAGGGCGGCTTTTTCTTGTTGTAGCGTAGCAATAATCTTATTGTATAGAGGAATCTCATCAGAAGCCGCACTTTTTTTCTTGGTCTGGTATGACTCTATTTCTTTGTTGATCTTTGCAATATCAGCGTTATATTTTACATTAGCATCAAATGCTGCTAATGCCGCTTTTTTACTTTCTTCAGTAGCATGAGCATACTTAATCTCCAAATCAAGCCTATCAGCCGCTGCCTTATTGGTTGCCAACAGAGCACTATATTGGGCTTTAATATTTACTAACTGATCCTGTAATGCAGTAGAACCAGATGAAACGCCAGCACCTTGACCTTGGGCCACGACCGGAGGACCCGAAGGAGCAGGTTTCTTGGGTTCTTCCTTAGGAGGAGGAGGAGCAGGAGGTAACGGAGGCAGATGAAACAGCTCTCGTAGTTTGGCGGCGGCTTCACTTGTCCACTTATCAAACCAACCAGTAAACTTCTTAAATGCTTCTTCAATACCTTTAAAGATTCCAAGCACAAAGTCACTGAAGCCTTGCCAGGCCTTTTTTAATCCATCTATTATTTCAGGACCGAAGGCTTTCCAAACTACAACACCTAATGTGGCAACTACTGCTACAGCCGCAGCGACTGCAGCAACGATGCCAGCAGACATAAGACTAAAGCCAGCAACAACACCTGCTATCGCTTCACCTATTCCAGTAAGCATAGCAGATAATCTTGCGAAGACTCCCACAGATGCTGCAGTTGTTACTGCCATACCTTCGGTAGTAGCAGCACCTTCCATTAATATTGCATTCAATGCTTGTTGTGCTGATGCTCTAGCAATAGTCAGTCTTGTTACCTGAGCAGTTGTTGCTGCGATTTCTTCTTGTGCTGCTGCATATGCTTGGCTGGTAGTTGTTCCTGCAGCCTCTTCAGCAGCAGCAGCCTGTTCAGCCAAACTTTTATTGACTAACTGGGTTAATAATCTTCCTACAGCGGCTGAGTTATAAAGGTTGGCAGTGGCCGCACCTAAGGTTGCTGTTGTATAGGCAGTTGTGGCTGTAGCACCGACGGCTGCTGCTTCTGAAGTTCCTATGAACGCAGCACCTAATGATTTTACTGCATCAATAATACTAACTACACCTTTTAATACTGCACCTGCGGTAAGGGCTGTGAATACTCCAACTAGTAGTTCTGCAGCCTTTTTGCTTCCTAGGATACCAGAAACATCATCTCCTCGTAATCCAGTCAACTTTTCTATTATTTCAATAACCTTAACCTGAAGTTGTCTAATACCTTCTTTTAACTGGTCAGTGAACTCTGCAGCCTTTTCGGTAGCCTCGGCTGATCCGGCCATAGTACCGTTTAGTTTTTCATATTGTTTTACATAGTTTTCTAAGTCGGCGCCCTTGAATCCCTTGCCCAATAGTTCTTGCATCACTAATGCTTTTTCAGACGGACTCTTCATATCGGCTAATGCTTTAGCAATCTTGTTGAAGGTTTCGGAAGCATCATGCGTCTTTAGGTAATCCATAGAGATGCCTACCCGTGCGAAGGCAGTGATCATCTGCTGATTGCCGTCAGCGGCTTTACCAGCAGCGATTTCCATCTTGGATAATGCTATACCTAAGTCTTCGCTTTTCTTACCAGCGGCGACCATTGCGGTGCTCATTTCCATATAACTTTGGGTGCTTATACCTAACGAACTTGCAGTATTCACTGCTTGGCTGGCGGCTTCGAATGCACCACGGACAAACTCAGCAAATCCGATTCCGATCACAACAGCGCCGAACTTCTCAAAGGTTTCGCTGGAAGCCTTTACGGCTTCACCCACAGTTGCAATACTTTCAGACACTTCTTGCATCTTGAGTTTAATATTACCTGCAACAGTGTTTACTGTTGTTCCTAGTTTATTGAGTTCGGATAGGACTTGTGTGTCGTCCAAACCCATTGTGATGCTAATATCTTGAGCCATTATCTTCTCCCAAAGGTATTAATGTATTGTTTCACTAATCGTGCGGCTTCTACTTTAGTAGGCTTAGTCATACCATCAGGAGCCTGATCGGATCCTCTCATCTGACCATCTCTATTTCCACGACCTGCATCCAGCACACCTGCATAGGGATAATCTGCTTGGATGACCATATTAGAACCTAAAGTTGTATTGTTTCTGGCATTACCTGATCTTATAGGTGTCTTGGATTTGAAGAAGTTATAAACATTGGGCATAACCACCTGCTTCACTGATTGCAACTTCTTTAGTTTTTGCTGATAGGCGATATCATTGATCTTAAAGGATATTGGACCTTTAGTGAGTGATACGCTGGGAGTTGAGTTTAATATGCTGGCCATCTTTTACCTCATCCATACTTGTTTCATCAGGCTATAAGCCGCTAACATAACTTTGTTTGGCAACTTATAGCCTGACTTGACCACAGGGAGACCGTCTTTATTTAAGATGAGTAGTTTAAGGATATCAACTGTTTCTTCATATGTAACTTCATGTTCTTCTATGAAGTTTAAGCCAGCAAGGGCGGCATCGTGATATGCATAGAACTCAAGTTCATCGCCATATTCCGCGACGATTTCTTCATCATCAATGATGAATCGTTCCAGTGTCGCAGATTGGACTATTGAGTTCAGTTTCATATCACTTTACCTTATTCATTATTTCCATTAGTTCTTGTTCAGTTAGGTCTGGGGCCGGGGCAACACCATTGTTATTAATCTTTTCCATCTCGTAGTTGTGATAACTCATAGCAACATCCATAAGATACAAGTCGTAAGTAGTGGCACGTTCTAATACTTCGCTTGGTAACATCTTATATCGTTTAGCCATTGTCTCAATAGTAAGAATTATATACAACTCCTTAGATTGGAGTTTTATAGTGCTGCCTGTTACTTTCCCAGTAGTTCGCTTACCTTTGTGATTGCCTTCATAAGGACCTTAGGAGGCAGCATATTCTCCTTGGATAGGATTTCCTTGCCTTCCTCATCAAGGATCAGTGTTCTGACAATCTCAATGATATTGATGTTTGTTGATGCGGGATCAATGCTCGCCAACTTCATGAATACATCCATTGGTTGACGGTCCCAAGTATAGAACTCTAGAGGCTCATTATATTCTTGGATAGTTTCTTCATCATCAAGTGAGATGAGAACGAGTACTGGTTTGGCTGATAGTTGTGATAGTTTCATGTGATTTGTTCCTTGTGATTTGTTTCTATTACTTATCGTTTTCTTCTTCGTCCAGCAGTTGGTTGAGCAATGCTATACGAAAGCCAGATTTGGCTTGTAGTTGTTTTACTGTGGTGTACAGAGTTTTAAGGATGTCGCTGTTCTTTGCCTCATCGGCAAGCAGGCTCCTAAGCTTCTCTTCTCTGGTCTTGAACCATACGTTCACGATTTGTTCTCCATTACGACTTGTTAAAAAAGGGGGCACCCGTTTTAGAGATGCCCCCCAGCTTGCTTAGGCTACGCTTCCTACAGTGTAGGCACCGTCAACAGCGATTTCCATCGGAGTGATCCAGACAGGCTGAGTTGGTGTAGTCTTTGGTGCGAGGTTAGTGATGAACCCAGTACCAGTGTAGGTGTATGCACCGTTGGCAGTTCCGTTCCAGTAGATTTCAAAGTCAAGCGGTTGCTTGTTTACTGAGAGCAGAGCGATACCGTCGTATACTGCAGTGTTTGCAGTAGCATTGGCATTACCGAAGTAGGTTACGCTGTCTACGACGATGTTGGTTGCCAACTTGTTGTCTGCCGGTGTGCTGAGCTTGCGCTGGTCTGTATCACTGAAGTCAGTGTACATATAGACACCAGTAGAGTTGGTGATAGTGATATCTTGGATGTATGGGATAGTTAGTGTAACGTTTGCGTTGGCAAGGTTAGCACCTGCATACGCAATCTTGATAACGGGCTGTGTACCGTTAGTGTTGGTTGTAATACGTGCCATCTTACAGTTCTCCTTGTGTGCTGGCTATTGAAACTCTAATCTTGTTAACTTAAAAGTCCAGGTGTATCGTTGTCTTTGTGGTCCATAGTTCAGCACTTCTTGGTAGCTACGGTCAAAGTAGCCATCCATGAACTGCTGATCAGTTCCAGGAATATTCTGTGTGACTAGGCTGCTTATCATATCTCTTACACGATCCAGATAGGGATCAGTCTGGAAACTGATGTAAGCGATATAGAACTCATCCACTGCATTATAGATGTTGCCACCTTTGTTTACTGCCAGTTGATTGGGAGTCCTGCTTGTAGTCACGATGTCGCTAATGTAGATACCAAACCTGACAATATCATCATCGCTGGCCCAGTCAGTATTACTGAATACTGGGACATCCCAGTTCTGAGGTATATAGAACTTTACCATTCTATATACCCCATCACCAGTGATATAAGGCATATTGCCAGGATTATACATTAGAAGAATCTCCTGTCACCATTAAAGTAATCTACGTCAGCGGTCCAGTTCTCTTCCAGTTTCGTGGTAGGACCGTTTGGTGAGTTGCCATAAAGATTATAGAAGTTCATTAACTCCAATGCTTTAATCCACTCACGGTCGCACCTATCCTTAGCAAAGTCATAGTTCATCTTATCCACATCGTTCATATTACTGACTTCAGTGACAAGTGATTCATAGAACACTAGAACTGCACCAAATGTGTCCAGGCGTATTAAGGTCTGGTCACTCTTGATGAGTAGGCTAGGATTGAAACTGGAGATGAGCGCACCATTAGGCAAGTTTGCATAATAGTACGCTCCTAGAACCGTGTCGCAGTACTTGTTCCACCAGCCAAACTCTAACTTGTAAAGCCATTCCTGTGATCCCACACGAAAGTATGGTTCCCAGTCGGTATTGAGGGCTTCTGCTCTGCGATACGCTGCTGGATCATAGAACTTTATGTCCTGGACAGTCGCATTAGAGATTCGCTGATATGGTACAGACATTGATTATCTCCTAGATTTTTAGATTAAGCGTCCTGAACGATATTGATGGCACCACCACGACGCTGGTCACCAACGCCGCTACCGAAGTAACCGACACCAGTCAACCAGTTCTGCAAGCCACCTGGTACTTCACCCAGCTTGATCTGTAGACCTTCCTTCATGACAGTGAACAGAGCACTCTCACCGAAGTATGCGCCTACGAGGCAAGGAGTAGAAGCAGTACCAGCGATTGTGCGAGTTGTATGCTGAAGGAATGTGGTGAACATTACCATAACCCCATAAACGTTTTCAATCTTGCCGGTCTGTAGCAACTCATTACCAAGAGCAGATAGGTTAGAACCACCTGAAGATGGACCAGAGACTGAACCACCAGTTAGTTCTGCGAGAAGGCGAGTCAATGAAGAACCGCTTCCGCCCACTGCGCCTACAGTTGCTTCAGTTACGATACCGTTGCTGTCAAGAACAACAACTGGGTTACCAGTCATACGAGCGATCTTGAACTGTTGCTTGGCGAGACGGATCAGGCCGATAACAGTATTCTCAGTGAAGCCACCTGTACCAGCGAGAACGTTGCCGCCTGCTGGGAGGAGTTCAAGAGCACCAAGACGCAGGACGCGATAGTATCCGTCAGCACTCTGAGGATAGAATGTGTTACCTGGAGTTGGCTTGAAGCCAGTTGTCTGACCTACTGGAGTTGCAGTGCCATCAGTCTCTGAAGCAGTGCCATTGGCGAATGCTTGGCAGACACGCTGGTCAACCTTTTCAGCGAATGAGTCGCCGAGTTCTGCACCGAGAGTTGCTGCCAACTGGAAGCTAGTAGTCCAACCCAGGAAGATATCAAAGGCAGTAGTTGCTACTGCAGGTGATGCCAAGATGCTGGTCTGAGACATAGCAGGATTCTGGACAGTCGCGTTACCAGTATTCCAAGGAGCAACATTAGAGCCCGCTGGATTGAAGTCTTGGTACGTAATGGGTGCGAAATTTGGCACCAAGAACTGATTACCCTGAGTTGGGGTAACAACGTTAGTCATATTAACTAGACCGAGTGATTCGTGCATTGCACGTAGTGCGAAGTTTGCGATTGCGAATGTGAAACCATAGTTTTCGCCATCCGATCCACCGAGTACGTAAGCCATTTGAGATTCTCCTTTTGTTGGCTGTTATTTTAGATGATAGTTTTCCCCGGCATTGAGCTTGTGGCTGATACTTGCATAATCTTTAGACCGACATTCTTACCTAGACCTGATTTTTGCGCCCAAGCATTGAACGCGGCAGGATCCTTAGAATAGTCAGGAATAGAGTCTTGCGGAGCACCAGCAAAGTTACCTTGACCGGGACGTAGACCAGATCCAGAGGAGAGCGTATTCTGCTTTAGTAGCTTGGGATTACCTGCGGCTACTTCTTGGACTAACCCCTGGATGGTAAGTGGATTGCCGTCAATACCGTAACGCTCTTGTCCTTTACCATTGATTATGTTGTAGGTACCATCACTATTCCACTGAATATTGCTTTTAACCTTACTTAATGCATAATCTAACAGGTCTGGATCAAATCGGTCACCCATAGCACGCTGAATATCACTGTCCAGTTCTCGCTCACGGATCATCTGGTCTTTGCGAGCCAGGTCCGATTGTAGTTTACTGAACTGCTCATGCAGATCGTTAGTAGTGACGCGACCAGCGCGTTGCTGTTGCGGTTCTTCCACTGGCTGTGCGGAGCCACCGGTTTGTTGAGATGCAGAAGTCCTTGCCATGAAACTTAACGCTGCTTCTACTGACTCAAAGTTTTGTCCAGATGCCTGCGAAAGTGCATTCAGGATTGAGTTAGTGGTGCTCTTACGAATAGCACCTGCATTGACTTGTGTATCTGCTTCAGGCTGTTGGACAGCGCCTGCGGCTGCTTGGTTGTCGTGACCACCGGTTTGGATTCGTGCATCCATTTTGTTTGTTCTCCTTGGCTATAACGTTGCCAGCGTATTGTTATTTATGCTCGGGAGAACTAATATAGTATTGACTATTTTTTATTCCAAGGAATCCTGTTAGAACAATCGTAAAGTCCATTTACGAATACATTTTTTTTACTATTCTTTTGGCCCAAACTATTAGCAAGCCTGCGTTCTTCACTATGCTTTACGCCTATTAGTTTTTGTCGCCGACGCTCAATCAAAGCAGGATCTTGTTTTTTACCTTTATGTGCTTCACTGGCGTTCTGTTCATTACTATTGATATAGACATTACCTACTTCATAGGCACCAGTATCACCGTAACGGCTCATACAATAAGTTCCTGCGCCTCTGCCGCGGAGATGATATACTCCTGATTGTTGCCAAATATCCCACCATTCCTCAAAGGTGAGTTTCCATTCTATTTCTCTAATCTTTGCCATTGATCGCTGGCGAGAGAATATTGTTGAAGGCGGCAATGTTTTAACTAGGCTCATACTTTTTAATATAAGACCAGTTTTATGAGAAGTCAAGTATTATCTTCCGGTGTTGAGCCCCGTTATTTGCACGGCTATGGCTTGCGAGGGGTAATATGAAGTTCCCATCGGAGTCGTGGGCGTTCCAGGACCTCCCAGGATACTGGCATTGTCTGCACTACCAAACTCACCAACACCCTC
>Ga0208743_1000136_pt1 | contig 30176 bp, 30 predicted proteins | sample CryBogCBH04Jul08_FD_184615 | JGI IMG/M metagenome (GOLD analysis project Ga0208743, IMG submission 184615) | Freshwater microbial communities from Crystal Bog, Wisconsin, USA - CBH04Jul08 (SPAdes) (version 2) | ecosystem: Environmental > Aquatic > Freshwater > Lake | place: Crystal Bog...
ACAACAACGCCATACAGCTGCCATGCACGCTCACAGACAATTACAACGTACCAAACGTTGGTGACATGTGGATAAGCATGATGTGGTACAACGCTGACGGTGCTGAAGGCTACTATCAATCCGTAGTAGAGCTCAACGACAACACGGTGATCAGCTTCAACAGTGGCCACATAGGCGTTGGAGGTGACGGCGGCGAAGGCTATGCTTACCAACAGACAGACGGAACCTGGGAAGTAAACATGCCTTGGTTGTTAGGTACTGTGTATGATACCAATCTGGCACAAGGTTGGGCCAGCATCTGGACCAACAGTTACTTCTGGGATCTCTGATAAATATCACGAAACAATTATGGGGCAACAGTACCCCGTAGGCTTAGAACGCCAAGGAGAATACAATGGGACGTCCCCTCAAGAAGAAATATTTTGGTAATGTCACTGCCAGCGGACAGGCAATCATAGGCAACGCATGGATACAGGGCGACACAGTCGCTCGTCCAAGCTGGATAGTCAAGCAGCTGACCAGCAGCAGCTATCAGTGGCTCAGTGTCAACGGACAGGGTCCAGCAACGCCAGGCCAGTGCTATCTAGTCAACGGACCAATCACGGGTCCAGGACAGGCCAACATCGCAGTTTACCCATATGGCGGCGAAGGCGGCGGCGCAGTTGCTGCCAATGCTAACCTAGGTGTGTACGCTGGCACTGTCATAGTGGCCAACACGGGTTCTGTCACACAGGATTACGGCGTGGGCAACGTGCTCAGCTTGACAGGCGGCACATACACTGGCAACCAACAGGCCAACGTCACTGTAACCAGCGTCAAGGTCGCAGCTGACAACATATCCACAGCGGGCACACGTTACAGCGTGGGCGATACACTGACCTTCAGTGGCGCAGGCTACAGCACTCCTGTGGTTTTGACAGTTAGCTCAGCCAACGGCACAGGTGGTATCACAGGCGTGAACATCACCAACCGCGGAGTTTACACCAGTGCTGCTTTGCCCGCTGATCCAGTGGCATCAACTTCCAACGTGGCAGCCAACGTGGATGCCAACGGTGCCACGTTCAATTTTGTCTGGGGCATCAACGCATTCAGCGTGGCAAACATAGGCGACTACACCACACTGCCTGCCAATCCGGTCAGCCTCAGCGGTGGTGGTGGTACAGGAGCAACCATCAACGTGACTTACCAAGTCAGCAGCGTACAGGTCACCAACGGTGGCAGCGGATTTGATCCAGGCAACGAAGCCAGCGTGACATTTGGCACAGGCAACGCCACAGCAGTGGGTGTGGTCAACGCAGCCGGTTCTGTGACCAGCGTGACTGTGATCAGCGGCGGCAGCGGCTATGTGGCACGCCCCACAGTGTCTCTGAATCCAATCAGCACACCCACACTGGCTGCGGAGATATATGACAACACTGTCAAGAACTTCTCAGGTCAGACGTGGAGCTGGTTGCCAAATGGTTATCAGTTGCCTAGTCCAACCTGGGCACACATCAACACCCAATAACCCTTGCCTGCTGTTGTAGCTGGCAGACTCGGACGATACCCCTGGAGAACCATAGTAATCCAGGGGTATCGTTTGACTGAACCACCGCGTAGCAAACTGTCACACGGGTTTTCGCGCGAACACTAAATATCTCACGCACAGGAGATGTCACATGGGTCGCCCCGTAAAGAAGTCATACATGGGTCCGTATACCCTACCAAACGTAGTGCCTCAGAGCCAGGGATCGCTGATACAGGGCACAGCATGGTTCCCAGATCTCAACGGCACAGCACTGGCATTCCTTGACAAGCAAGTTGGACCAACCAGCTATCTGTTCCGCAACGCAGCTGACTACACCATGCTGAGTGGTCCTTGTGAACTGGTACCAGGTGATGTAACTGGACCAGGACAGGCCAGCGTGTTAGTGTACCCTTACCTTTACACCGATGCCTACGGCGCAGAAGCTCATGTGGCCAACATCAGCATCGCCTCAGTGACCGTGGACAATCCAGGCACCAGCGGATTCCTTGCTGGGAACTTCCTGGCCATCAACACGGGTGTGTATGCTGGGGGCGAAGGCATCGTGGAAGTGCTGAGATTCACAGGCACAAACTTTGCTGTGAGCGGTGGCAGCAGCTTTACCACCAGCAGCACCATAAGTTTCAATCTGGGCACAGGTGGCACCAATCCTCTACAGGCACAGGTAGACGTGACCACGGTTGATCTCAGCGGCGCTATCACTGGATTCAATGTCATAGTCACAGGCAGCAGCACTGGCACAGCCAGCACATCAGGCGGCAGCTTTGATGCTACCACAGGCGGCGGCACGGGCGCAGTGATCACATTTGATACCATCCTTGACAAGGCTCACCAAAACACCTATGGCAATCCGTTGGCCATTGCCAATGTGGGTTCATACACAAAGCCAACTTCATATAATGCTGATATTTACTATCTCACAGGAGGTGGCGTTGGTGCCACCATCAACGTCAGTGCTTGGTTCAGCAACAGCATCGTAGTAACATCGGGTGGCACAGGTTACAGCCAAATAGACCCGCCACCAGTGCTGATATATGACCCATTCATGAGCGGTGTACAAACAGCTGTGGCCACTGTGAACGGTGGTGCCGTGACAGACATAGAATTCACAGGCACTCGTCGCACGTTCCCACAGAGTGAACACGGCGCACATGACAGTGGTCGCATGTTCCCTGCTGTGGCCATCGATCCACTGGCAGTGCCCACGGCAATTATCTCAAGCTACGGACCTGCCAGCTGGGATAATTACCCTGATATCGTGAACGGTGGCAGTGCCTACACCCAGGGTGACACGCTTACGCTGGTGGGCGGCGCCTACATTGGTGAACCTGCCACTATCTATATCAACTCGGTTGACGGAACTGGAGCCATAGGTACTTTCTACTGGAACTATACCACAGCTGAATACACAGCATTCCCTGCCAATCCAGTGAGCTTCACGGGCAGCACAGGCACAGGATTCCAGATCAACATCAACAACAAGCAATTGGCACCATACAACATCACAGTGACCAATCCAGGTGGTGCTCCGGGCTACAATGCCTGGGGACCGGAGGGTCCTCCAGTTTTCGTCACACCAAGCGGGCCAAACACTGGTCCAGAAGGTGCCATATTCTATCCAGTGGGCAGTCCAACCATAGGCATCACAGGCGTGAGCACAGGTGGACCAGAAGGCCAAGTGGGTGTGTATTATGCCAACACTGCGGTACAGATAGGATTCGTTCCGTTACAGCATGAGCATGTGCCGCTACCACAGGCACAGAAGATCATGGACCGTACGGTTCTAACCTGGGACAACCAGATCTATTCATGGTACTTGATATCAAACAACAACATCCTGCCAGACCCAACTTGGGCCTATCTCCAAACTGGTGGTCAGCAGATACAAAATGGCGGTTAGTAGCCTAGCATACGCAATAGCCTATAGATGACAACGCCGGCGCAAAGCCGGCGTTTTTGTATCTACTGTAGCGTAATGGTATCTTAAGCCAGCTTTTCTTGCAGTGCCTTGAGACCGCAGACAACGCTAGCGTCGTCTAGCACTGTGACAGGACCACGCTGCCAGTTTGGTGCGATTGTTTTGAGATCTTCACTAGTGATCTCTGTAGCAGGATCAACTGTGCCCCAGTTTTTAACTGACTTTTCAGTGAACTCAATCTTCTTTTCTGTGAGCAGCGCCTTGGCACGTTCGCTGTAGGTGTCGTTCTTGAATGTGTAGATGGTAGTAGCCATGATCAATCCTCCTGGATGGTTGCACACATATTTATGACAGCATCATATCAGCTTGCGTATGTCCAGCGTTTCTGGGATCTTGCCAATGTCTTTGAGGAAATATGCACAATAGGGCTCTGGTCCGTCGCTCAGAGGCACTGCCAAGATCTGGCCATTTTTCAACTTGGGAAAGAACCATTTGACATCTGGCCAGATGTTGACAATTTCCAAACGCATGAAATTGGGCATGTAGCCATTGATGGGATTGAAGCAAAACACATCAAAGTCTTTGTCATTGAGATAGATCAGGGGCATGATTTCTATTTCGCCGCTGTCTTTGTCGCCTATGATCACACTCCAATCCAAGGGCATCTGCAGATTGTATTGGCCTATGCGCAGATCCACACAGGGGCTGTTGAAACTTTCAAGAAACACCAATGGCACAAAGAAGTAATCCACATTGTTTTGGTCACTGTAGTCCAAAACACCAAAACGCACATCGTTGGCATCGTCGGGTATCTGGTTGAGATTGAAGCTGAAATTGCTGGTAGTAAGTATTTTCATGTCAACCATACTTATTGGTTGACCAAAGGTCAAGTGTGAGATTCTCAGGCGTTTCTGTCAACTTTCTCTATGCTGAAATCATATCGAGCGGTGTCATAAAATTGCTTGCGTTTGGACAAGTGCTTGGCACTGAATTTACAACTGCTGGTTATGTCCCAGATCTGTATAAAATCCTTGTCTTGTGCCTTGCGTAGACCGCGGCCTATGCTTTGGATCACACGCACAAAGCTTTTGCCTGGCTCAATCATCACCAAATTGAACAGTCTGGGCACATTGATGCCCACTGCTGCCACGCCATAGGTGGCTATCAACACCTGATCATCGCTGATGGCAATGTTGTCATACTCTTCCTTGCGGTCTTTGGTCTTGACCGCTCCACTTATAAATGCACTGTGTTTGATAAGATCAGCCAACATCTTGCCAGTTTCAATGCGATCCACCAGTACCAGCGTGTTGCCGCTGTCCTTGATAGTACCAATCTTCTTGGCCATCCACTTGATGCGATCGGTGTCAGTGGTAAGGAACTTGAGCTCTTCTTGATAGTTGGTATACTTCACTGTCTCGCGAGTCTGCAGCACATTCACATGACACTTGGCCAACACGCCTCGGTCCTGTAGCTCGTGCGCAAACAGGTCCCCAACGTTTGGTCCAATACTGGCCAACAGACTCATCTGATCCTGCTCTTCTTCAGGAATAGTGCCTGTCAGTCCCCAGCGTATGGGTATGTGGCGAAAATTGTTGGTCAGCAGCTTGGTCAGCACATCGGCCTTCACGCTGTGAGCTTCGTCAACTATGAGACAGATCAGATCTGTCATGAATATCGCATATTGGTGATCATCCAGCGCATCTTGGCTCTTTTTTTCAAGCACACTGAGACTCTGCCAGGTGCAGATGCTGTGTGTGCGATCATATTCCTTGCGATCACCATACAGCACGCCCACGTCTAGTCCAAGGTTGCGATAGTCAATCTCAGTCTGCTCAACCAAGCTCTTGTTGGGCACGATCACTATGCTGCGGCCATAGGGTTCTATCAAACCGCTTAGTGTAGCTGTGATCAGAGTCTTGCCCGCGCCTGTAGCAACCTGTTGCACTGACTGGAGATTTTCCACAAATGTGTTGACTACCTGTACCTGGTAGTCGCGCAGCACGATGGGCATGCCTGCTCGCTGATGTCCCATGGGCCAGGTCTTGTGTGCATGCACCTGATCTGTCACAGTGTTGAGACTCAGCTCATATGGCAGTCTGCGATCACTGATCTCAAAATCATAACCATGCTCTTGTAGCACGGGCAGCATGCGATCCAAGAGATTGAGATAGGTACGGCCGCCCAGCGTGGCAAAGCTCTTGGTTCCGTCCCATCTGCCGAGACGATATGCAGCACTATAACGTGCACCTGGCATAAAGAACTTGACAGCATTCACACAGGCCTTGCGAGCCGCTAGATCCAGCCCTGTGATCTTGATGTTGCACTCGTCTTCAATCTCTATGATGGCATGTTTGATCATAAGCAATTATACCAATGCTAGTGCAATACGCAAGTGCCGGTTACGCTGTCGTCCATGCTCCGGCGACCGTTTGATCGTAGGTCCGTTCACCCAGTGATCCGCTGCTCAGCATGTCACTGCTTCCTCACAGTTGAGACACATGGCCTCTAACAATACACTAGGCTTCACGCTCATACCTTGACATGGTGCCGTCAGGTCCCATGGACCTAGGCATGCTGTGCTGCGCGGATATGCGCACGCTGCACCGCCACCATTACCATACCCCAGCTGACCTGCAGTGCTTGGACGATGACATGCCACCATGTCGCACACAGTTTCGCCAGTTGCGCAGGCAAATGCTACCCACTGCTGGTACCGCCTCAGTGGCAACGCAACACATGCTATTTAATGGCAAAGGCCAGACAACACAAGAGTCAAGCTGCCTTGCGATGGCAGCTTTTGGCCACAACAGCTTTCCAGTTGCCAGGCATGGCCTTGCGCATGTCGCTGATCTTCAAAACCATGCGCAGGCTCAGCTCTCGCAGCTTGTGGCTGTGTTCTGTGATGTAGTCCAAAACCTCTGCCTTTTGTGCATCAGTGAAGTCATAATCACGCAGCATGTCATGGCGTTCCACAGTGTTGCGAATATGCAGCAGTTTTTCATGAGCAGTGTCAATGCCAATATCCATGTAGTGGCAACGACTCACAATGGCTTCCAAATGATTTTTCAATCGCTCGCTGCGCAGCTGATCAAACTTCACATTGGTGATAAACACAATACCACCACGATACTCAAAACTGTGCGGAATGCCTGCACGCTCCAGGTGGATGCTGCGATGATTGTAGCTGATGCGACGTGTTTTCTTGCTGTCCAGTGCAGCCTTCAACAGATTGAGACAGTCGTCCTCATAGAGCACGCCGTCGCAGTCATCAAACACCAGCACCTGTCCATCTTCGCGGAAACTGTAGAGTTTTTCCACCAACATACTGGCACTGCAACCACCACTGATCACTTCATACATCTGTCCCATGCCGTTCATTCGGCCCAGCAGATCCAGTGTGCGCTGCAGAGTGCTTTCCACTGTGTAGCTCTTGCCGATACCTGCTGGTCCGCTGACCACCAAGCCTTTGACCACATTGGCTGCCACTGCGCGGCTCATGTCTTCCAGAATGGCAAAGGTCTCAGTCAGCTCGCGCCGGATGTCGTCATCGCTGCGCACAGCAGCAGGCTGCAGGGTCATGGTTGGTGCGTGAGGACCCACGTAGCTGATCTGGCTGAGATCCTCTAGATAGATGCGATTGCGTCCAGCACGCAGGCCCGGCACACCGTGGCCGTCTGCAGTGATATAGATACCATCCTTGTCGGTTTTGGCAGGCTGAATCATGTTCACAGTGACATCATTCAACATCACACCACTGCGGGTGCGGCCCTTGGCCACTCGCACAAAGCAGGCGCGATCTTGGAACACATGATCAAAGCTGTCTGGCATATGCGGGACTCCCTGTGTCTGGTGTCACGCACAATAGCATGTTATATGGTACTGTCAAGTAATTTATATGATAAAAAATCATTGAGATCATTGGCAAATAATTCATTATCCACGAGTATCAAGGTGAGCATCCTCCATGCCAACTATTCGCAGCTTGATGATGTTGGATATGTTGTAGGATTTCTGCTCTAACCCCTTGATCAGAGCCAGATACTTGTTGCGCACCAGGGCCACCTCATTGACCAAAGTGGCCATGGTCACCACGTCATCCTCACCATCAATGTATTTTTCAATGCTGCGATCTGTGAGTTCGCGCTGATATCGCTCGAGATAACGACGATAGTGGTCGCTGCGCAGCTTGTCATATCTGATATTGAGATGTTTGAGTATGGCTTCCAGCTCCTGCAGCTGACCAAATCTATAGGCCACAAGTCCGCTGAGCTCTTGGGCAGCACGTTCTATGCTGCCCACGATCTTGGCTTCAACCCAACTGCTGTCCAACTGCTTTTGGTAGTAGTCAATCGCATCAGGCAGCTGAGCCATGTCATGGACGACGCGATTGTACCACATGTATTACACCTGTCTAAGTACCAAACTTTTGGTAAAATTGCCACAGCTTCCAATCAATCTGCTGCAGATACCGCAGCATGGCAAACTGGAGCTCCAACTGCATGGCTGCCATTTCCACAGGGTCTTTGGCAGCTACCGCAGCATCCACTTTGTTTTTCAATAGGTCTATGAACACTTCTCTTGTTTGATTTGATGGCTGTGGCATGTGTCAGTGATCCTCATCATAGTCGTGTTCGTCGTAGTGCTCGTCATCTGATTCACCAGTGTAGTGCACATCAATGGCACTGTCAAGGTAGCCATCTTCGCCCCGAATGGCTTCAAAGTCGTCTCGCTCCATGCCCTTGTCTGCAAAAATATCAACCAAACGCCCTGCCATGTCTTCGCGTTTGCTATTGGGCAGCAGGTCAATCACAGCATCCCATACTTCCAAAAGCAGGCTTGACCAAAACTCCATACCTCAGTCCTCCGTTGTCTGATTGTCTGTGTCTGCGATGTCATCCAGACTCCCGGGCAAAGATATCTTGGTCTCATCCCACTCTGTCATGATGAGATCCAATAGGTCGTGGGTGATACCACTGCGAAAATATTTGTGTTCTTTGCCCTGCCTGTCAGTGTATTTCAGCTTGTTGCCGTCCTTGACCAGCACGCCCTTTTTCTCAAACATTTCCACAAGACCACTGTATTCATCCATACCAGTGTCCCAGGGAATCTTGATCTCCACGCTTTCAAATGGCTTGTTGTAGCGTGTTTTCATGATCTTGCAGGCAGCACGTATGCCCCGGATGTCAGTGGTTTTCTTGCCATCTTCATCTTCTTTGAGCTTGAGCTTGCGCATGGCAACCACAATGGAACTGGCATAGATAAACCCCTGTCCACCGCTGATCTTGTCGTCTGGATCAAACATGTCCTGGCTGGCATAGGTATGATTGGTGACCACCAGTCCCACGTCATACTCGCCAAACATGTTTACACAGTTGCGCACCAGTGATGCCAAGGCCTTGGGTTTGCGACCCATGTCGCCTTTCATCTCGCCTGCTTCAAACTGGTTCACATCAGTGGGAGTCAGCAACATGCCCAAGCTGTCCAACACAAACAGTATTTTGGGACGCTCGCTGGGATCTGTTTTGTCAAAGCGAGTCTTGTAGTCTTTCATAAAATCGCTGACCAACCGTGCCACATCGTCAATCAAGGCCATGTTGACTTTGAGCAGCTTGTCCTCACTGGTATCCACGCCCAGGGGCTGCAGCCACTTCTCGTCCAGTGCATTTTCTGTGTCAATCAATATGGGAAACACACCGTCGCGCTGTGCATTGCGAATGATGTTGCCTGAACAGATATAGCTCTTGCCCGAGTTGTGACTGCTGATTCCATCACCCCAATAACGGTGATTTTTATGGCCAATCTCAAAGTCATAACACTCTTCATCTGTTTGATCAACAACCGCGGTCACCAAACCATAAGGAGTATATAAATTGTCAGTCAACACTCGATCACCAATATCCAATTCTCCTGCAAGCTTCCAAACAAGAGTGCCATTATGCATAACTTGCACAAGATGGTTAGTTGCACAAAGCGTAGTTTTACCATTGTCAAGGCTCACTTTGACCATTGGCAGTTCACCTTTGTCAAACCAGTTAATGATTGGTTGATAACCATCGGGCGTACCTAGTTCAATATCATATTCCCTAGAAAGCCACAATTCTCTAAGCTCACCGACAGTGACTTGTTTTTCTTCAGTATGTTCCATCAGTTGATCTTTCTTTCCTGTGTTGATTTATACATTCTACTGCATATGCAACCATATCAGTGGGATTGGACCTGAATTCACTTTCCCAAACTGGATAACAATTACTTCTTTTTTAGTCGTACTTTCACTTTGGCACTGGCAGGTAAACAGCCGCTCTGTCCTGCAAACATGGTGACTTTGCCCAGAGGTATGCCGTGTTTGAAATCACCACTGATGGCATAGTTCAGTGCATAGTTACCGCTGTGAATCCAAGTGCCGGGATCATGGAAACCAATGCTCATCGTGGGAATGGCTTTGGTAATGTCTTTTCTAAAGCGCGAAATATCATAGGGTTTCATGTGATGCCTTTCATGGTCTGAGCAGGCGAAGGCTGACCAGCAACCTCCGCCTTGCCCTCTGTGTGGGATTAAGACTGGTTACCAGCCTTGCGTGCGCGAATGGCAGCCAAAATATCATCTGGTGATGACAGCTTGGGCTTGTCTTGCACAGGAGCAGCTGAACGCGGAGCCGGTGCATTCCATGGCACATCCTCATCGCGCGGTGCAGACTTGGGAGCCACACGGTCCATGATGGTGGCAGATGTCACTGGTTTGACAGCAGCTTTGACCACCGGAGCCGGCGACAGGTCGGCATCATCACCGCTTGGCCCAGCAGCAGAGTCAAAACGCATGCCATTGGGCCGATAGTACTGCCCCCACTTGTCTGCATCATAGAGTTCTTCCTGCACACTGGCAGCAAACATCTCCATGATAGCAGCCAGATGTGCATCATCTGGCTTCTTGGGCAAGAAGCTGCTGAGAGTAAACAGACCATAGGTGTCAATGGCATGCAGCTCGTCACTGCTGAGCGCACGTTCCTTCATGGACCATGAACTGCTGCTATAGTTGGCATAGCCACCCTTAGTAGTCTTTGACAGATAGAAATCACGTCCGGATTGGTAATCAGTAGGACTATTCTCAAGATCCTGACGCATAAGGATTGCCTTGATAGCATCAAACACGCTAGGATTGATGATAAATCTCCGGATTGGATTTTCCGGTGTTTGATCATCCTTGTTAGGATTCTGCGTGACAAAACCCTGGAACACATAGCTCTTCTTCCGCCAGTAGCGGCGAGCCATATCCTCCAAGCTAGGGTCCTTCCACCACGGACGTGTCTCGGCTGCAATGGGACAGCTGCCTGGCTTCCACATGTCCATGCAAGGAACCTGCACTTCCACTGGGCGAGCGTCATTCTGCCCCTTGACTCCAGGGAATGGAATCTTGATGATGAGCCGTTCCACCCAGAAGAAGTCGTTGGTGTCGTCGCCGTCTGGCAGAAACCTCAGAGTGGCAGAACTACCTTCTGGGTTGTTCCAGAACGGATAGATACTGTTGTCTCCGGTGAATGTGCCGCCCTTGGAGCGGTCTTTGCGTGCCTGCTGCTCCAGCAGCTTGGCTTGTATTTCTTTAAGACTCAGTGCCATGATATGTGCCTCCTATGTGTGCTTTCATGTGCCTATTGGTGCTATAGACAGCCAGCAACTGTGTATTGCTAGCTGACAGTGTATTTATGCAAGATCTATTGTCAAGTGCAGGTATTAACAAAAATCCTTCATTTCACAAGGCCATTGCACAACTACTGTTTTAGATGATACCAGCCAATGCTTCTAAACGCAAGAGATCTGCAGTGATATCACTGTCTGCCTCTGCGGCATCCTGCACCCGACTCAGCAGATATCTAGCTGCAGTGGTCAGAGCACGCATGCCAACATCATCAGACTTTTCACAGCCGCAGGCCTCAGCCAGCTGATTGCGCAGCTCTATCACACGATCAGCAGGAGCATTGGTAATCTGGTTGGCCATTTGCTCCAAGGCCTGTGCATAGCCTCTGATGCCGCTGAGCTGCTTGCTGCGTTTGCCAAGCTGTTCCAACGCACCTTTGACCTTAAGTGACAGATCACCGTCTTTGCTGCGCTGCATGTGTCTTGCGGCTCGCTTGAGGTCCAAATAGTCCTCGCTCATCTTCACAATGGCACAGCCGGTGCGATCTGAAAACACACCGTTATTGGCCAAGTGACGTGCCATAGCTCGTGCTCCAGCTATATGAGCCAGAGGGTACTTGAAACGTTCGCCATGATGGTTTTCTATAAAGATATGCTTGACACGACGCCAACGGCTGCCCCGTTTGTCTTCGTTCACAGGGTCTGTATGACGAATGATCAGCCGGCTGTTGCCTATCTGCTGATAACTGCTTTTGGTACTGCCATAGGGCTTGCTGATATCGCGACTTTCTCGGATGTTGTTTACTGCATCTTCGCGGGGATCAATGTCATGATCAAATTTGTACCAATTGACGCTGATGTTTTCCCTGTCACCTACATTGGTCTGCAGACTGTTCTTCAGCTGTATCACCAGATTGAAATCCCTGTCATCGGCCAAGTTGGGTGTTTTGATGTCCATGTGGCTGCTGGCATCGTCGTCGTGTACACTGACCAAGATGTTGAAACTCTGCAGCTGCGGATCATGACTGGGTATGGTGGAAAAAAAGCGTGTGGCTTCGTGCGGGTCCATGGTTTTGCTGCCACCTTTGTCAAACATCTGCGTGCGATAACCACGGCCTCGCAGTATGCCAAAGATCTTGTCTCCTATAAGGTCCCAGTTGCGATTCATCAAGCTTCTCCAGACAGTTTGCCATGTATTTAAGACATCAATAGCCAAAACTTATGGGCATGGGTTCCTCGGACACATCGTTAAAATCATCCTTCATGAGGTTGCCAATGCTCTCATCCCAGCGCGTTACCATCTGCATCATCCTCACACACAGTATCAACGCCATGACTGCATCATCATGCTCTCCGCTCTTGCCGCGGAAGCTGTCACCGTGACTCACAAAGAACTTCAGTTGACGGACCAACATCCTACTGCGCAGTTTGAGCTTGTCGCTTTCCACAAGGCTTTTGAGCTTGGTGCAGGCCATGGCCTTGCTGCGTGTGTTGGTATTGAGACCTCGGCGTTTGGTCATGCCTTTGACCTTGGGTTCATGCAACCAAATGCCGTTGAATGAGTCTTCGCCCATTTCGTCTATGGTCAGTATGGCGCCTTCGCCCCAGCTGTTGTTCTCTAGTGTGAAATAGACCTCTGGTTCACCTCGCTGATCGCTGTGCTTTTTCATCTCACTGTGTATGAGATTCACTATGCCCTGCATGATCCTGACCTGTTGAGGGATACTGGTGCGGTTGTGGCTCCATTCTGCTACCTGTGCCATGTCGGGCAAGCTGAAAACCTGTATGCAGGCATCGTCTTTGCCCACTCCTGCACTGGGATCCAGAGCCACCAAATATATGGCATTGGCCTTGATATGGTCGTACCAACGTATCTGATTGGTCCTGTACAAGGGATCTGTGCCCTGCAGTTTCAGCAAGGTCACTGCATTGATCAGAGTTTCATCGGCTGTGAGAAAATCACACCCATATTCGCGGCGGAATCGGTCGGACCCTATTTTGGCCGATTCGCGAGCAGCCCAGGCTTCGTCGCGGCCAGGCACTTCGCTGTAGTGTGCAGTGAATCCCCGAAAACCATTGATTCCCAATCCATCCGGTGTGTCATTGCCATATTCGTCTATGGTTTTGTTGGCACCGAACCATATCTCTGCAAACTTGTCTTCGTCACTGTTGGGAGTGGAGGTTATGATACATTTGCCGCCGGTGGCCAGAGTGGGAGCCATGGCAGTCCAGAATTCTTCGGCTATGCGAGGTTTCACAAATGCAAACTCGTCCAAATACAGCAGACTGATGCTCATGCCGCGCCCACTGTCTGGTGTGGTAGTAGTGGCCTTGATACGCGAACCATTGTCAAACTTGATGTCCTGCACATTGTAGGTCGCCACACCAGCACGCAGCCAATCTGGCAGTTCCTCATAGCTGAACTTCACACGATCCATGATTTCGTTGGCAGCACGGAATTTGTTGGCAGCTATCAGTATGGTCACGTCTCTATTGAACATGGCATACCACAGGAGATAGCCTGCAGCAGTTGTGGTGTTATGGGTTGGCACCATTGTCTCACCACATGTGAACATGTGGGTTGGATCAGCAACCTGTATGCACCTAACCGGAACACTCTGGCACTGCTTGATGGTTTTTATGTACAGACGACTGTGCTTTGGATGGTGTTGACAATTGGTCTGCCTATGCAATTTGCGTTTCAGCTTGAATACCTCATGCCTTGCCGTGGTAAACATCAATGCATGAGATGGCTGTCCCTTGTGAAGTCTGGCCTGCAATCTGCTTTTGATACCAAGGCTAGATAGCAATTCTCGCACTTGCTTAGTGAGCACTGTGTGCTTTTGATAGAATTTGCAATGTCCGCCCTTATCAACACTGCCAGCTGTGTCCATGAGGCCTCTCAACAGTTCCAGACGTTGATGCACAGAGGCGCGCAGATACAGTGCCGGGATATGCTTGTGTTTGAGGAGATTTTCCCCACAAAGCAGCGGCATCAAACCATATATAGCGCGTATTTCACTGTTTAGACTGTGCATGTGCGACGGGCTATGGACTGATCCGTCTTGCTCTATATATCTGACAACGTCAACACTGAGATCAACGCATTGTGCGACACGTTCGCTAGTCCATGCGCCATGCCCTAGCCATACTCCCAACGCATAAGGAGCTATTGGTAGATCAACATCTGGCAGGTCCATGGGGCTGGCAATATCTATCCATATCCTGCGATTCCCAACATGTGACGTGAGATATTCAGCTATCTGTTCAGTGGTCTTTACCTGGTTCTTTATGCGCCAATTGGATGAAGTCACTTGCCACAGATGTTCAGCATCTGCTACCACCTTGTCACCGTTGTCAAACTCAAGCTCATAACATGTATGATTGTGCATGATCTCCGTGGCAAATGTGACGGTGGTTGGTTTACCGTTAGCTGCTATTATCGTGTCACCGATCTGTATATCGCCCATAGTGGTCCAGCCAGACGGTGTGGCCATCAAAGTATCCAACGCCAATGCCTTGCCAGATTGTCGCGGCAGCAGTGCTATGACCGAAGTGTTGGTCCAGTAAGTGTTGACCAGGCGCTTCTGATAGTCATAGGCTTCAAAGTGCATGCGCCCCTTGACAGGATGCTGTATCCACATGTAGGTCTGCATGAAATACAAAGGATCTCTGGCACAGCGTGCTATTTCACGTATCTGCGCAGCCGTATATGTGCTTTTCTTATTGGCCTGTTTGACCAACTGAAAATCTATGTCATTCTTTGCCATGTGTTGCTCAAGCGAACAGCGGCACTGTGCCGCTGTTACTTATGAAAGTTAGATAGTGATGATCAATTCATCACATCTTGGCGCCCAATATGACTCAGAGGACTGCGACTGCCATCAGTCACCGGATCTTCATCGTGAAAGGGATCCTTGTCAAATTTGTCACGATCAGTGTATGTCAGCGGACTTTGGCTACCAGCATTGCTGTGTTCTAAATCAGCTTCTGCCAAAAAGCTGCGGTATTCTTCATTCAATTTGGCAAACAGGGTCTGTGCCCTGGCTGCCTGTTCTGCCATCATGGGGTTGTCGCCCATACTTCTCACAAAGCGCTGGTTGGTATGACGTCCCTGATAGATGTAGTCCTCGGGATCAACTGGGATGCCCTCTTCACTTTTTTCATCATGCCCGTAGTCATAGTCTGCATTTTCCATAGTGAGCTGCTCACAGCCGCAGCGACTCATGGGTTGTTGACAGTGCGAGCAGCAGGGTTCTGCTGCACTGTAGGGACGACCTGCCTGCGGTTCAGCGTGATCCTGTTGAGCTGGCAGCATGCCTGCTGTAACCAGCAGTCTAGCCAAAGCAGCAGCATCTTCATCAGTGGCTGTGATACTCATGGACTTCTTGCTGCCCTGATCGCCAAAGCTCTGGTTCATCATGATGTCCATGCTTTCACGAATCTGTCGCTTGCTCTCTGTATAGGCATAGACAAATCCCTGTGTGTCGGGCCCATTGTTGGTGGCACCAATACCTGTGAACGGCGGTGGACCCAGAGGTGCATCTTCCTCCATGCTCATGCTCATGCATTCGGCCATTCCATGCACAGGACACATCTCACCCTCTGCAGTCATGTTGCATTGGCCTTCATCTATGTCATCACCTGGCGATGTCTGGCCCATGTCTTTGCGGCCATCCTTCCAACCCTGATGCCAAGCCTCAATGGCTTCTTCATCATCACTGTCCAGATAGGGGTTGTTGCTTTTGCTGAGGCCATTAACTCCGGTTTCATAACCGTGCTCGTAAGGATCAGTAGTGGGCTTCATGTCATCTTCATAATAATTGCTCTCTGCAATCTTGCCATAGCGCTGGTTGCTACGCACTAGACCAGCCTTGCCCTGGGTCATTTTTTGCTTGTCAGTCAATGGTCCACCCGATACCCAAGCATCACAGGTTCTGCGCGAAGCACATTTGAACTTCAAGAATCTGCAGTATCCCAGATCACCGGCTTCAACTGTGGGATCTTCAGAGCCTAGGTCTGAACCTATGCCCTTGGCAATGCAGTCCAGTGTGGCTGCACGCTGATCAAATGCTGCGCAGTTGCCACAAAGGCTGTGTTTGGCTTCTTCAACAGAGTCCAGATTCCATTCATCCACCTTTTTTGACCAAAACTTTTTGTTTGGTAGGTTGGGATTCAGTGGCCCGTACCCATATTCGTCTATGGCCTTTTGTCTATTTTCAAGATTCAGCGCGATGTCCTGTGTGGCAGGCGGGCATTTTGACATGGAAGATTTGGCGCCTGCGGAGGCAGAGCTGGACATGTTTTGGTCAGTTTTTGCAGCTTCTTCCATGTGATCATTTTCCACATGTGATACTTCAATGTCCTCGGCATTGTCATCCATCCACTTTTCAGCAGCAGTCATGTTGCGGAACTTGCGTATAAACGGACGACTTTTGACCCCTTTGACTCCATGTATCAGCACAGGCTTGCGGGGGTCTAGGTCCCGCTGCACAGCAGTAGCCTCACCCATCTGTATGGTACCACTGTATCCCGAGCACTCATCCAACCCATGCACAGGACACATTTCGCCCTCTGCTGTCATGTTGCAGGTCTCTGATTCATAGATTCTGTCTTTGATTCCCAGGGATTCAATGGCCCTGAGCTTGCCTAGTATGCTATGGAAGTCCATTGCTTATCCTTTCCTAACGAATTGTGCTTTGTTTGGGGCAAGTGGGGCGTCCATGTTTACCCTGTTGCCATTGCGATCTTTGTAGAATCTGTAAACCACAGATGCACCGTCATCAAAATTGCCCTCTGGACCAAGGCCACTGCGCGGTGTGGGTTCTGCCGCCATGTCTTGGTTCTTGCGTGTCACCGGCTTGGGAGTGTGGTAGTTGGCATTGAAATCCTGCAGATCCTGCAGGGGCTCACGTGCGGCCACTTTGTCCATGTCAAGCCAACTGAACAAAGGCGCAGCTGTGTGATATTGATCGCTGGGCCTTGTGGACTTGGTGCTGGCCAAGTAATCCAAAAATCTCTTGTTGTAGGCATCACCATAGATATCAGTGATCACCGGCTGTTCTATGTCTTGATAGAATCTGTCTGTGCTGAGTCGTGCGGCTGGCACTAGATCATCATCTGCAGCAGCCTGACTGAATGCCCGATCGGTCATCACACCGTCGGCATAGATTTCCACAGGTTCCACTGCTGTGCGAACCACAATGTTTTTCTCAGGCACATTCATTACTTCCCGTATGCCCTGCATGACAATATAGCTGCTGAGCGGCATGTTAGTGATGAAATTGATTTGATACACATGATGGTTGGGCTGATCAATAAACTCTCGTTTGTCGCCTTTGAGCACAATTGGTGCAGTCATTTCCAACAGACCAAACTGCATGAGATAACGCTCAACTGCATCCAGCTGTTCATCGCTGGGTTCAACTGCCAGCTTGATCACAAACCCATGCTCTCGGGTGCTTTCTGCTAGATACTGTCTGAACGACTTCATGGCTACCGTTGCTCCAATGTGGCAGTTATTTAGTGTCGTCCTGGATTTGGCCCAGCTGCCGCAGCAGTTCATTGCGATCCATGAGTGTGGCTCGCACATCTAAAGGATCACCTTCAGGTGGTTTGGTGGTGCGATCAAGTTTGAGCTTGTCCAGCTGCAACTTGAGCATTTTGAGCTTTTTGTCAATCTTATGGTTCTTGGCATCCACTGCTATCTTCAGCATTTGACTGCTGCTGCTGAATATCTCACCTGCATGACGTATTTCCACGTTCATACCAAGATCCTGCAGATCCTTGTGAGCTTGTATGGCTAGATCAGCTAACTCATCCATCTCAGTGTCATGCAGATCACGCCCCTGCGCAGCACTAAGCTGACGATCTATGTCGTCTGCCATGGCCAGAGCATCTGCCACTTCTTGATCATCGGGCGGTGCAGTCTCAATGTCAAGTGTGGACGGCGCTAGATCAAATGCATCTTCAAGGTTTTTGAATCTATTGGCCATCAGCGGGTCCTTTTGGCATGCTTTGGTTTAGTTATGTAGATTTGCGACTCTGTGAGAATTCTAAAGGTCATGCCGTGTTTCTTGCACCACGACATGGCCGCTGCCCATTTGGCAGTATTGAGCACGAGGCTGACCTTGTCCCGCTTGCTTTTGGCATTTTCCAACATGGCCTCTTTGGCTGGTTTGACCTCCACCACTTCTGCACGACGCTTGCCATCTTTGTCTTGATACAGCACCATGAAATCTGGCACATATTGGCTGGGCTTGCCAGTCAGTGGGTTGATGTAGGGTATACGTATGCTTTCGCTGGCCCACTGTATCACACTGGGATGGCTGTCAAGAAAGTTCATAACTGTGAGCTCCCAGCTGCTGCGAAACTGAACATCAGCCTTGCCTACCAGTTTGGCAGGATTCTTAGGTATAAAACGTCCTTGACTGTATTTGGTCATCAGCCGGTTATTGCCGCTGCTATGGTTGGACCCAGGGTGGGATTATTGCTCCACAGCGGCGCGGGATTGATACCCACATATCCCAGCTGGCTGGTGGGCAGACGTATGCTGTTCACAGTGGCCAAAAAGTCGTTGATCATCACACCCTGTTTGAATAGGTTGGTCACTGGTTGTCCGGTCTGGCTGGCATAGTACACAGCCATATTGGCCAGCACTTGTACCAGTTGGTCGGGCACATCTGGCCCGCCGAACAGGCCCAAGGCCAATTGATAGGCAGTGGCGCCCATGTTGGCCACATAACGCGGTGGACTCTGACTCAGAGCATAGTTGGTATAGTCGTTGGCCTGTGCAATGGGCATGCCATTGCTGTTGGCCCATTGAAACTGTCCACCCTGATTTGATATCTGCAACTGACCGCTTTGCAGTGCCAACTGCTTGCGTATATTGCTTTGTATGATGTCTCTGTTAGCGCTCATCTGTGGTCCTATACAAGATCATATGGATAAACCACCGGTGGTGGTTCATTGTCTGACACACTGCCTCCAAACACACTGGGGTCATTCAAACTGAGAAATGCTGCAGTGGTGCTGCCGCTGTTGGCTGCACTTTCTGCCAGCCCCACTCCTATGCTGGGCTGTGGTGCAGGCTGATATGTGGCTTGATTGAACCCTGTGTATATACCCTTGTTTGTATACTCCGGATTGCCCACTGCATTGCTGAGGCTGGCCGTGCCCAGCTGCACGCGCTTTCTAGCTGCTGTGATCTGCTGAGGTTGTGTGAGGTAAGTCTGAGGTGCATTGTTGCCGTTGCTGTTAAGCTGACTGCGTGTGCCCAGTTCCAAATTTGGCTGACGCTGACCAGCAGCTCGCACCGGCAGGGCCGATCCCACTGCTTGGTCCAGAGACACAGCACCGCTGGCACTGCCCACTGCTGTGGGACTGTAGGGAGTGATTGCACCACTGCTATTGGCAGCAGCAGGAACCTGACCACTGCCAAAATTGTAGCTGCCTCCTCCGGGCAAGCTGCTGCTTCCACTGAGATTCACGGCCTGAAACAGATCAGTTGTGGGAATGGTGATAAATGCAGTGGTCTGAGGCAACTGACCGCCCGGCAGACCAGCCAGTCCATAGCTGGAGCCCACAGACTGATTGCTGAGATTCTGTCCAACGCCGTAGATCTTGCCATTGGCCAAACTGATGATATGACCAGATGACGTGCTGATGCTCTGACCATAGGCAGTGTTGACCAGCACACCTGTCAATGCCTGACCTGTGCTGGCATTGACCAACTGGCCCGATGCAGACACTGTTAATTGCGCAGTGGGTGTGTCAATGGTCTGATTGGCCAGTGTGGCAAAAATACTGCCGCCTGATTGAATTGACAGCTGTCCGTTGACCACTCCAATGCTGGCACCCACTTCACCAGTGATGCTGCCCAGCACTGTGTCGGCTCCGGCACTGGCAGCAAATGCAAACTGCCCACTGGGAATCAGTGCTGTCAATGGCTTAGGAAATCTGCCACCCAATACATTATTGACCAACCCACCAACATAGGCGTTGTAACTGGCTCCGCTGAAACCAAAACCATTAAACACACCACCAACGGGAGCAGTGAGAATGGAGTCAGGCTGTTGAGGTAGGTCCGGAATACCAGGCAGGCCGGACCGTGTGGGCAGATCGATTTGTGGAACCTGCACATCTTTGGGTTCTAGATATTGGCTGGCATCAAAGCCAAACTGAGCTGCTAACCCAGCATCTATGTCGCCACTATCATACTGCAGGGTTTCGTATTCCAGTGTCATGCGTATTTCAGCTAGACTGCTGTCACTGCTTTCATATGCACCCCAATCTATTGTGCTGATCTTGGGGTTCAGATATGAGGTTTTGGTATATTTTTTATTGTACAAGGCATAGAGATCCAACGTGGTGAAAAATGAGATCTGTTCTGTCAGTGGACGCAGACCCCAACCTGTGCTGTCATCAAACACGCTGTCCACCGGACTGGACTGCATGGTAGTGGGAGATTTGAGACGCACATCCCCAAAATAGTAGGCAAAATACTGTATCCATAGATCAAATGGCGCATTGTCAACTGTGTCATAAATGGTAATTGTCACAGGTTTGTATTCTGTTTTCACATAGGCATAGCGCTTGCGATTGTATTGATTCAGTTCTCTGACCTGCAGATCCACACTGGGCTTGTCTATGCCTTTGATCTTGAAACTGATGCCATTTTGCCATCCACTGATGTTCTTGAGACTGGGGAACATGGTCAGAGCCTGCGTATTGACACCAAAATTAGCATAATACATGTACTTGATACGAGGTATCCGAGACATGTATTGACCATTATTGCTGGTCCCGTAAAAGACCGATGCATAGTTGGTATTTTGTAGAGTTTTAGTTGCCATCACCTATTTATCAGCAGCGTTAGCTGCGTTGAGCGTAAAGCCGCGACAGCTTGCTGCGCGGATGGATAGCGAGCTCCATAAATACCCGCATGAAGTTGCGTTACAAATATAGGATCTATCCCACCGCAAGTCAAGCACAGAAGATGACTGCTGTGGGCGGATCAGTGCGATTCCTATACAACCACTTCCTAAAGGTTAATATTGATGAATATGCAGCAACCAAGAAGTTTGTGTGGTATGCAGACATGGCACATAGATTGGTTGAGCTGAAGAAACAACTACCCTGGCTATCTGATACCTACAGCCAAGTGCAGCAGCAGAGCCTCAGGGATTTGGATTGTGCACTTAAGAATATCAAGAAAACAGGTGCTGGATTTCCGCAGTTCAAAAGCAAATATACTACACCAATCTCATTTCGATATCAACAGCACACATCCATCTCAGCCGATGGCCGATATGTCAATTTGCCCAAGTTGGGTCAAATACGTATCCGATTGCATCGTGAGTTGCCCAGCAGCTACACCGGCTGTACCATAACCCAGTCACCAAGGGGTTGGTATGTGAGCCTTGTGGTTGAACAACAGGAACAGCAATTGGTTGAAGATGTCATCAATACAGTGGGCGTAGACGTCAATAGTGCGTTCACAGCACTGTCAACTGGTGAGCTGATTGCCAACCCACGCCCGTTGTCAAAGAAATTCAAACACATCAAATGCCTACAACGCAAACTGTCAAAGAAGCAAAAAGCAAGTAGGAATCGACTCAAAGCAAAACAACGACTGGCTCGTGCCCATGATCAGGTGCGTGGCCAACGACTCGACCACATACACCAGATCAGTGCGAGAATAGCCAAATCGCATGACTTGGTGTCAGTTGAAACACTGAAAATTGAAGAAATGAAGCGAAAAAGCAAACCCACAGCTCGAGCCATAGCTGATGCGGGCTGGGCTCGGCTCGCATCAGCTATTGAATACAAATGCCGACTCAAAGGCCATCATTTTGTCAAGATCAATCAGTGGCTACCCAGTAGCAAAACCTGCAGCTCATGCGGACACAAGAAATCACAATTGGATCTCAAACAAAGAGAATATCATTGTGAATCTTGTGGACATACACAGCATCGCGATGTGAATGCAGCAGTGAATATTGCAAACTGGGGACTTCAACAATGGTCAATTGATCACTCAAGGCAGGGACTGCCTGATGCGCCTGTGGATGTGACCTGGGACCTGCTTGCCAATTGGGGTGAGCAGTCTCAGTCACAAGCGAAGCAGGAAGCCACGTGAGCTTGCTCCGTGGTAGTTCACCAGTAATGGCTGTGATAGGGATGATAACTGTGATATGGCCGATGCACAGGCGCAACCACACAGGCACTCAGAATCAAACATGCTGCAGCAACTGTCAATAATCTTGTCATGGCATCTGTGTTCCCAAAAAATCACCTAGAGCAGACACAGGCTCTGTGTTGCAGAGCCTGTGGTGTGTGCAATCAGTCAGCGGCACTGTTGGTATCTGACATGGGCTCAGCAGCTGCTGCAGCCTGAGTCTTGTATACCACTTCACCGATCTTCATCAGACTCTGGTTGAAAGCTTCCAGCTGTGTGCGCATGGCCGCAGCATCATGCTCTGCGATCACAGCACGCACCTTGGCAATTTGGTCGGTGACCTCTGTCTTGAGATCTTCAGGGATCACTGACTCATGTTCTTTCAGCTGCTTTTCCGTCATGAGGATCTGCGCTTCGGCACCATTGCGTGTGTCGATCACATCACGCTTGGCACGATCAGCTTGGGCATTGTCCTCAGCTTCGCGGATCATGCGTGAGATTTCCTCTTCGCTGAGACCGCCGCTGCTCTGAATGGCAATCTTCTGCTCCTTGCCAGTGGCTTGGTCTTTGGCACTGACATTCACAATGCCGTTGGCATCAATGTCAAATGTCACTTCGATCTGTGGCGTGCCACGAGGTGCAGGAGCAATGCCAGTGAGCTCAAAGTTGGCCAAGCTCTTGTTGTCGCGTGCCATCTGACGTTCACCTTGGAACACTGCAATGGTCACAGCGGGTTGGTTGTCAGCAGCAGTGCTAAAGGTCTGGCTCTTTTTGGTGGGAATGGTGGTGTTGCGTTCAATCAGCTTGGTAAACACACCGCCCAGGGTTTCAATGCCCAGGCTCAGAGGTGTGACATCCAGCAACAGCACGTCTTTGACGTCGCCCTGCAGCACACCGCCCTGAATAGCCGCACCCATGGCCACCACTTCGTCTGGGTTCACACTGGTGTTGGGTTCCTTGCCAAAATACGCCTTCACAGCAGCACGCACAGCGGGAATGCGTGTGCTGCCGCCCACCATGATCACGTCTTTGATGTCTGCAACACTCAGTCCTGCATCTGCCAGTGCTGCTTGGCAGGGTGCCATGGCACGAGCAATGAGATCATCAACCAAGCTCTCAAACTTGGCACGACTGATCTTGACCAAGAGATGCTTGGGACCTGCGGCATCAGCGGTGATATAGGGAATGTTGACTTCAGTTTCAGTGGCAGAGCTGAGTTCAATCTTGGCTTTTTCAGCAGCTTCGCGCAGCCTCTGCAGAGCCAGCTTGTCGCCACGCACGTCAATACCTTGGCTCAGCTTGAACTGATCGGCAATGTAGTTGACCAGGCGATTGTCAAAGTCTTCACCGCCAAGGTGAGTGTCGCCATTGGTGCTGAGCACTTCAACCACGCCGTCGCCAATGTCCAACACACTGACATCGTGTGTGCCAGATCCGCAGTCAAACACCACTACCTTGCCACTGCCGCCCTTGTCCACACCAAAGGCCAAGGCCGCAGCCGTGGGCTCATTGATGATGCGCAGCACTTCCAAACCTGCAATACGGCCCGCGTCTTTGGTGGCCTGACGCTGTGCATCATTGAAATATGCAGGCACAGTGATCACAGCCTTGCTCACGCTCTTGCCCAGATAGCTTTCTGCAGTGTCCTTCATCTTGATGAGGATCTGTGCACTGACATCCTGGGGCGAATGGTCTTGGCCGCGAGTCTGTACCCAGGCATCACCATTGGTCGACTGCACAATCTTGTAGCTCAGTGTCTTGATGTCCTGCTGCACAGCTGCATCGCTGAACTTGCGACCAATCAGTCGCTTGACTGCATGCACGGTGTTTTCGGGATTGGTCACGGCCTGACGCTTGGCACTGGCACCTACCAACTGTTCCTTGTCTGTCCAAGCAACCACGCTGGGAGTGGTGCGTGCACCTTCGGCATTTTCAATTACCTTGGCTGAGCCGTTTTCAATCACTGCCACGCAGCTGTTGCCGGTTCCCAGGTCAATACCAATTACATTGCTCATGTTTTCTCCTTTTGATAAGCAAGATGTATGTGCAGCCTGCCATCAGCCCGACTGCACATGCTATATATGCTGGCTGATCAGTTGTTTGTCAATTGGCCAAACGCGCAAAATCCACGCTGCGCATGCGCAGGATCTTGGTTGGTGTCGCTGGCGGTTCTCCCCGCTGTATGGCATGCACAGCATCCATACCATAGATCACTCGCCCCCACACTGTGTATTGGCGATCTAGAAACTGTGCATCACGAAAGCAGATAAAAAACTGATCACTGGCGCTGTTTGGATCATTGGTGCGTGCCATGCTACATATTCCTTCGGTGTGAGGAACATCATTGAACTCTGCCTGCAGCCGCGGCAATTCCTGCTTGGTCCATCCGCCTTGGGCCATGAACCCATCTATCACTCTGTGGAAATCAGTTTGGTCGTATAAACCGGCATCGGCCTGACGCAGTATCTGCGTTACATGATTTGGAGCCTTATTTGGGTAACATTCTATGAGAACGTCTCCGTGTGCTAATTCCATTTTCAATATAGGATTAGACATTTCTAATTTCCTTCTCGCGTGTTATCTAGCATGTCATTTGTATAATCAAGCTTTAGCATGATTGTAAATTTCTTATTACGCTGTAGGCCATCTAGTTTTGTGTAGTCCTGGCTACAGAATCTGGTACAAGGCCAGCACAGCCCCTGATCCCAACTTGCTTCTAGCTTGTTCCATCCTGCCCCAGTTTTGATCTCAGCGATGCTGTGTTGTTTGACATCCATGGTATCAAAGCTATCACCGAGGAATGATTTCACATCCTTGATGTATGGTTCATTTGCTATCCAGCAGCAAGGGAAGAAATGACCGTCTACGCTTAGGTACGGCGGTATCTGCGGTGATTTGCAGCGAGGAAAAACCCTAGACATGCAATTGAGCCCTGATGCTATCCAGTGAATTGGTCGGAGTAAGTGGTTGATTTGGTTTGTTACGTGCACTACCGACCAATGTAAATTGATCAAATCCCAGCGTCTTAGCGAGATCAACGGCATCCTGCAATGCATGCTCATTGTATGCAAACAATATGTGCTTCCAGATCAATTGCAATTTGCTGGGACCATGTTGCCTCAATATTTGAATTGCTGACTCTATGGTTGGCCATTTGCTGTTTACTCTATAGATGTGATTAGTAGTTGGCGTGCCGTCGATGCTGAAGGTAATACTGTCCGAGTCCTGCAATAATCGCGCAGTAGTTTTCCACCATTGGTCTGATCTGAACGCGCCATTGGTTACGATGCCAAATATCACGTGCGGTTGATCAGCACGCAGCGCAGCTATCAATTTATGAAATTCTGCATGATAGATAGGATCACCGTGATTACCACACATCCATACCTTATCAAACCCTCGACAAGCCGCTACGGCTGATACTATGGAACAATCCTGTACGATGATATCAGATAGATATGCAGTTCTCGGACACTGCGGACACAATAGTGTGCATCGACTGCTGGGTTCAATATGTATGACGTTCAACACGGCAGCACAACACCTGATCTATTATCAAAGTCCTGTATCATGTTCAGCACTGTGCCATGTGCCAAGTCCATCTTGAGCAGAGGTTTGTCTGCCATGATCACTGCTCCTGCAATTCTAATGGTCCGTGGAGAATCATGTCTGTGTCTAGCAGTTCACAGCCTAGGCTCACAAGCAAACCATTCCAGTGCCTGCGTCTTGAGATCTTGGATTTGTTTGTTCATCGCTTTGTCTCCTATCTCTCTAATATAGCATGAAATAGACACCGTGTCAACTGATTTGTCTAGGGCCAGTCATTCTTCAACCCTGAAATGTTGAACACATGATATTCAATTTCGAGACTGTTCCTGCCAAAACAATTCTCTAATACAATCGTTCATCATCGGTCCCCCTTTGTGTTCCTGATCAGTATCCTAGTGGGCTCAATCCTGTCCACAGCTACCCACTCCACACCATAGGATTGAACCAACTGGGGAATCTCAACCTCGGCTTGTTCCAACGTGTCAACCGTCTTGTAGGTACCGTTTGGGCTGCTGATCCTAAACTTTACCGTATCACCCCTGTAAGCCATCATTCGTCTCCCAAATCATAACCCAACTCTTTGGCCCATCGTTCTTCGTGAGTCATCATTAGATTCCAAAATATCTGTCAATTGCTGATGATGGAATACCGTGATCTACATAATCATTAGCAATATCTCCGCATTTTTCAATGATCAACTTGGCGAATTTCTCCGCATCAAAGCTACCCACATCATCAGGATGCCAGGGCTCAGTGCTGGCCTGCCGAAACAATTCTCGAATACGCTCGTTCATCATTTTGACTCCTGTTTAGATTCTTGCCAATCATGTATTATTCTTGTGATGGTGTCAAGATCAAAGTCCGCAAATCTTTCCACACACTGGGCATCGCCGTAGTACTCAATCACCAAGCAGCCGTCTTCAATCAGCATATAGCCACCGTTAATATCTCCAAACGGAACATGGATTGGCATCCGCCAAACATTTTTGTAGACGCTGGGTCCGCTCATGACTCAGGATACTCAACTGGATGATCTGGTGGGAAATCACATTCCAAGGTCTGTGGATCTTTGTAGAGAGGATGACGATAGGTGTGTGCCCGATCCTCTTCCAACTCCCACACCACCGACGTGCGTTCTGCCAGCTTCTTGTAGTATTCTCCGTTTGTGATCTCGAAGAACACTTCACCGATCTTGACGTCCTGAAATTTCATCATTGAGCTCCAAAATGCAAGTCCAATGCAGTGAGATAGTCATCTGTTCCGTGTGGCCGATTACCGTTGTCAATTGACTGATATAGCATGGCACACTCCCGCACGATCAACTTGGCGAATTTCTCATCAACTTGCATTTGGCTGAGTGGGTCTAGCGTGGGCGACAAATGGACCAATTCCAACCCACGCTCACGAGCGAACCATTCCAGTGCCTGTGTCTTGAGTTCTTGAATTTGGTTGTTCATCGCTTTAGCTCCTATGCTCTGGAATGTAGCATGAGATAGACACTGTGTCAACCACATGTGGCGTCATAAATCAGCACTGTGTCCACATATAGCACATTTCCACACCTTGTCAAGTGTGATGTTTTCATGCGTGATGTAAGGCTCTGGTCCTCCCAATGACCGTTTTAGCCAATCTGGCGTAGTGGGGTTGATTGCGATTCCGTGAGTCATTTCAACCTCACACCTGGGACATTTCCTAATGGTCTGTGATTGTGCACACATGTTATTGGAACTCCGTGGCATCTTTGTTGGAACGAGTCAGATAGGCAGGGCTAATAAACTTGCAAATCTTACGACCATGTGATGAATGATAGCCACCATCAGCACAAGTAACAACCACACCCTCACGGATATTATCACCGCCAATCATGGTCTTGCCATCACGCACCTTGACAATGGCATCAAGGTCAAAAGGACCAGAATACAGCACGGGCAGCATTTCCAATTCCAATTCACGACAAATAATTTCTGCATCACGGCGAGTTAGAAATTGCTTTCCAATCTGAACATCAAATACTTGGAACTCGGGTGAATTGGTGCCATACTTCAGGTCCTGAACCAACCCGCCAAAGATTTCTCCATAAATTTTAATCACCGTATTGCTATGCGTGTTTGATATTGCACGAAGACTGTGTTCAAAGCCATTATCCAGCAACTCACGTAGATTACGGACATAAAGGTTACCATCATTGTTGCTGTTGTTTTTGAACACCAACCCCTGCTTGCCAAGGCCTTTGCTGCTGACAGTGATATTACCCTGTTCTCCAAACATTTCTGGATGGTTCAGCCCAGGAATATACTGCATAAGACAGAATGACCCATGTGCTTTTTCCACAGCATTCACACGGGTATTCTCATCAAAGATATCTTGAACACTTTCCCAACGCTCAAAGTCATAGTTGGTAGCGGCCTCGGAAACATTGGCAACTTCACCAGCCATGGCCACAGGAATTGGCGGAGACCACTTGGTAATGCCAAGGAGGCTAGATACGTCTTGACCTAACGTGACCTCAACCGTGGATTTATCTTCTAGTTCAATCACCTGCATCTGGCTTATCCTTTCTTTTTGCAGCTCGAATTTTCGCAATAGTTTGTTCTCGCTTGGCGAGCCATTTAGCTTTTCGTATTTCCTCAGATTTTGCTTTTTCTTTGGGACTTCTATTCCTAAAGCTCTCGGCACCGCGTTGATAACTTTCTTTTTTCAACTCAGGGTCTCTAGCTTTGAGAGATGCTGATATTTTTTGGTTGACATCTTCGATCTCATTCTTGGTTCGTTGACGTCTCGACTCGGACAGTTTGATGGACAAATTCTGCCTATACTCATCAGTTATCGCTCGTTTTCGCTTTTCGGCTATCTCTTTCTTTTTCTCGTCGCTTCTTAATGATACAGTAGATTTGAATTTATGCAAGGCTTTTTCTTTTATCTCAGGGTTATTTGCCAATGTATTTTTCATTTTTTTGATCATTGACGCTTTGCGTTCATCAGACCACTGTTTTTTAGTCTCTTTTTGCTTTTTGATCGCCGCGGCATATTTTTCAGGTTGAGCAGATATTGTCTGTTGAGCTTTTTCTAGGGCAATTTGCTTTTCTTCGGGTGTTTTGTTTTTTAGAGTTTCGCTTATTTTCTTATAGACTTTAGATATCTCTTCTTGCGTTTTGCCGTGCAGATTCCAGCCGCCGCCGCTCTTCCGGGATATATTGTAACATTTATCCTTATTACCGACTTCACAATCATAGAGAAGATAGTAATCTTCTCTTTCTAATGTAATCAACGGATCATCTACGTCGATGTATTCAAGTATAACCCGAGTAAAGTTTTCTGGCTCCAACTTGTATGCTCGTTTGAACCATATCCCGGACCCAATATAACCGTCGTCGGTTGATCCGTGATGTGATCCGATATAATATTTTTGATTACGTCTGTTTATCCATTTGTACACAAACCCGTAATAGTTTTTTCGATATTCCATGGTACCTCCTAACATCGCCTAGTATTTATACCAGAACAATGTAAGTTGGTAATTTACCCAAGATTTTTCACCGGATATAAAACACCTTCCGAAAAAATACCACGCAACTTTAGTGGCTTAACGCGGTTGCCATCGCTGCCAGACAACATACCCTTGCCGGTTTCCTCATTCCAGAAATCCATCTCCTTGAGCAGCCATTCAGGCAACAACGCAGCACTGGGAATGTAAACAACGAAATCCCCCACATTGTATCGTGGACTACCGTCTTCCAACTTGGCGGAAATACAAACCCAGCCCAAACCTTCCAACTTTACAATGGAAAGTCGGTCAGCATTGGGGTGATCCTCAACAGATGCTACGCGGCAAACTGGAACAGAAAACCTACTCATGACTCACTCTCCTCCGGAAGATTAATCATTTTGACCAAATAGTCTATAATAGCCATCAACGGTGGCCGTATCAGCTACCCAGACACTGCCATTGGGATGCCGGTGAGCTGCAACAGGGCCTTTACCAGCAGCGTTAGCTGCGTTGAGCGGAAAGCCGCGACAGCTTGCTGCGCGGATGGATAGCGAGCCGCATAAATAGCTGCATGAAGCTGCGTTACAAATATAGGATCTATCCCACGCCCAGTCAAGCACAGCGGATGATTTCTGTGGGCGGATCAGTGCGATTCCTATACAACCACTTCCTGAAGGTCAACGTTGATGAATATGCAGCAACCAAGAAGTTTGTGTGGTATGCAGACATGTGTCGGCAGTTGGTTGAGCTGAAGAAAACACTGCCCTGGCTATCTGAGACCTATAGCCAAGTGCAGCAGCAGAGTCTCAGGGACTTGGATTGTGCACTCAAGAACATGAAGAAAACAGGGGCGGGATTTCCCCAGTTCAAATCTAAATATACTACAC